>PVBE011430720.1_pt1 | contig 12220 bp, 8 predicted proteins | sample 1631181 | NCBI WGS metagenome assembly PVBE01 (sample SAMN08397723, study PRJNA350692) | Marine metagenome, whole genome shotgun sequencing project. | isolation source: water | place: Pacific Ocean | collected 2012-04 | reverse complement strand
TCCTGGTTGTACGCCATCGCGTTGGCCCACACAAGGCGCAGGTCGACGTCCACGTCGAGCACCGAGGCGTACCCGCCGCCGCCGCCGCCGCCGCCGCCGCCGCCGCCGCCCAGGCCGTCGCCGCCGATGCCGCCCGCGGCCGACGCGTAGTAGCCCGCCTTGCCCGCGGCCCCCAGGGACGCGCCGCTGGCGCCGTCGGTGCCGACCTTGCCGTTGACGCCCTCGCAGCCCGGCGTGCCGGGAGAGGCCGGCGTCTTGGCGGAGGTGTCGCAGTCCTCCTTGCCGCTGCTGCCGCCCTTGCCGCCCTTGCCCTCGTTGCCGGTGCCGCAGGTGTCGGTCGTCCCGGAGGCGCCCTGGGCGGCCACGCCGCTTTCGCCGTCGCAGTTACCGCCCAGCAGCTTGATGCCGCCCTCGCCCCTGCCGCCGCGAGCGCCGGCGGCGCCGCAGACTTTGCCCCCGTTTTGGGTGGCCGACGCGCCGTCACCGTAGTAGCTGGCGCTGTTGGCCTGGGCCTGCAGGCAGCCGAGGGTGGGGAAGAGCAGCGCGCCGCCGTTGAAGCCGTCCTTGCCCTTGTTGCCGCTGGTGCCCAGGGCTCCCGAGGCCCCCAGCTCGCCCACCGCGCCCTTGCCGGAGATGATCTTGAGGTCCTGCAGCACGACCTTCTGGCTGTCCTCGAGGTAGACGCCGTAGGAGCTCTTGCCCGGCTTGACCGCGTCGGTGGCCTGGATGGTGAAGGCCACCACCACGGTGGTGCGCGTGATGTTCTCTGCCTTGAGGGCCACGGCCTCGCCGTCCAGCGACGCGCCGTAGATGGTGCTGGTGCCCTTGCCCGGGCCTTGCGAAAAGTCGGTGGAGTAGCCGCCCCGCAGGTGCACCTGGTCCACGAGCTTCACGCTCTCGTAGTAGTCGCCGGCGGCCACCACCACCGAGCGCACGGGGATCTGGGCCGCCGCCCGGGAGACGCCCCTGGTGATTGTCTTGCACGCCCCGGAGGGGGTGAGACCGCAGGTGCTGCCGTCCGCGCCATTTGAGCGGACGTAGATCACGGAGGTGTCCGCCTTGTCTGGCCCCACGTCGGCGGGGGGCTTGCTCCCCTCGGCCGGCGGCCCATCGGGCAGGCCCTTTTCGGGCAGCGGCCCCCGGTCGACCACCGCGCTGTCGCCGCCATCGGTGGCGCTGCCGCCCACGGCGCAGCCCGCCAGCGCCACGGTCAGGACGCAGACATGGACCAACCTCGTTCCTCTTGTCTCGGTCATCATTGGGTATCCGCTTCGTAGTTTACGAAGCCGAGGGGTCGCGGTCAATTTGCTACGATTCTGTTATGCTCGGGCCATGCCCCTGGCCTTCGACTCCACCAGCCACGGCACCGTGGCCTTCGGCTTCTTCAACATTGAGACCCAGATGCTGCTGCTGCAGGAGCTGTTCTTCTTCGCCGACGACCTCTGCGAGGCGGTGGTGCTGTTGGCGGAGGGCACAGCCGAAGCCCCCCTCCCCTGCTGGCGCGTCGACGACGCCAACCGCGGAGACTTGCACGGGGCCATCGCCGGCCAGGTGCTCTCCGGCTTCATCGGCGCCACATACAAAGCCTGCCCCTTCCCCGAGGCGCCCGAGGGGTTCAAGCAGAATCCAGAAGGCGCGCTCTCCCGCCAGGCGGTGGAGGAGATGATCGCCCCCTTCGGCGAGGCGCTGCCGGTGACCGTGGCTCGTGACGGCGCGGCGTACGCCGTGGGCCCCTATCGCTTCGACGAGCGCGGCTTCACCGCCCTGGTGGCCTACGTGGATCGCGGCGGCTATCCACGGTGGCGCGACGAGCGGCGGCCGCCCCGCGTGGCCCGCATGGTGGAGGCCTGGGCGGGGCGCGCCTAGCGCACATGCCGATCGGTTAGGATTGAAATGTAGGGCGGGGGCTTGTCCCCCGCCACCAGCAAGGCGGGGGACAAGCCCCCGCCCTACGCTGACTGAGAGGATGGCGTCGAATCAGGCGCTGACGTAGGCATGGGTGGCGCCGGGCGGGGCGTGTAGCGCCAGTTTAGCGCGGGCCGAACAGCTCGCCGATGAACCGCGTGGCCGGCTGGCGGCGCAGCTCCTCCGCGGTGCCCGATTGCACGATCCGTCCCTGCTCCAGCACTGCCAGGCGCTGGCACAGCTCAGCGGCCTCTGCGGGCTCGTGGGTCACGTACAGCACCGTCGTCTTTTGCCGGGCCACCAGCTCGGCGAAGATCTGCAGTAGCTGGCGCCGCAGCACCGGATCGAGCCCCACCAGCGGCTCGTCCATCAGCACCGCCTTCGGCTCGCAGACCAGCGCCCGCGCGATGGCGACGCGCTGCCGCTCCCCCCCGGAGAGGTCTCCTGGCAGCCGGTCCTCGAACCCGGCGAGCCCCACGCGCCGGAGCATCGTCTCGCATCGCTGCCGCCGCTGCGCCCCAAGGAGCCCGCGCCCGCCGAGGACGAAGTCGAGGTTCCCCGCCACCGAGAGGTGGGGCCACAGCGCCAGGTCCTGGAAGATCACCGCCAGGCCCCGCTCCTCCGTGGGGCGGATCACGCGCCGCCCTTCGCTGACCAGCTCACCGTCGAGGTAGACCCGGCCGGCGCGGGGCGCGGCGAGCCCGAGGATAACGCGCAGCACCGTTGTCTTGCCGCTGCCCGACGGCCCCATCAACCCCAGGGACTCGCCGGCCGCGACCGCCAGCGAGAGCTCCTGCAGCAGCGGTTGCCCGGCGGCGTCGAGGGAGACCTGCTGTAGCTCGATGGCCTCGGTCATGGCTGGGGCGCTCCCCTGCCGAGCGCGGCCGACCCGAGCAGGGCGCCGGCCGCGGTGACGCCGACCTGCACCAGGCAGAGCGCGGCCACGACCCCCTCCGGACCGTTGGCCTCGAGGGTCATGATGCGGACCGTCAGCGTCTCGCCGCCGGGCGGGTAGTACAAAACCGCGGTCTCCAGATCCCGCAGGCAGAAGATGAAGGTCAGCAGCCAGGCGCCCAGCAGTCCCCGGGCGTGGACCGGCACGACGATGCGCAGCAACCGGCGGAGGTAGCCGGCGCCGAACGCCGCGGCGGCGGCCTCCAGGCTCGACGGGCTCTGGGCCATGGTGGCCGCCGTGGCGCGGATCCCGACCACCGCGTAGCGGGCGACGAAGCCGAGCACGATGATGGCCAGGTTGCCGTACAGCGGCGTGGCGCTCCAGACAGAGATCAGGCCCACGCCGAGAGCGGCCGCCGGGACCAGAAAAGAGGTCAACGCCGCGCCGTCCACCAGGCCGGCGAGGCGGTCCCCGTGGCGCAACCCGTGGCCCACCACCACCGCGGCCGCCAGCACCAGGGACGCCGCCAGCGCGGCGGTGGAGAGGCTGGTCCACAGGCTCCCGCCGATCCAGAACGGGAGCTGGCCCAGGCCCCCACGCGAGAGCGCCACGTGCAGCAACGCCAACAGCGGCGCCAGGGCCAGGGCCACCGCCAGCGCGGGGATCGCCATGGCGACGCGCCCGCGGCGGCCCAGGGGGAGCACCGCCGGCTGGTGCTGCCGCAGGCCGAGTACGGCGAAGGAGCGGCCTCGCGTGTAACGGCGTCCGAGGGCCACCAGCGACAGGGAGACCAACAGCAGGGGCGTGGTCAACATCGCGGCCTCGCCGGGGGCGAAGCCCACGCCGCCCAGCCGGGCGAACACCGCGGCGGGGTACGCGGCGACCCGCAAAAACATCGGCACGCCGATCTCCGACAGCGTCAGGGCGAAGATCACGGCCGCCGCCGTCAGCCAGGCTGGCCGGGTGGCGGGGATCAGGATCCGCAGCGCCACGCGCCAGGGCGGCGCCGAGGCACGCGCGGCCTCCACCAGGGATGGGTCCACGCCGCGCAGCGCCACAGCGCAGAGCAGGGTCGCCACCGGGGTGAAGCAGACGGTCAGCACGCCGAGGACGCCAGCGTGGCCGAACAGCAGGCCGGCGGTGGCCTCGTTACCCAGCAGGCCCTGGCGCCCCAGCAGGTGGAACCACCCCAGCGCGGGCAGAAGCGGCGGCAGAAAAAGCGGGAAGCCGTGGAGCCAAAGCGCCACCCTGCGCCCGGGAAGATTGGTGGTGGCGGTGAGCAGCGCCAGCAGCAGCCCGGCGGAGGTGGCCAGCAGCGAGACCGCGCCGGCCGTGGCCACGGTCACCCCCAGCAGGTGGAGGGTTCGCCCCTGCAGCAGCGAGGCCCAGGGCAGCTGCTCCAGAGAGGAGCGCGCCAGCTCAAGGGCAGGCCAGAGCAGGGGCGGCAGCACGGCGGCCAGCAGCAGCGAGGCCGCCAGCGCCCGGGTCAGAGCCCGGCCCATCGCCGCAGCCAGGTCTGTTGACGCTCCATCTCCGCGGCCACCTTGCCGTAGTCCAGCTTCATGGCGCGGATCGACTCCACGGTGCGCACACCCTTTGGCACCTTGATCCCGGCGCGCAGCGGCATGTGGGCGGCGGCGCTGGCCATCCTCTCCTCCACCGCCGCCGACAGCAGGTAGGCCGCCAGGCGCTGGGCGGGCGCGGGGTTCGGCCCGCCGCGCAGGATCAGCACCGTTGTCGGCATCACCAGCGCGCCGATGCCCTGCTGGTCGGGGTAGACCACGCGCACCGCGGCCCCAGCCTTGAGCGCCTCGTTGGCGTCGTCCGTGTCGGTCAGCCCGAGGGCCACCTCGCCGGCCACCACCAGGCGCTTGACCTCACCGTTGGAGGCCGCGACTCGCACCCCGTTGGCCTTGATCTGTTTCATCAAGCGGCGCGCCCGCGCCTCGCCCCAGGTGGAAAACAACGCCGCGACGTGCATGGTCGTGGTGCCGAACAGCGGGTTGGCCATGGCCGCCTTGCCCTTGAAACGTGGGTCGATCAGCGCCTTGATCGACGTCGGAGTTTGGTCCGCGGGGACCAGCTTGCTATTGACCAGCAGGACCCGCGCCCGCGCCGCGCAGCCGGCCCAGCGGCGGTCCGCGGCGCGGAATGTGTCCGGGATGCCCTCGAGGGCCTTTGCCTGGATCGGGGCAGCCATCCCGCGCCCGATCAAGGCAAAGGGCCGCACCGGGTCGCCGGACCAAAAGAGGTCCGCGCGCGGCCTGGTGCGCTCGGCGATGAGCCGGTTGAGCACGCCGGTTCTCTTGGTCTCCTCGGTGTCGTAGACCGCACGCACCTTGATCCCGGTCTCCTCCTCGAAGGCGCGAAAGACCGGCTCGGAGAAGACCTGGTCCACGGAGGTGTACGCCACCACCTCGGTGGCGGCCGACGGTGCCCCGCAGCGTTGACACCCCTCCCAGGCGAGGAGCGCGATGATCACCAACGCGGCCAGCGTGGCCCGCCCCTCTCTCGCCGCGCTCACAGAGCCTCCAGGTGGAGATCGTCGAAGAGCGTCACCGCGTCCGCCTTGGTCCACAGCCCCACGGCGCCGGCCTCGCCGAAGGTGGTGTCGCGCAGGTCGAAGTGCTTCTTGCCGTCGAGGAAGACCTGCAGATGATCCCCCTTCATGCGGACTCGCAGCAGGCGCCACGTCCCGGGGCGGCGGGCCACCCGCGCGCTCTTGAGCATTCGCCGGCGCCCCTCCTTGACGGTGTAGATCCGCAGGTTGTTCTCCAGCGGGTTGTAGCGCGTGATGTAGTAGTTGCGCTCGTCGCCTGCCCGCCAGACCAGGCCGCCGCCCTGGTCGATTTTGCCCTTGACGGATTTGAAGCGGACGTAGAGTTCCACGTCGAGGTGCCGGGCCTCCGGCTGCTCTTGGAGCACGAGGTTGAAGACCGGCTTGGCGCTGGCCGCCAGCTGGGCCAACACCATGTTCGCGCCGGGCGCGCCGGCCTCCGCCTCCACGGCCCACTTGCCGCGCCGGGCCTTGAACCCCAACGGCAGGGCCGCGGTCGGCTTGTCGCCGAAGGTCCACGTGGTCTTGACCGACTTGCGGGCGGCGGATTTTGCAGTGGGCTGGCCGGCGGGGATCTGCCTGGTGGGCTCCGGCTTCGCTGGCGGCGTGGGCGCCGGCTTCGCGGGGGCCGCAGGCGCCGGGGCGGGCTGGCCGCCGGGGGGAGCAGCCCCGGAGCCGCGACAGCAGAGAGCAGTCATGGCCCCCAGGGCCAGCAGCAGGGCGAGGGTCGGTGGTCGATTCCATGGGTTCGGGGTCGGCATGACAGCAATGGTAAGCGGACTTGACCCCGGTCGCAATGACTGGCCTGGGTTGACCAGATCGCCCTGTTCTCGGACCGACCCTCCGGGAATCAAACAGTCCCCGGCGGATTCGGGACCTGTTTTCGGGGGGTTAGGGCTGGCAAGTAGATTGCAAGGACCTGACACCAATGTCCCTGCCCCATATACGGTCCGTGTCGGTGTTCCTGGCGCTGCTCTGCGTCATGACGCTGCAGCTGCCCCTGGCCAGCGAGGCCCTGGCACGTGAAGGGGCCCTGCGCCGGACCCAGGGCAAGGGGCTCCGGCTCAAGGCCCGCTACCGGCTGGCCCGCGTGCGGGTCAAGGGAGCCACGCGCAAGGGGATCCGCAAGCTGCGGCTGCCGGCCCGCTACCGGGGGGCCAAGCGGAAGATCGCCGCCAGCAAGACCGGGCGCACCCTGGCCCGTATGGGCCGCGGCCTCGTCCGCGCCCGCAACTCCCTCGGCGGCCGCATGACCCACTGCGCCGACGCCTGCGAGCGCAAGCTGCCGCCGCTTTTGGCCCGGGGCTTCCACCGCGTGCGCGAGCACAATCCCCTGGGCCTGTGGTCCTACACCTGGAAGAAATTTCGCCAGGACCCGGTCTTCCTCGGCACCTACGGCGGCGTCTCCACCGGCCTCAACAAGCTGGCCACGCCGCTGATGCTCGGGGCAGGCTGCGGCGCCACCGCCTCGATGTTCATCCCCGACCTGGTGACCATCCCGCTGAGCCTGGCGGTGATCACGGCGCGCGAGCACCACCTGCGCAAGGACAGGTCCCGCACCTACGGCGGCACCGTGCGCCACATGGTCCAGGAGTACCGCGACCAGACCCGCGAGCGCCGCCAGTTCTACCGCGAGGTCTACGCCAAGGAGCGCGGGCGGGCGTTCCCCGTGCCGGCCCTGGACCTGGCCTCGCCCGTCAAGCCGTAGAGCGTTCTCTTTTTAGGTTGATCAACCTCTACACATGTAGGGCCCTACGTCTAACCAACCTCAATGGCCGCTGCTATAGGGAAAACGCGGTCTGCGGACTAATGGAGGGCGCCGAGTCCCCTGTCAGGCGGTGAAGGGGTGAGGAAGTGAGACTTTTGTTTTCCGCTCCTTCACTCCCTCACCACATCACACCCTCACCGGGCATTCTATTCATTCGCATTTTGCCCTAACTACTGCGGGTCGCAGGCTCCCTTGCAGCGCTGGATGAAGGCGCCGGTCTCCAAAAACGTGCTGACGTGCTGCTGGTAGACGCTCAGCTTGCGCACCGTGCCGTGGGTGCCGTTGTCCTTCTTGGGCGGGATGTTGATCGACGGCGACGGCGTCACCTTCTCGTCGTAGACGTACATCGCCGCCTTGGTCCCCGTGGGGGCCCCCGCCGGCGAGGCCGCGGTGATGGTGGCCAGGCCGTAGATCTTCTTCGGCGACGGCGTGATCATCGGCACGCCGGCAGAGCGCGCGACCCACTCGGTGACCATGTTGTGCACCTGGCTGTCGTTGACCGCCATGTGCATGGCCAGGGCGATGGGCATCAGCCCGGGGAAGCGCTTCTGCACCAGGTGGGGGGCGTAGTTCATGGAGTCGATGGGGTCCACCGAGGTCTGCATCAGCGCCATGAGCAGCTGCTGGTCGAAGGCCACCGGGTAGAGGATCTTCATAAACGGCGCGAACTGGTTCCACTGCACCGCCCGCTGCAGAAAATGCGTCAGCCCGCCGCCGCCGACGATGATGGAGGCCCGCGTGGGCGCCGGCGAGGTCGCCGCCACCACCAGGCCGAAGGTGCCCCCGTTGGAGATGCCGTGGTAGTAGGTCTTGCTGCCGTCGATGGGGTAGAAGGTCTTGCCCGCCTTGTCCTTGGCCGTGATCGTCTTGGCCAGCTTCTGGTTCACCAGCCGCGCCATGTAGGTCACGTTGGCCAGGCTCTGCTGCACCTCGGCCACCACGCCGTCCATCTTGGACATGCTCACGGAAAACGCCGCGGTGATGGACGCGATGAGCCCGTCGTGGAAGCCGAGGTTGGTGGCCGCGGTGACGTACTTGTACTTGGCGGCGATGTCGTTCCAGCTGCCCCGCGTGCCCTGGATCCAACCGCCCATGAAGCCGTGGCCGTAGAGCACAACCGGCCGCGGCCTGTCCACCGTGGCGGGGATGGTCATGCCGAAGCTGACCTTGCGCGTGCCCTGCTGCTTCGGCTTGCCGGCGGCGTCGAGGGTGATCTTGCCGGCCTTGTCGACGAAGTTCGGCGCCAAAAATGAGGCCACGATCTGGCGGTTTTTGCCCTCGACCTTGTCCGAGGTGATGGTCACGTCTGTCAGCGGCGCGGCCTCCATCGCCTGCTGCATCGCCACCAGCGTGCCGGTGACCTGCTTGGCCGAGCGGGTGCGGAAGGTCCAGCCGAGCACCACCTCGGCGGGCTTGAGCGACAGCGCCGAGATGGCCGCCGTGACCTGCTTGAAGTCGTCGCGCTGGCGCTCCACGGCGGGGTCGCCGGTCTTGACCCCGTCGCGCAGGGCGGCGAAGGCCGCGCCGGCCTTGTGCGGCTTGCCGTTCAAATCCCGCAGCTTGTCGCGCACCAACACCACATACTGGCTCTTTTCGTCCAGCAGCTGTAGCGGCCGCAGGATCAGCGACCGCTCGGTGTCGGTCTGGGGCATCATGTCGATCTCGATCAGGATCGGCACCTTCTTCCAGGTCCCCGCCTTGACCAGGTACACCGGCGAGGCGTCCCCCACCGTGAGGCCGGGGTCGCCCGGATCGGGCAGCGACTTCTTGTCGATGCCGCCGGTGAGGTAGGCCAACAGGATCGGGATGCGCGAGAAGCCGTCAGCGTCGGAGAACATGGAGGCCGGCACGCTCTTGTGCAGCGCCGCCTGGGGGATCTTGATCCGGTAGCCCGTCTCGGTGGTGGAGGCCTTCTCCAGGTAGAAGTCCGAGGGGAAGGGAAAGGCCGCCACCTCGGGCACCAGGGGGTTGCCGCCCGGCTTGTTGGGCATCTTGGCGTCGCCTGTCAACAGCGCGTCCGCCCCGGGCCCGGCGTCCGCCGCCGGCTGGTCGTCCGAGCAGGCCAGCCCCAGGGTCAGAGCAAGCACCAGCGAGATCCTCGCGTACGTCCTCATGGTCACCTCCTGATGGGCCTATGGTAGCCCGCCGGGCAGGCTGCGGCCACCTCGGGTCGGTGGGCCCCGAGAATTCGTCGGGCGCTGACACAATCGTGACAAACCTGTCGTATATTGGCCGGCATGGATCGGCGAGCAGACAGATGCGGGTGAAGCGAAAGGAGCTGTTCTCCTCGGCGTCGCACCTGCTGGGGGCCACCGCGGCGCTGGCCGGCTCGCTGGTCCTGGCCCTGCGCAGCCAGACGCCGGCGCTGCTGGCCGTGTCGCTGATCTACGGCCTCTCCATGACGTTCATGTTCTCGGCCAGCTCGCTGTACCACGTCTTCAAGACCGAGGAGGGAGGCAACGGGTTCTGGCGGCGGCTGGACCACCTGGCCATCTTCTTCATGATCGCCGGCAGCTATACGCCCGTGTGCTACGTCCACCTCACGGGAGGCTGGCGCTGGAGCATCCTCGGCGTTCAGTGGGGGCTGGTGCTCCTCGGCGTGGTCTTCAAGCTGCTGTACATCGGCGCCCCGCGCGCGGTGGCCGCGGTGATCTACCTCGTCATGGGCTGGGTCGTGGTCATCCCCCTCGGCCGGCTGCTGGAGAGCGTGTCCACCGGCGACCTGCTGTTGATCTTTTCCGGCGGCGTGGCCTACTCCCTCGGGGCGGTCTTCTACGCCATCAAGCACCCCAACCCGGTGCCCGGCTTCTTCGGCTTCCACGAGGTGTTCCACGTCCTGGTGCTCATGGGCGCGGGCATCCACTACCTGGCGATGTATCGCATCCTCGGCTAGCAGCACCGAACGACTAAAACGGACCGAGCCCAGAGCTGGCGCGGCGCTACTTGAGCAGGGCGACGCCCTCGCCGAAGGCCCGCTCCAGTTTGACCAGCAGCTCATCGCAGGGGTCCACCGAGAAACGCTCGGAGAGCACGAGGTGGGTGCGCGAGTGCCTGGGCCACACCACCTCGAGGTGGGTGCGGCACTCCCCCACGTGCTGCAGCAGGATCGCCTTGAGCTCCTGGATCTGGTCGGCCTGCACCTCCGTGGTCAGGCGCAGGCACATCTCCGAGGTCTCCTGCTGGCGCAGGGCCGCCATGGTCTTGGCGGTGCTCATGTAGATCTTCGGCACGCGGTTTTCGCCCTCGCCCTCGTAGTCCAGGCGGCCGGTGATCAGGATCGGCTCGCCGGACTTGATCACCTCCTCGCTCTCGGCGAAGGCCTTGGAGAAGGCCACCACCTCCAGGCCGCCGGCCTTGTCCTCCAGGGTGAACGAGGCCATGCGCCCGTTGCCGCTCTTGAGCGGCCGCTCGCGATAGACCCCCACCATGCCGCCCACGCTGATCTCCGGCTGCCGCCCCCGCCGGCCGCCGCCGCCCTGCCCGCTCTTGGCCATCTGCTCGATCTTGGAGATCGTGCTGCTGCTGTAGCGCTTGAGGTCGTCCTCGTAGCGGTCGAGGGGGTGGCCGCTGACGTAGAAGCCGAGGCTCTCCTTCTCCAGGCTCAGGCGCGACATGGGATCCCAGTCCGGCACCTTGGGGTACTTGGTGGCGTCGTCCTCCACCGGCGCGTCGCCGCCGTCCTCGCTGCTGGCGGCCTCCAGCAGGCCGAAGAGGTTGGTCTGCCCGGACTCGCGGTCCCGCTGAGACTTGACCGCCCGGTCGTAGGCCGCGTCCAGGGCCGCCGCCAGTCGGGCCCGCGTCAGCGCCCGGGGCTGGGCCACGCCGTCGAAGCCGCCGCTCTTGACCAGAGCCTCCACCACCCGCCGGTTGACCTTGCGCGAGTCCACGCGCTCGCAGAAGTCGAACAGCCCGGTGAACGTCTCATCGGTGCGGGTCTCGATGATGTTCTCCACCGCCCCCTCGCCGACGTTGCGCACCGCCGTCAGCCCGAAGCGGATCACCTTCTCGCCCTCGGACTCGACCACCGAGAACTCGTCCTCGGACTCGTTGACATCGGGCCGCACCACCTTGATGCCCATGGCCCGGGTCTCGGCGATGTACTTGGTCAGGTTGTCGGTGTTGTCCTTGTCGCAGGTCAGCACCGCGGCCATGAACTCCTCGGGGAAGTGGCACTTGAGGTAGGCCGTCTGCAGCGTGATCAGGGCGTAGCAGGCGCTGTGTGACTTGTTGAAGCCGTAGCTGGCGAACTTGGCCATCAGGTCGAAGATGTACTCCGCCACCTTGAGGTCGACCTTCTTCACCTCGGCGCCCTTGAGGAACTCGACCTTCTGCTTGGCCATCTCCTCCTCTTTCTTCTTGCCCATGGCGCGTCGGAGGATGTCGGCCTGGCCCAGGCTGAAGCCGGCGAGGGCGGAGGAGATCTGCATCACCTGTTCCTGGTAGACGATGACCCCGTAGGTCTCCTTGAGGATCTCCTCCAGCCAGGGGTGGGGGTACTTGACCTCGACCTTGCCGTGCTTGCGGTCGATGAAGTCGTCCACCATGCCCCCCTCCAGGGGGCCGGGGCGGTAGAGGGCCACGGCGGCGATGATGTCCTCGAAGCAGTCGGGCTTGAGCTTCTTGAGCAGTTCCTTGAAGCCCGACGACTCCAGCTGGAACACGCCGGTGGTGTTGCCGGCCTGGATCATCTCGAAGGTCTGCTTGTCGTCCAGCGGGATGTTGTCCACCTCGAAGTCCGACTGCTTGCGGCGGATGATCTTTTCGGCGGTGGCGAGGATGGTGAGGGTCTTGAGCCCGAGGAAGTCGAACTTGACGAGGCCGACCTCCTCCACCTCGTTTTTGGCGTACTGGGTTATCAGCTCGCCGTCCTTGCCCTTGAAGCAGGGGCAGTAGTCCCAGAGCGGCTCCTCGGCGATGACCACGCCGGCGGCGTGCATGCCCGCGTGGCGGTTGAGCCCCTCGAGGGACGAGGCCACGTTGAGCAGCTCTGCAATCTTCGGCTCGGAGTCGGCCAGCTCCTGCAGGCGCGGCTCCTGCTTCATCGCCTGGGGGATGCTCACCGACTTGCCCCCGATGGGCTCCGGGATCAACTTCG
>PVBE012282794.1_pt1 | contig 12221 bp, 15 predicted proteins | sample 1631181 | NCBI WGS metagenome assembly PVBE01 (sample SAMN08397723, study PRJNA350692) | Marine metagenome, whole genome shotgun sequencing project. | isolation source: water | place: Pacific Ocean | collected 2012-04 | reverse complement strand
GTGTCAATCATTTTACCGAATAAATACATCGACTTGATGGCATCTGTGGGCCCTGGGTGGGGTCGCTCAGGCGCTGCGCCCGGTCGGACCGGCCCCCTCGGGCGGAGGCCCCCGTCCGTCGAGATGGCGGTGTCCTCCGGTCGAATCCTGGGGCTTCCGTGGAGCGCTCCGGCCGCCGTCGATCGCGCTCCCGCTCCCGCTCGGCCGCGGGGGCGAAGGCTCGGGCCGGCGAACGGGCGGAGCGTGGGGGACACCGACCGGGATCAGGGGCGACGCGGGCAGAGTGCAACAGCGCCTGTCGGAGCTGGTCGTTGAGCAGGCGCAGCCTTCCGGCCAGAAGACGGGCGCGGCTCGGCGACGCCGACAAGTCGCCGCCGCAGTCAGCACCTTCGTGATCCGTGTAGGCTGACAGTGGGTCGGAGCGGTGCGACGGGGAGGACAACGACTTCGACGGGCTGATCGACGAGGAGGACGACTACGTGCCCACCAAGTGCCCGCTGCAGATCGGCGCGTGCCTTGGTGCCGTGCGCCCGTGTGGCGGGTACGCAGGTCCGGGGGACCGTGATCCCTCGATCTATCGCCACCAGAACCCCGACTACTCCCCAGACGAGCGGTGCTCCGACGGGCTCGACAACGACTGCGACGGCGTGGCGGACGAGCACCCCGCCGACCCCGAGCTGTCCGCATGCGGCGAGTGCCCCCACGACATGGTCTTCGTGCCGGTGGGCGAGGAGCGCTGGTGCGTCGACCGGTGGGAGGCCTCCAAGCACCGCGACACCCCGGCGCGGCCTGCGTCTGCGGCCAACGCCTCGCCCTGGGTGAACATCTCGTTCAACGACGTGACCACCGCCTGCGCCCTGGCATCGTTCGGGAGACGTGGCACCAAGCAGGTCTGCCCAATCTGCGTCTGGACACGGGCGTGCAGGGCCGATGGCGCCGCCTACCCATACGGCGGCGAGCTCCAGCCCGACAACTGCAATGGCGAGGGCACGGACGTCGAAGCAACGGGCGTCCGAGGTGGCTGCGTCTCCGCCTGGCCCGACCGACCGGGCGCCCTGGCCCCCGCGGTCCCCGCACCGAGCCACTCTTGAAGGCACGGGGGTTCTGACCATAGGGGCGGAAATGGTAGGATCGACCTATGGATCCGCAGCAGATCCGCTCGTTCGTAGAACGCGATCGCGCCTCGGTCGAAGAGGAGAAGCGGGCGTTCTGGGCACGGCGCTACCGAGATCTTGGGCCGGGGGCCACATTGCGGGCCGGCCAACAGCTCTACGACCACGCCAAGGCCTGCCGCCCGGATTGGCCCACCGAGATCGACCGTGGCCACGACCTGACGGCGCACGTCGAGCTGAAGCGCCTGCTCGACTCTGTCCCAGTTGACGTCACCGCTCGCTGAGGTCCTCGCGGCGATCGCCGCCGCCTGCTTGGCGCTCGGGGTCCGCTGGTATCTGTTTGGCGCCCAGGCCGCGCTGCTCCACGGGGCGGCCAGACTGACCGCGGACGCGGACGTCACCGTCGATCTTGGCGAGCAGCCTCCGGGGCGCCTCATCGGCGCGCTCGAAGACGCCGGGTTCGGAATTCGGGTGCCCGATGAGGAGTTCATCGAGCGCACACGGGTCCTGCCGGTGCTACACGTCGCCACGGGGATGCCCGCGGACATCGTGCTTGCCGGATCGGGGCTGGAGAGCCTCTTCCTGGATCGTGCGGTGACCATGCTCGTCGGGGGTGTCAGCGTGCCGGTGGCATGCGCCGAAGACCTCTGTGCCATGAAGTTGCTCGCGGGCAGGCCCAAGGACTTGGACGACGTTGTCGCCATCCTGGCGGCGCAAGGACCCAAGCTCGACGATTCGACCCTCAGGGAGACGCTGTCGATGCTCGAAGCGGCTCTCGATCGTTCCGATCTCCTGGGGGAGCTCGACAGACTCCGAGAGCGATCCCGCCTGCGCCTGTCCTGACCTCCGGCGGCGCTACCGCAGCAGCGCCTGCGCTCCCGCGAGGATCTCGCCGGAGAGCTCCTCGAACGAGGTGGCGTGTGCGGGAGGCCGATCCGCCAGGGCGGCGGCCGCGATGTCCGGGAAGGCGGCGTGGTCCTGGCCGACCGCGTCCCAGGCCGCCTGGACCCCGGTGCCCAGCTCACCGAACCAGGCGAGGGGACCGGGGGCTGGGGGGCTCAATGTCGCGTGAGCCTAGGCCCCGGCCTAGGCCAGGGCGGTCCGGGTGACGTACTCGACCAGCGTCATCACGGCGACGCCCGTCGCGCCGCGAGGGTGGACCCCCCAGGGCTTCTCGGCGCTCGACGGCCCGGCGATGTCGCAGTGCACGAAAGGCGTGTCGCCCGCGAACGGCACCAGGAAGTGGCCGGCGCTGATCGCCCCGCCCCAGCTGCCGCCGATGTTCTTGCAGTCGGCGATCTCGCTCTTGAGGTCGTCGGCGATGCGCGGCACGAGCGGCAGCCGCCAGAAGTGCTCGCCCGCGTCGCCGGCGGCGGCCAGCACCCGCGCTGCGAGGTCGTCGTCGTGGCTCATCAGGCCGGCGGTGTAGCTGCCGAGGGCGACCACGCAGGCACCCGTGAGCGTCGACAGCTCGATGATCTCGTCGACCTTGTGGCCGCCGATGTAGTGGATGGCGTCGGCGAGGGTCAGGCGGCCCTCGGCGTCGGTGTTCAGCACCTCGACCGTCCGACCACTGGCCCCGGCGAAGATGTCGCCCGGCCGATAGGCCGTGCCGGATGGCATGTTCTCGGTGGCGGCGCACACGGCGTGGACCTTCACGTTGGGCTGCAGACGGGCGATGGCCTCCATGGCGGAGATGACCACGGCGCCGCCCGCCATATCGGTCTTCATGTCCTCCATGTGCTTGGCGGACTTGAGCGACAGGCCGCCGGAGTCGAACGTGACGCCCTTGCCGACCAGGGCGATGGTCCGCTTGGCGCGGGTCCCCTTGGGCGGCGTGTACGTGAGGTGGATGAACTTCGGGTCCTCCTCGGACCCCTGGGCAACCGCCAGGTACAGCCCCATCTTGCGGCTCTCGCATTGCCGCCGGGAAAGCACCTTCAGATCGAGCCCGTCGATCTCCTTGGCCAACGCCTTGGCCGTGTCCGCCAGGTAGGTAGGCGTCACCTGGTTGGGCGGGCCGTTGACCAGATCCCTCGCCCGGTTCACGGACCGGCCCACGGTGCCGCCTCGGCCCACGGCTGCGCGGGCTGCCGTGCCGTCCTTGGCCGCCGGATCCCGAGGCGGAAGCGCCACCCGAAGCTCGGTGACCGGGAACTCCTTCGCCGAGTCCATGTGGGCGTCGTACTTGTAGGCGCCGAGCTCGAAGCCGCAGCCGATGGCCTCGAACACGCGCTCGCGGTGGAACTTGTCGACCTTCGGTGAGGCGACCGCCACGGTCTCGGCGTTGCATCCCCGAGCCGCCTTTGCAGCAGCGGCGGCGGCAAAGCGCACGTCGGTGGGGGAGAACTTGGTCGACGGGCCCAGGCCCACCACCAGCACGCGCTCGGCTTCGATTCCGGCGGCGCCGTGGAGCGACAGCGTCTTCTCTGCGACGCCCGTGAACTCCTCTTGGGCAGCGGCCTTGGTCAGCGCGCCGTCAAGCGCCCCGTCAACGGACTTGAAGGCCCAGGAGTCGGCCAGCGCATCCTCGAACACGGAAATGGCCAGGATGTTGGCCGCAAGGCGCGGGAGCGGATCGGCGAAGATGGCTACGTTCATGCGATTCCTGCTTGTCTGACCGACGCTCGGGCACCCAGCGCGGGGCTTCGGGAGGGTGGACCGGCGGGGGTCAGAACCCTACCACGTCCTCGGCGCCGTCGACCCCGATGACGTTGCCTGAGATCCAGCCGGCGCCGGGCTGAGACAGCGCCACGATGGTCCCCGCGACGTCGCTGGGCTCGGTCAGCCGGCCCCCCGGGTTTCGGCCGGCCGCGCCCTGCAGCAGCATCTCGCTTCCGGGGATCTTGCGCAGCGCAGGCGTGTCCGTCACGCCCGCCCGGAGCGCGTTGACGGCGATGCGGCGAGGCCCCAGCTCGAACGCCAGCTGGCGGCAGTGGCTCTCCAAGGCCGCCTTGGCCGCGGACACGGCGCCGTACGAGGGCATCACGCGGGTGCCCCCGGACGACGTCATGGCGTAGATGCGGGCGCCCTCGCCGAGCATGCCTCGCGCCACGGCCTCCTGGGTCCAGTACACCAGGCTGTGGGCCATGACGTCGGCGGTCATGTCCATCTGGCGCGGGGTGATGCAGCGGGCGTCCTCGGCGGCCTTCGGCGCCACGAACGGCAGCAGCGACCCGAACGCTAGCGAGTGCATGAGCACCTTGACGCCGCCAGGGTCCCCGTCGGCCTCGAGCAGCCCCTGGAGGTCGTCCAGGGCGGCCGCCCGTTTGGCCGCATCGGAGGCGTTGATGTTGTGGAGCACGCAGCGGCGGCCCGCGGCCTCCACGTCGGCCTGCACGCCTTGGACGAGGTGCATCGTCTGCTTGCGGTCCAGGTGCACCCCGCAGATGTCCATGCCCGCTTGGGCCAAGGCGCGCGCGGTGGCCGCACCGAACCCGCTGCTTGCCCCCAGGATGAGGGCCCATCCCTTCAGTTGTGCCACGGTCTTCTCCGGCGATGAGGACGGCCGAGCTCCATGCTGGCCGGGTCAGCCGCCGAATGTACGCCCTTTTCGCAGCTGCCGGACCACCTGTTTCACGGACATCTTCAGCGTGTCGAACACACCGAAGCCGGTGGTGGCGACGGCCTCATACTCGGGGTTCTTCCCGCCGACGTTCAGGTCGGCCCGGAGCTCCTCGATGCTCACCGCCGAAGGGAGGTCGCGCTTGTTGTACTGCACGACGACCGGCGTGTTCTCGGGGTCGAGGCCGTGCTCCTCGAGGTTGCGGAGCATGTCGTCGTACGACTCGAGGTTGGCGTCGAGCCGCTCCTTCTGGGAGTCGGCGACGAAGATCACGCCGTCGGCGTTCTTGAGCACCAGCCGGCGGGTGGCCTCGTAGTAGACCTGGCCGGGGACGGTGTACAGGAAGAAGCGGGCCCGGTAGCCACGGATGTCGCCCAGCGACAGCGGCAGGAAGTCGAAGAAGAGGGTCCTGTCGGTGTCCGTGTCCAGGGTGATGAGCTTCCCCCGGGCGTTCGGATTGGTCTTCCGATAGATGTACTGGATGTTCGTCGTCTTCCCGCAGAGGCCCGGACCGTAATAGACGATCTTGCAATTGACCTCCCGTGCCGGGAAGTTGATGAAGGGCATGCGGAGGCAGCGCTCCTAGAAGTCTGCGAACAGGTTGTCGATGTCGGCGTCGGTGATGTCCGCGAACGGGCTGATCGTCCGCTCGTCCGGCACCCGTCCGGTCACCTCATCAGCGATGGTGGACAGCTCCTCTCCGAACTTGCGCACCCGCAGCCGGACCAGGCCGAGGCTGGAGCGCTCATCGAAGATCACCACCAGGATCCACTGCTTGCCGAGCAGTGACAGGTGGATCGACTGGTTGTCCCCCTCGTGGAACAGGTGGGGGAACTCCTTCTCTCCGAGGAGATGCGCCAGGCCACCCGTCGCCGCGATGTCGCCCGCGGCGAGCGAAGCCATCGCGGTCGTGTCGAAGTCTGCGGCGTCGCCCGTCTGCGAGATCAGCTGCCCAGCACGGTCGATGATGAAGACCATGCGGGCGTTCGCCTCGCGCACGAGTCGGCCGCAAGTCTCCGAGATTCGCTGCTGGTCCTCCTCGTACAGGACGAGCTGAGGGCCGATCATGAGGCCTCCACGGTCCGGGAACTCCGGCGACTGCGACGTCGGACGATACCCCGCCCCCGGGGGGCGGACAACGAATTGGCGAGGCTCATTCCACGGGCCTGCGGCCCTCCAGGGCCCGGGCCAGCGTGACCTGATCCGCGTGCTCCAGGCTGGCGCCCATCGGAATGCCGCTGGCGATGCGCGTCACGCTGACCCCCTTGTCCTTGAGGAGCCCGGCGAGGAAGTGGGCGGTCGCCTCGCCGTCCACGCTCGGGCGGGTGGCGACCACCACCTCGACCACGCCGCCGGCGTCCACCCGCCGGACCAGGCTCGCCACGCGCAGTTGGTCGGGGCCGATGCCCTCGAGGGGGGATAGGACGCCGCCGAGCGTGTGGTAGCGGCCGTGGTAGGCGCCGGTGCCTTCGAGGGCGACCACTTCGGGCGTGCCTTCCACGACGCAGAGGATCGAGTCGTCGCGCCGCGTGTCGGTGCATAGGCGGCAGGGCTCGACGTCCGTGAGGAAGCCGCAGCTCGGGCAGAGGACGACGCCGTCGGCCGCCTCGACCAACGACGCGGCGAGGTCGCGTGCGTAATCGTCCTCGTGGTCGATGATGTGGAACGCCAGCCGGGTCGCGGTCCGCCGACCCACGCCCGGCAGGCGGGCGAGCTGGTCGACGAGGCGATCGACGGGCGGTGGGATCAAGGGTCGCCGCCTTCGCCGCCTTCGCCGCCGCCCATCATGGCGGACAGGTTGCCCATCTGGGACACGGCCTCGCGCTGCAGGGCCTCGTTGACCCGCTGCTGCGCCTGGTTGACCGCGGCGACGACGAGATCTTCGAGGAGGGCCACGTCAGGGGGATCGAGTATCGCGGGGTCGATCTTGAGCGACTCGATCCGGTGGTCGCCCCGGACGGTCGCGGTGACCATGCCCCCGCCCGCGGCGCCCTCGCCAGAGACGTTGGCCTGCATCTGCTTGGCGGTCTCGGCCATCTTCATGGCCTGCGACATCATGTCCTTGAAGTCCATGGCTCCTCCTGGCGGCGCGCTCGAACGCCGCTCGGCGTCCTAGTCGTCGTCAGGCAGCCGGACGTCGACGATCTCGGCACCGAGCTCGGCCTGCAGGGCGGCGACGATGGGGTGGTTGCGCGCCCTTTGTCGGCGCTGCTCAGTCTCCTCGGCGCGGGCAGCGCTCTCCTCGGCCTGCAGGGAGATCGAGGCGTCCGCCTGCTCGCCGTCCGCCACGTCCGTCAGCGGGCACAGCTCGACCTCCATTGGCCGGCCGGCGGCCTGGGTGGCGGCCTTGGCCAGCGCGGAGACCTCCTTCTGCGCCGCGTCGAGATCCCCCTGGGCGGCGAAGGCCACCCTCAGCGTCCCGTTCTTCACGGGCAGAGGGCGGCCTTCCATCAGCCTGCGGGCGGTGAACAGGCCCTTCTCCGTCTCCATGCTCTGGACCACGGCCCGCCACAGGTCCACGGGCGCCTGGGGTGGCATCGCAGGGGCCAGCGGCGCTTCGACGGCGGGCGTGGAGTCGCTGGACGCCGCCTCGACAGGCTCCGGCGCCGGCTCTGGTGCCAGGGCGCGGACCGCGGGTCGCGGGGCGGTCTCCCTCGGCCCGGGCGGACCCGTCCGGCCCTCGAGGGCCTCCAGGCGTTGCAGCAGGGGCTCGAGGTCGACGATGGGGGCGAGGTCCGCCATCCGAGCGACGGCCATCTCGAGGATGAGCTTGGGCTGCGGCGACCGAGCGGTCTCCTGGCCCGCTTGCAGCGCCAGCGCGAACAGTCGGCGGAGCGTCGCGGGGTCGACGTCCGCCACCTGGCCCCGGATCGAGTCGACTTCGGCCGGCGGCAGGTCGACGAGGTCCTGCGGGTCGTCGACCGTGCGGATCACGGTCAGGTCGCGGACGTGTCGCATCCACTCGGAGGCGAGGCGGGACATGTCGGTGCCGTACTCGTGCACCCGGTTGACGATCTGCAGCGCGGCCTTCACGTCGCGGCTGAGGATCGCCGCGGCCAGGTCGTGCAGGTTCTTGCGGTCGGTCAGCCCCAGGATGCCCACGACGTCGTCTTCGTCGGCCTCCTTGCCCGCGAACGCGATCACCTGGTCGAGCAGGGACAGCGAGTCGCGGACCGAGCCCTCGGCCTCCCGGACCAACAACGACAGCGCGCCCGAAGACAGCTTGACGCCCTCGGCGTCCAGGATCTTGGTGAGGTGCTCCTTGGTGGTCGGAGCCCCGACCCGCTTGAAGTCGAAACGCTGGCAGCGGGACAGGATCGTCACCGGGATCTTTCGGGGCTCGGTCGTGGCGAAGACGAACTTCACGTGGGCGGGCGGCTCCTCGAGGGTCTTCAACAGGGCGTTGAAGGCCGCCTCGGTGAGCATATGCACCTCGTCGATGATGTAGACCTTGTATCGATCCCGGGCGGGCGCGTACTTCACGCCGTCCCGCAGGTCCCGGATCTCGTCGATGCCGCGATTGGACGCGCCGTCGATCTCAAAGACGTCGGTGGTGTTTCCTGCCGCGATCTCGGTGCAGGAGCTGCACTGCCCGCACGGCTCTTGCGTAGGACCCTTCTCGCAGTTCAGGGCCTTGGCGAGGATCCGGGCGCAGGTGGTCTTGCCCACGCCGCGGGCGCCGCAGAACAGGTACGCGTGGTGCACCCGATCCTGCTCGATCGCGTTGGCCAGGGTCCGCGTCACGTGGCTCTGGCCGATCACGTCGGCAAACACTGCGGGCCGCCACTTGCGGGCCAGGACGACGTAGCTCATGACCCGTTGTGTAGATCCCCCACGCCACCGCCGCAAGGGCCGAGCGCCCAGGTACACTGCGCACCATGCGACGCCCGCTGATCTCGCTCGCGCTCTGCGGGCTCGTCGCCGGGGCTTCGGCCCTCGCCGGCTGCGGCTGGATGATGGCGCTGGCTGGCTACCCGCCCGAGCCTCTGCGAAAGGCCGCCCCGGTCGACCACGACACGACCGCCCTGGCGGAGGCCAGTCTTAGATAAAGAGGGGGCCCGGCATATGACACAGGCAGGTTCCGTTACCCTTGCTTCCTCCCGGACCTGGGGGATTCACGGACTTTCCTTGCCGCCGGGCCCCCGGCGGAGAAGGTGGGATTCGAACCCACGGTACGCGTAAACGCACACACGATTTCCAGTCGTGCACCTTCGGCCAGCTCGGTCACCTCTCCAAAACGTTCCAGCACTATACGGTGCCGGACTCAGGGCCTCCTCGGATCATGGAGGAGGGGGCGGGATTCGAACCCGCGGAACGCAGAACGTTCACATGATTTCGAGTCATGCGCCTTCGACCAACTCGGCCACCCCTCCAGGGTGTGTCCCGTTCCGCTGACGCTGGTTCCGCCTCGCTGTTCTCAGCTCGGCAAAGAATGACGACAGCAGCTCGGAAGCTTCGCTCGACAGCACCCCGGAGACCACCTCGATCCGGTGGTTGAGACGGGGGTCCGTCGCGATTGAGTACAGCGTGTCGACGGCGCCGGCCTTGGGGTCGGCGCAGCCGTAGACGAGCCGGGGGACCCGGGCGTTGACCGCCGCGCCCACGCACATCGGGCAGGGCTCCAGGGTGGCGTAAAGCGTGCAGCCCGTGAGCCGCCACGAGCCCAGCGCGTGGGCCGCCTGTCGCAAAGCGAGCACCTCGGCGTGGGCCGTCGGGTCCTGCCGGGTCTCCCGCAGGTTGTGGGCCTCGCCGAGCACCTGGCCGTCCGGGCCCACCACCACCGCGCCCACGGGCACCTCGCCCATGGGACCGGCCCGCCGGGCGACCTCGATGGCGCTCGCCATCCAGGCCCGGTCGTTCATCTTCACGGTCGCTGCGCAATCCACTCGTCGTTCGCCTTGTCCGTGGGCTGCAGGCCCACCTCGCGCTCTTTCGTTCGGTACGCGCGGCAGGATTCGAACCTGCGACCCCCGGTTCCGTAGACCGGTGCTCTATCCAGCTGAGCTACGCACGCATTTGGCGGAGAGGGAGGGATTCGAACCCTCGATGGAGCTTTAAACCCCATACTCGCTTAGCAGGCGAGCGCCTTCAGCCGGCTCGGCCACCTCTCCATTGTCAGACCGACCTCGGTTTTCAACGACCCGGCCCATCCACTCCCGCCCTTCCCTCAAAGACATCCTACCCAACAACCCGTGTGGCGGAGGAGGAGGGATTCGAACCCCCGGGGCTCATCACCCAGCGGTTTTCAAGACCGCCGCCTTCGACCACTCGGCCACTCCTCCCCAACCTCCCAGCCCTTTCGGGCGGGGCAATATAGGCACGCCCTTGGGACATTTCAAGGGCTGCGGTCAGCCCTCGGCGGCCGCCGTCGCGGCGCCGATCTCGGTGCGGCCGCCCATGTACGGCTGCAGGGCGGCGGGGATCCGGATAGCCCCGGTGTCGGGGTCGGCGTGGTTCTCGATCAGGGCGGCGAAAGTCCGCCCCAGGGCGAGCGCGCTGCCGTTGAGCGTGTGGACGAACCGCGGCTTGCCGCCGGCGCCCTCGCTTTCCCCCGCCGGGCGGTAGCGGATGTTGGCGCGGCGGGCCTGGAAGTCGCCGTAGTTGCTACAGGAGCTGACCTCCCGATAGCGATCCTGGCTGGGGAACCAGACCTCCAGGTCGAAGCAGCGCCGAGCTCCGAAGCCGAGGTCGCCCGTGCACAGCTCGACGACGCGGTAGGGCAGCTCCAGGGCCTGCAACACGGCCTCGGCGTGGCTGGTGAGGGTCTCGTGGGCCGCCTCGCTCGCCCCCGGATCGTTGGCGGTGAACCAGACGAGCTCGACCTTCTGGAACTGGTGGAGCCGGATCAGGCCCCTGGTGTCCTTGCCATACGAGCCCGCCTCGCGGCGGAAGCAGGGGGTGAAGGCGGTGTAGCGCACGGGCAGCGCCTCGCCGTCGAGGATCTCGCCCCGGTGCAGGTTGGTCACCGGGACCTCCGCCGTCGGGATGAGGAAGAGGTCGTCGTCGGACGTCTTGAAGGCGTCCTCCTCGAACTTGGGCAGCTGGCCCGTGCCGGTCATGGCGTCGCGGGTCACCAGGTACGGGGGCAGGAGCTCCTCATAGCCATGCTGGTCTGTGTGCAGGTCCAGCATCATGGCCATCAGCGCCCGCTCGAGGCGCGCGCCCGCCCCGCGGAGCAGCGCGAACCGGGCGCCGCTGACCCTCGCGGCCCGCTCCATGTCGAGGATGCCCAGCGCCTCGGCCACGTCGTCGTGGGCCAGGGCGGGGTCGGCAGCCCTCGGCTCGCCCCAGGAGCGCAGGACCGGGTTGTCCTCCTCGCCGCCGCCGTCGGGCACGCCGGGGGCCGGCAGGTTGGGGACGAACAGCAACGCCTGCTCGAAGGCGATCTGGGCGTCACGCCGGTCGGCGTCGGCCTCTTTGACCCGGGCGGACAGCTCCTTGAGCCCCCCGATCAGGGCCCGGAACTCGTCGGAGCCCTTCGGGGCCGTCTTCATGGCCTGCTGCCGCTCGTTCTGCTCCTGCCGCAGGCTCTCGAACGTCCGCACGGCCTGCAGCCTGGCGTTGGCCAGCGCGACGAGCGTCTGCGCGTCCACGTCCGACTTGCGGCGGCTCAGCCCGGCGGCCAGTGCGGCCGGGTCATCGAGGGGCAGGCGGGGGTCGATCACCTTGGGTTCTCCTTGCTGGGCGCGGCGGCCGGGGCCGGCTACGGGACGAGTACCGGTACCCGGGAGGGACTTCGGGTTGGCGGTACTAGCCGCACTTGCGCTGCAGCTTGATCTTGGCGGTGTCCACCTCGCGGAACTCGTCCTCGTCGAGGTCGTCGCCGCACGCCTTGAGGTACTTGCGGTAGGCACGCAGCGCCTTCTTGCACTTCTTCCGCTCGTCGTAGATGAGCGCCATCTGCTCCATGCACCAGCAGGTGCCGGCCTCGTTGTCGATGGCCTTGGCGCAGGCATCCGTCGTCTTCCGATAGTCGGGCTTCTTCTGCTGGATGTAGGCCTGGGCCAGCTTGTACCAGGCCTCGCCGAAGTCCTTGTCGAGCTTGAGCGCCCGCTCGTACAGCGGGATGGCCTTTTCGTACTGGGCCAGCCGCGCCACCACCTCTGCGGTCTGGAACCAGGGCATGGGCCGCTTTTCGTGCTTGCCCAGGCCGCGCTTGAAGTACGTGAGCGCCTTGCCCATCTCGCCGGACGACTTGTACAGCAGCCCCAGCTCGATCCACACGTCCCGTGCCTCGGCCTCGAGCAGCGGGTTGCGCTCGATGGCCTTGACGATGCCCAGCAGCAGCTCCTTGGCCTGCACCTTCTTGCCCTGCAGTCGGAAGGTGTGGGCCAGCCAGTACTGGAAGCGCACGTTCTTTCGGTCCAGGTCCGAGGCGTTCTGGAACCGCTTGACCGCCTCGTCGTAGGCGTTCTGCTTGAGGTAGGTCAGGCCGATGTAGAACATCGCCTTGGCCATCTTGGTCTCGATCTGCAGCGCCAGCTGGAAGTAGTTGCTAAGTGGTCTACTAAATCATCAACTAAATTCCATACATACTTACATAC
>PVBE011597232.1_pt1 | contig 12221 bp, 7 predicted proteins | sample 1631181 | NCBI WGS metagenome assembly PVBE01 (sample SAMN08397723, study PRJNA350692) | Marine metagenome, whole genome shotgun sequencing project. | isolation source: water | place: Pacific Ocean | collected 2012-04 | reverse complement strand
GGGGCAATCTCTTCCAGAGCTTTTTCCGCCTCCAGAGCTTTTTCCGCCTCCAGCCTGGCCAGATCATCATCACGATCTGATGCCACCTGACGCAACTTGTTCATCACGCTTCCGGTACCGGCAGGAATAAGGCGACCAACGATGACGTTTTCCTTCAAACCGATAAGACTGTCGGTCTTTCCGGAAACCGCCGCTTCAGTCAGGACGCGGGTGGTTTCCTGGAAGGAAGCAGCCGAAATGAAGGATTGGGTCTGCAAGCTTGCCTTGGTAATTCCCTGAAGTACGGAAACGCCCGAAGCAATTTTACCGCGCCCTTTCCTGGTTTTTTCGTTTTCGGCATCGAATTCCAGACGGTCGACCAATTCACCAATCAAATAGGTGGTATCGCCACCGTCCGTAATTTCAACCTTTTGCAGCATCTGGCGAACAATGACTTCGATGTGCTTGTCATTGATCTTCACACCCTGAAGGCGATAAACGTCCTGGATTTCCTTGATCAGGTACTCTGCCAGGGCTTCAACACCAAGAACACGAAGGATGTCGTGAGGCACGGGGTTACCGTCCATCAAGGCATCGCCGACTTCAACATAGTCGCCTTCCTGAACACTGATGTGCTTGCCTTTGGGCACCAGGTATTCATGGGGCTCCAGGGCGTCATCGGTCGGGATAACGACGATGCGACGCTTGTTCTTGTAGTCCTTGCCGAATTCGACGCGACCTTCAGTCTCGCTGATAATCGCGAAGTCCTTGGGCTTGCGGGCTTCGAACAGTTCCGCCACACGCGGCAGGCCACCGGTAATATCGCGGCTTTTGGCTGATTCCCTGGGAATACGGGCCAAAACGTCACCAGCATGGACTTCCTGACCGTTTTCGACGGACAGAATAGCATCGACCGAAAGTAAGTAGCGGGCTTCAAGGTCCTTTTCGATCATGATCACGTTGTCATTCTTGTCACGCAAGGTAATGCGCGGTTTGAGTTCCGCACCCTTGGGCTGGGACTTACAGTCAATAATCACTTTGGACGCAATACCGGTGGCATCGTCCGTCCGCTCGTCCATGGACAGACCTTCGATAATATCCATGTAGTTAACGGTTCCGTTTTTCTCGGTGATGATCGGCAGGGTATAGGGATCCCATTCGGCCATCTTGGTGCCGCGTTTCACCTCGGCGTTATCCTTGACCAGCAACTTGGAACCGTAATGAAGACGGTGACGCGCACGTTCGCGGCCCTTTTCATCGATCAGCTTCAACTCGGCATTCCTGCTCATGACGACCAGTCCACCGGAGCTGTCCTTAACGGTCGAGCAGTTCTTGAGCTGGATCTTGGCATCACCAGCGGCTTCGATCTTTGAGACCTCGCCGCCACCGGTAACGGCGCCACCAATGTGGAATGTCCTCATTGTCAGCTGGGTGCCGGGTTCGCCAATCGACTGGGCTGCGATAACACCAACGGCATCACCGGGGTTCACCCGGGTGCCACGGGAAAGATCGCGACCGTAACACGAGGCGCATGTTCCCTTAAGCGCTTCACAGGTTAGGACCGAACGGACCAGAACCGTTTCAATTTCAGCCTCTTCAATGGCCATCGAGGTTTCTTCATCAAGCAAGATATTGGCCTTGGCAAGAATATCACCAGTCGCAGGATGAACGACCTGTTCCGCCGTGGTGCGACCGAGAATTTGCTCGGACATGGGCGAAATAACTTCGCCACCTTCCACAACGGCTCGCACCGTCAGGCCATTTTGGGTCTTGCAGTCGTCTTCGATGATGATGCAGTCCTGGGCGACGTCAACCAGACGACGGGTCAGATAACCGGCGTTAGCCGTCTTCAACGCCGTATCGGCCAATCCCTTACGGGCGCCGTGGGTGGAGTTGAAGTACTCAAGAACCGACAGTCCTTCCTTGAAGTTCGAGATAATCGGCGTTTCGATGATTTCGCCCGTCGGCTTGGCCATTAGACCACGCATACCGGCAAGCTGCTTCATCTGTGCGGCCGAACCACGAGCACCCGAATGGGCCATCATGTAAACGGCGTTGACCTGCTCGCCTTCTTCAGGTGTCGAAATGCGTTTCATCATTTCGTCGGCCACCTGATCGGTGCAGTGAGACCAGGCATCAACAATCTTGTTGTATTTTTCGCCCTGGGTAATAAGGCCATCCTGGTATTGCCGTTCGTATTCCTTGGCTTTCGCCTCGGTCGTGCTCACCAGCTTTTCCTTGGCGTCTGGAATAACCAGATCGTCTTTACCGAAGGAGATACCGGAGTTGCAGGCGTTGGTAAAGCCGAGTCCCATCATCCTGTCAGCGAAAATGACAGTCTCTTTTTGACCGCAATGACGATAGACCACCTCAAGAACGGTGGAGACCTCTTTCTTGGTCAGCAACTGGTTGATCAGGGACAAGGGAACGTTCGGGTTGCGTGGCAGGATTTCCGACAACATCATGCGTCCCGGCGTCGATTCGACACGCAGGGTGACAGGCTTGTTGTTTTCGTCCACCGTTTCATAGCGACACTGAATCTTGGCGTGCAGGGAAACTACGTCGGCATCAAGAGCATGTTTGATTTCGTTGACGTTCACGAAAGCCATGCCTTCGCCCTTCTCGCCGTCGCGGACCATGGTCAGGTAATACAGACCAAGAACGATATCCTGAGATGGCACGATGACCGGCTTGCCATTCGACGGGCTGAGGATATTGTTGGTCGACATCATCAGCACACGGGCTTCAAGCTGGGCTTCAAGCGACAGCGGCACGTGAACGGCCATCTGATCACCATCGAAGTCGGCGTTGAAAGCGGCACAGACCAGCGGATGAAGCTGAATGGCTTTACCTTCGATCAGGACCGGTTCGAATGCCTGAATGCCGAGGCGGTGAAGGGTCGGCGCGCGGTTCAGCAGAACCGGGTGTTCGCGGATAACATCTTCAAGGATATCCCAGACTTCCGGACGTTCCTTTTCGAGCATACGCTTGGCGGCCTTAATGGTCGTCGCCATGCCGTACAGTTCCAACTTCGAATAAACAAAGGGTTTGAACAGTTCCAGCGCCATCTTTTTGGGCAGTCCGCATTGATGCAGCATCAATTCAGGGCCGACAACGATGACCGAACGGCCGGAGTAGTCGACACGTTTACCAAGCAGGTTCTGGCGGAAGCGACCCTGTTTGCCCTTGAGCATGTCAGAGAGCGACTTCAGCGGACGCTTGTTGGCGCCGGTGATAGCGCGGCCACGACGACCGTTATCAAACAGGGCGTCGACTGATTCCTGCAACATGCGTTTTTCATTGCGGACAATGATTTCCGGAGCACGCAGTTCGATCAGGCGCTTTAAACGGCTGTTGCGGTTGATGACGCGACGATAGAGATCGTTCAGATCGGAGGTCGCGAAACGACCACCATCCAACGGCACCAGCGGGCGAAGTTCCGGCGGAATGACTGGAATGACTTCCATAATCATCCATTCGGGTCGTGCTCCCGACGCGATAAACGATTCAACCAGTTTCAGGCGTTTGACAAACTTCTTGCGCTTGGCTTCCGAATTGGTCTCTTTCAGATCGACACGAAGGGCCGCCAGTTCATCTTCCAGTTCGATAGCTTCCAGCATATTGCGGATTGCTTCGGCACCCATGCCGACGCTGAAAGCGTCATCGCCGTATTCGTCAACGGCGTTCTGATAAGCGTCTTCACTTAGCAGTTCGTGCAGCTTAAGCGGCGTCAGGCCGGGTTCGACCACGACGTAGTTTTCGAAATACAGAACCCGTTCCAGATTTTTCAGGGTCATGTCGAGCAGCAGGCCGATACGGCTGGGAAGCGACTTCATGAACCAGATGTGGGCGACTGGCGAAGCCAGTTCGATATGTCCCATACGTTCGCGACGGACTTTTTGCAGGGTTACTTCGACACCACATTTTTCACAGGTGATACCCTTGTACTTCATGCGTTTGTATTTGCCGCACAGGCACTCGTAATCCTTGGTCGGACCAAAAATACGGGCACAGAACAGGCCGTCCCTTTCAGGCTTGAAGGTCCTGTAGTTGATGGTTTCCGGTTTCTTGATTTCACCAAACGACCACGAGCGAATACGCTCGGGTGAGGCAATCGAGATACGGATAAGGTCAAACTGCTGTGTGCCGCTGACCTGCCCAAAAATTTTCATCAATTCGTTCATATCGATTTCTCCTTCCTGGGCGTTTAATGCAATTCGACGTTAAGGCCGAGGGAATGAAGTTCCTTGACCAAAACATTGAAGGATTCAGGGATGCCTGCTTCGAAGGTATCGTCCCCGCGGACGATGGCTTCGTAGACCTTGGTGCGGCCGGAAACGTCATCGGATTTAACCGTGAGCATTTCCTGCAGGGTGTAGGATGCGCCGTAAGCTTCAAGCGCCCACACCTCCATTTCACCAAAGCGCTGACCACCGAACTGCGCCTTGCCACCCAGTGGCTGTTGGGTAACAAGAGAGTACGGACCAATCGAGCGGGCGTGGATCTTGTCATCGACAAGGTGATGAAGCTTAAGCATGTAAATGTAGCCCACCGTCACCTTACGATCAAACGTCTCGCCGGTACGGCCGTCGATCAGGGTCATCTGCCCCGATGTATCCAGGCCGGCCTTCGTCAGCATTTCGTTGATGTCCACTTCGTGGGCGCCATCGAATACCGGGGTCGCCATTGGAACGCCAGAACGCAGATTGCCGGACATTTCCAGCACTTCATTGTCATCCAGAGTCGCGACCTTGTTCTTGTATTCCTTATCGCCGTAAACGTCTTCAAGCCTGGCCCGCAGACCCTTGATGTCGACATTTCCGCCGACGACATCAAGCATCTCGCCGATCTGTTCACCCAGCTTGGCGCTGGCCCAACCCAGATGGGTCTCGAGAATCTGACCAACGTTCATACGTGATGGCACACCGAGCGGATTGAGGACGATATCGATGGGTTGTCCATCTTCCAGATAAGGCATGTCTTCGACAGGCACGATACGGGAAATAACACCCTTGTTGCCGTGACGACCGGCCATCTTGTCGCCGGGCTGCAACTTGCGTTTAACGGCGATGAATATCTTGACCATCTTCATCACGCCCGGGGACAGGTCATCGCCACGTTGCAGCTTGTCGACCTTGTTGTCAAAACGGGCCTGAAGGGCGGCGATGCTTTCTTCGAAGTGTTTCTTCAGTTTTTCGACGTCTTTCATCACCTCGTCATCGGAAACGACAATCTGGGAATTCTGACCGGCGGTAAATTCGTCCAGTACTTTCTGGGTGATCTTGGTACCCGACTTAAGCCCCTTCGGTCCGCCAACAGCATTTTTACCGAGCAGAAGAACCGTCAAACGGGCCAGGAAGCTACGTTCCAGAATGGCGCGTTCATCATCGCGGTCTTTTGCCAAGTCGTCGATTTCGGAACGTTCAATCGCTAGTGCGCGCTCGTCCTTGTCGACGCCGCGCCGCGAGAAGACACGGACTTCAACCACCGTACCAGCAACGCCGGGGGGCAGTTTCAACGAAGTGTCACGCACGTCGGAGGCTTTTTCACCGAAGATGGCGCGCAGAAGTTTTTCTTCCGGCGTCATCGGGCTTTCACCCTTTGGCGTTACTTTACCGACCAGGATATCACCCGGTTTGACCTCTGCGCCAATGTAAACAATACCGGCTTCATCCAGGTTTTTAAGAGCTTCTTCACCAACGTTCGGAATGTCGCGGGTGATGTCTTCCTGACCCAGCTTGGTGTCACGGGCCATGACTTCAAATTCCTCGATATGGATCGAAGTGAAGACGTCATCCTTAACGATACGTTCGGAAATCAGGATTGAATCTTCGAAGTTGTAGCCGTTCCAGGGCATAAACGCGACCAGCACGTTACGGCCCAGGGCCAATTCACCAAACTCAGTCGATGGACCATCGGCAATCGTGTCTCCGGCGCGAACCATGTCCCCAACCTTCACCAGCGGGCGCTGGTGCAGATAGGTGTTCTGGTTCGAACGCTGGAATTTAAGCAGGTTGTAGATATCGACACCGGCCGCCGAGTGAGAAGTCTCTTCGGTGGCACGCACGACGATACGCATCGCGTCGATCTGATCGATCACGCCGGAACGTTTGGCGATGATGGTGGCACCTGAATCGCGGGCCACTTTCGCTTCCATGCCGGTACCGACCAACGGGGCGGCAGCGCGCAAAAGCGGCACCGCCTGGCGTTGCATGTTCGATCCCATCAAGGCGCGGTTGGCGTCATCGTTTTCCAGGAATGGAATAAGCGCCGCGGCAACCGATACCAGCTGCTTTGGCGAAACGTCCATGTACTCGATGGATTCAGGCAATGCCATGACGAAGTCGCCGCCTTTCCGGCTGCTGACCAACTCATGAAGGAACGTGCCCTCGGTATCGATTTCCTCGTTCGCCTGGGCGATGGTGTAGCGGCCTTCTTCCATGGCGGACATGTAAACCACGTCGCCCGAAACCTTGCCCTTTTCGACCTTGCGGTAAGGGGTTTCGATGAAACCGTACTTGTTAACCCGGGCAAACGTCGCCAACGAGTTAATCAGACCAATGTTCGGTCCTTCAGGGGTTTCAATCGGGCAAATACGACCATAGTGGGTCGGGTGAACGTCGCGCACTTCGAAGCCGGCGCGTTCGCGCGTCAAGCCACCCGGTCCAAGCGCCGAAAGACGGCGTTTGTGGGTAATTTCCGACAGCGGGTTAGTCTGATCCATAAACTGCGACAACTGCGAAGAACCGAAAAACTCGCGAATTGCGGCCGCAGCAGGTTTGGAGTTGATCAGGTCGTGCGGCATGACGGTGTCGATCTCTACGGAACCCATACGTTCGCGAATGGCGCGCTCCATGCGCAGCAAACCGATACGGTACTGGTTTTTCATCAACTCGCCAACGGAGCGAACGCGACGGTTGCCAAGGTGATCGATATCGTCGATTTCGCCACGGCCGTCTTTCAGTTCGACCAGGGTTTTGACGACCGCCATGATGTCTTCCTTGCGCAGGGTGCGCAGGGTATCTTCGGTCTCGAAACCCATGCGGGCATTCATTTTGACGCGACCAACAGATGACAGGTCATAGCGTTCGGCATCGAAGAACATGTTGTTGAACAATGCTTCGGCGGCTTCAAGCGTCGACGGCTCTCCCGGGCGCATGACCCGGTAAATGTCGATCAGCGCTTCTTCGCGCAGGGTGTTTTTATCAACAGCCAGAGTGTTGCGAATGTGAGGGCCGACATTGACGTGATCGATCGCCAGGGTCGTGATTTCGTCGACCTTGGCTCCGGTCAGGGTTTCCATCAGCTCTTCGGTGATTTCGGACCCTGCCTCAGCATAAATTTCACCGGATTCCTCACTATACATATCACTGGAAATATAGCGACCGATCAGGTCTTCATCAGCAACAAGCTGTTCGTTCATGCCTTTTTCCGTCAGTTGGCGGATCAGACGCGGGGTCATCTTGGTGCCGGTTTCGGCAACGACTTTACCGGTCATGGCGTTGACAAGATCACTGGTCAGTTTGACACCGCGCAAGGACTCGCCGTCAAAGGCGGTTTTCCAGCCCTTCTTGACACGGGTGTAAACGAGATTGTCATAGAAGAGCGACAGGATTTCTTCCGGCGAATAGCCTTCTTTTTCCGCCGCTTCGACGGTCTTGTCATCCTTGGCGCGCTCGGCGATCAGTTTGTCGGTCTTGTCGTTGTTCAGCGCCATCAAGAGCGTGGTGACGGGGAGCTTGCGACGACGATCAATACGAACATAGGCCAAATCCTTGGCGTCAAATTCAAAGTCCAGCCAGGAACCGCGGTAGGGAATTATGCGGGCGGTGAACAGGAATTTACCGGAGGAATGGGTCTTGCCCTTGTCATGGTCAAAGAAGACGCCCGGCGAACGGTGCATCTGCGAGACAATAACGCGCTCGATGCCGTTTACGACAAAGGTGCCGTTATCGGTCATAAGCGGCATATCGCCCATGTAGACGTCCTGTTCCTTGATATCAAGGATGGAGCGCGCACCGGTTTCCTCGTCAATGTCCCACACGACGAGGCGCATGGTCACTTTCAAGGGAGCGGCGTAGGTCATGCCGCGTTGCTGACATTCATCAACGTCGTATTTCGGCTCTTCGAAACGAAAGCTGACATATTCAAGGATCCCGTGTTCGGAGTAATCCTGAATCGGAAAAACCGATTTGAAGACTTCATCCAAACCACTGCCTTTGCGCTCGTCGAACGTCATGTCAGTGTGGAAGAATTTATCATACGATGCCTTCTGAACCTCTATGAGGTTAGGCATGGTGGCGACCTCTTGGAGGTGGCCAAAAAATTTACGAACGCGCTTGCGACCCGCATAGGACTGATCCATTACAAGTTTTCCCTACGACTTAACTTGTCCTGAGACAGATCCAAACCGACCACCGCAGTCGATAAGGTTCCGTCTTCCGTTCCTAAGGCGCTAAAACCCGTAACTTTTGCCGATTTCACTTTTCGGCAGTACGTAGCGCCCCTTTGAGGCAAGCACATCCATGTTCCCGGCTTCGGTAAAGCCTATCTGAACGGATGTGTGCAATCTTAAGCAGACTTGCCGACAGTCAGTGAGATCACCAACCGTCGGCTTATCCTGGTAGTTTGGTTGGGCCTGCAATAATGCAAGCCCAGCCTTACTTGAGTTCGGCAGAAGCGCCGGCTTCTTCGAGCTTTTTCTTCAGCTCTTCGGCTTCTTCTTTCTTCACGCCTTCCTTAACGGGCTTCGGTGCTGATTCAACCAATTCCTTGGCTTCCTTCAACCCCAGAGCCGTGATGGCGCGGACTTCCTTAATGACGTTGATTCTCTTGTCGCCTGCGGCGGTCAGGATGACGTCAAATTCGGTCTTCTCTTCGGCGGCTTCGCCACCAGCAGCGGGGCCAGCAGCAGCAACGGCAACCGGTGCAGCGGCGGAAACGCCCCATTTTTCTTCCAGAAGATTGGAAAGCTCGGCCGCCTCCATGACGGTCAGGGCTGATAGATCTTCAACGATCTTTTCGAGATTAGCCATAATATGATAACTCCTTGGGCTTTAACTGTCGTAATCGAGTTTAAAAATCGGATTTCTAAGCGGCATCGCCTTCGGCAGCTTTCGCAGCCAAAACCCTTGCGATCTGTCCACCAGGTGCCTGAAGGACACCAGCGATACGTGTTGCAGGGGTGCTGATCATGCCGACGATCTTGGCGCGAAGTTCATCGAGTCCCGGCAGGCTCGCAAGAGCCTTTATTCCGTCAACATCGAGCATCTCTTCGCCCAGAGCGCCGCCAAGAACAACAAGTTTGTCGTTAGACTTGGCGAATTTTACAGCCACCTTGGCGGGAGCCACCGGGTCGTCCGAATAGGCAATAGCCGTCGGTCCGGTAAACATGTCGCTAAGGGGACTGAACTTTGTGCCATCAATGGCACGCCGCGTGAGCCGATTTTTGGTGACTTTAAAACTGGCACCTGCTTCGTGCATTTCACGACGAAGAGCGCTTATTTCGGCGACCGTCAACCCACTGTAATGGGTGACGACGACCATTTCGGCGTCTTCGAAGGTCTGATGCATTGAAGCAACCAGTTCTTCTTTTTGTCCTCGGTCCACTGTCTTCTCCAGCTTCTTTGGCCCCTCCCCGCTTCCCTTAAAAAAGAAAAACGGATCGGAAACCGTTGGACTTATTGGTTCTTTCAAAACAATTGAAAGAACCGGTAAGCCTGTCCAGTGCGCCAGTTAAGCCGTTGTAAAAAACGTCCAAAGACGCCTTAAAAAACGGTTCTTGCACTGTCTGTGCAGGTGGAAATCCATTATGGCAACTTGGCCTATTGGCCTTGTCGCCGCCTACAGTCTTGGACAGGTCGGGAACACATAAATAAGCATTCCCTGACCGGCAGATGTTACCGAAGCAACATCGACCGGAATTGGTTTAAACATTAGCCAGCCAAATTGCCGACATCCAGCTTCACGCCAGGGCCCATCGTCGATGAGATGGTGACGCGTTTCATATAGGTGCCTTTGACGCCGCTCGGTTTTGCCTTGTTGATGGCGGCTATAAAGGTCGAAACGTTTTCGGTAATCGCATCGGCGGAAAAACTGGCCTTGCCGACACCGGCATGAATGATGCCAGCCTTTTCGACACGGAATTCAATCTGACCGGCCTTGGCGGCTTGCACGGCCCCGGCGACGTCCATGGTCACGGTTCCAAGTTTCGGATTTGGCATCAGGCCTTTGGGACCCAGAACCTTGCCAAGCTGACCAACAACGGCCATCATGTCGGGTGTGGCGATGCAGCGATCAAAATCAATTTCACCTTTTTTGATCTTGGCGGCCAGTTCGTCAGATCCAACCAGATCGGCACCAGCGTCTTCGGCTTCCTTGACCTTGTCACCCTTGGCGAACACGGCGACACGCAAACTTTTGCCGGTACCGTGGGGCAGCGAAACAACGCCGCGAACCATTTGGTCCGCATGTTTGGGATCGACACCCAGGTTCAGGGCAATTTCGATGGTTTCATCGAATTTTGCGCTGGCGTTGCCCTTGACGATTTTGACGGCGTCGCTCAACGCGTAAACGGAATTGCGATCGATATTTTCGTTTGCCTTGGTCAGGCGTTTCCCTTGTTTTGCCATGATGCTACTCCCCAACCACTTCAATGCCCATGGAACGCGCCGAGCCTTTGATCATCTGGCAAGCGGCATCCATGTCGTTGGCGTTGAGATCGACCATTTTCAGTTCCGCGATTTCCCGAACCTGCTTCATGGTTACCTTACCAATGACTTCACGGCTGGGCGTACCCGAACCCTTGGGCAGTTTCGCAGCCTTCTTCAGATAGAAGCTGGCTGGCGGGGTCTTTGTGATAAATTCGAACGTGGCGTCCGCATAGGCGGTGATCACCACTGGAATCGGCATACCCTTTTCCATGTTCTGGGTCTGGGCGTTAAACGCCTTACAGAATTCCATGATGTTCAGGCCTGCCTGACCCAGCGCGGGGCCAATCGGCGGTGACGGGTTGGCTGCGCCTGCCGGCACTTGCAACCGAACGTAGCCCTTAATTTTTTTAGCCATTTTAATTCCTCAATAGTATTGCTTAAGCTTGAGTGCGTGGTCCGATCATGGCTGACCTCCCACACGGTTAATGCCGCCTGTCAGAGCTTTTCGATCTGTGAATATTCCAGTTCCACAGGCGTCGCCCGGCCAAAGATGGACACTGTCACCTTAAGTCTCGCGCGCTCTTCATCAACGTCTTCAACGGTGCCGCTAAACGAATTGAACGGTCCATCGCAAACCCGAACCTGTTCACCAATTTCAAACAGGATCGAGGGCTTGGGCCGTTCGATGCCTTCCTGAACCTGATGCAGGATACGTTCCGCCTCGGCGTTGGAAATGGGTGACGGACGACCGCTAGAGCCCAGAAATCCTGTAACTTTCGGCGTATTTTTTACCAGATGCCATGACTCGTCCGTCATTTCCATCTTGACCAGTATATAGCCCGGGAAGAATTTGCGCTCAGCGGATACACGCGCACCGCGACGCATTTCGACAACTTCTTCGACCGGAACCAGAACCTGTTCAAACATTTCGCCCATGCCGGACTGTTCGGCATGCTCTTCAATCGAAGAGGCGACTTTCTGCTCAGAACCGGAGAAGGCGTGAATGACGTACCAGCGCAATGCCATGGTCAGCCTCCCAATCCGAAAACTGTGCGCACGCCAAGGGCCAGGACCTGATCAACCGCAAAGAAGAACAAGGCCGCCAGAATGACCATCACAAAAACCATCGCGGTGGAAACACCGGTTTCCTTACGGGTCGGCCAGGTCACCTTCGAGGTTTCCTGACGAACTTCCTGTATGAACTGTGCCGGGCTTATCTTGGCCATTACATAAAAACCTTTATCGCGTTTCAGGGACCGTCAACCGAAACCGCCGGAAGATGGCAGGGGCAGCAGGGTTCGAACCCGCGACCTACGGTTTTGGAGACCGTCGCTCTACCAACTGAGCTATGCCCCTAAACGCGCAATTCAGCGGACCTAGAAGGACCGCCACTAAAACAAATCATCATCGGTGGATTGGCTGACCAGCCCACCGATGACTTAAATACCCATCTACTCGACAATCGAAGCGACGACACCGGCGCCCACGGTACGGCCACCTTCGCGAATAGCGAAGCGCAGGCCCTCATCCATGGCGATCGGTGCGATCATTTCAACGGTCATCGTAATATTGTCGCCCGGCATTACCATT
>PVBE010340647.1_pt1 | contig 12221 bp, 8 predicted proteins | sample 1631181 | NCBI WGS metagenome assembly PVBE01 (sample SAMN08397723, study PRJNA350692) | Marine metagenome, whole genome shotgun sequencing project. | isolation source: water | place: Pacific Ocean | collected 2012-04 | reverse complement strand
ATGGCTTCGAGCTATACACCCTCGGTGCGGCTGGACTCGAGGGCTCGATCGCGCTCCCCAGGACTCGCTCTTCGACGCTCGTCACCACTATGTTGATCGAGTCGGGGCAGACGGCAGTCATAGGTGGCCTCACGACGGAGACCGACTCAAGAGGTGAATCCAAGATCCCGGTCCTCGGGGACATCCCCATCCTTGGCAGGCTCTTCCGGCACGACTCCAAGAGTCGTGATCAGCGCAGCCTGCTCGTTTTCTTGAGGCCCACGCTGATTCGATCTGACGTCGACAGAGAGGCGATCATGCGTCGAGAGTTCCTCACGAGGCGGGAGGGGCTGAAGCGTGAGCTCGACTCGCTGCTTGAGCCTGAGTCGCAGGGGGATGGCTCCTGACAGGTCCCGTAGACGGTCCTCGTAGGGAATTTCAGGTTCGGGCTACGCAGAAGGCCCCACATAGGTGACGATGATGTACGTGGAGAGGCTGACAAGCCAAGGCTCACTGCCCGCGCGATTCAGCCCCACGAATGTCAGGCCTCAGGGCCTCAACCCGAACCAACGTACAGGGCGACCCCGACGGGTCGCTTGATCGGGCGCGACAGCGCCCGCGTCCTTTCTCAGATTCACCCGTCCTGGGCTGCCGCTCACGAGCGCAGCGCCTGCTAGATCACCCCACGGGGTGGCTTGAGTTGGCGCGCCTCGACACCTCGCCCCCGTTTGGGGCTCGAGTCAGCAGGTAGCGCCTGGGACCCGATTCTCTTTTTAATCAATGACAGACCGCACAACCGGGGCAGACTCAGTCTCCCCCGAACCTAACGAAGGCGGCCGAAGCTCAGCTCCCCAATTTGGAGAGATGGGTGATAAGGTCGCGTCACAACCACAAGACTCAAGCGCTCCCCGACGCAGGAAGAGGAGACGCAAGAAGGCGACCCCCAAAGACGACTCAGAGAGTTCGTCCGTCGCAGTCCAAGAAGAGCCTGAGGCTCAAGGTGGGAGACGCCGCCGCCGCTCTAGCAGCAGGCGCGCGAAGGCCACCACCGAGGAGGACGGAAAATCGTCTGAACCGGAGGCGGAGGGCGAGAGCGGAGACAAGCCGCGCTCGCGCAGCCGACGCGGACGCCGTGGCGGGCGCCGCTCCAAGCGTGGAGAAGATGACAAGGCGGCTAGGACCGCAGACTCAGACGCTACGGAGGGGTCTGAGGGAGAGTCTCCGCGTGAAGCTGAGAGCGGAGGTCGCGGCAGACGCCGCTCCCGCACGACGCGCAATCGGCGGGGCAAGGCTGACTCAAGTGGAGCAGCGGAGGTAGAGCTGATCCCCTTCGAGGACGACGATCTCCCGCCCCTCAAGAGCTCAGAGGCGAAGTCTGAGGGACGCAGAGGCCGAAAGGCCAAGAAGAAGAGCCGCCGCAGCAAGAAGAGCACGGAGCGCTCTGACAAAGACAATGACAATGACAATGACGAGCCCAAGTCTCGTCGGAAGCAGATCCGCTCCAAGCGCGGACGGAAGACCGCTGCAGAGCCCGAGACGCCCAAGCGGATCTTGGTGAACGCCAAGGACCGCGAGGAGACCCGCGTCGCCGTCGTGCGTGACGGGAAGATCGTGGACTTCCAGATGACCGTCCAGAGCGAGCGCTCGCACGTGAGCGACATCTACCGAGGCCGCGTGGTGAACATCGAGCAGTCGATCGGCGCCGCCTTCATCGACTTCGGTCGCGGGAAGAACGGCTTCCTCCACACCTCCGATGTCCTCGGGGTCTACGGAGAGAAGGAGTGGAGCATCGAGAAATTGCTCAGCGTCGAAGTGGACCCGGAGGAGTGGGACAGCACCTCCAGCCAGCCCTCCATCACCGCAGAGGTCGAAGACGAAGAGGGCGGCGGCAAAGGGAAGGCCAAAGAGACCAAGGTGAAGAAGAAGGTCGTGAAGAAGAAGGGCGGACGCCGCCGCTTCCACGCGCGGCCCAGGCTCCCGATCAAAGACCTCCTGAAGAAGGGACAGATGGTCGTCTGCCAGGTCACGAAGGACGCGATCGGCGACAAGGGGCCGACCCTGACCACCTACCTCTCCATCACTGGCCACTACCTCGTGCTCACACCGAACATGACGCGCAAGGGCGTCAGCCGGAAGATCGAGAGCGTGAGAGAGCGCAAGCGCCTGAGGAAGATCCTCGACGGCTTCGAGCTGCCTAGCCAGCTCGGGTTGATCTGCCGCACGGCCGCGAAAGGTCGCTCTGCTGAAGAGCTCCAGCGAGACCTCGACGGGCTGCTTGAGCACTGGGACAACTTCGGGAAGCGCCTGAAGGTAGGCCGCGGACCGATGCTCCTCTATGAGGAGCCGGAGGTGGCCGTGCGCGCGGTGCGTGAGCACTTCGACTCGAACACCGAGGTCGTCTTGGTGGACGACGAGAAGATGCACGCTGAGCTCTGCAAGTTCGCCGATCAGGTGATGCCGGAGTTCAAGGACCGCATCCAGCTTCACACAGGCAATCGCCCGCTCTTCAGAGAAGAGGGGATGGAGGAGGAGTTCGAGCGCATCTTCGCTCGCCGTGTCGACCTGCCGTCAGGCGGATCGATCGTCCTCGACCAGACCGAGGCGCTCGTAGCGATCGACGTGAACTCCGGGAGGACGCGCGTGGACAGCCACGACTTCGAGGAGATCGCGCTCAAGACGAACCTTGAGGCTGTGCCGGAGGTCGCGCGGCAGATGCGATTGCGTGACTTCGGCGGGATCATCGTCGTTGACTTCATCGACATGATGAAGCGCGGGAACATCAAGAAGGTCGAAGATGCCTTCGCGGGAGAGCTCGCCAAGGATCGCGCGCGCAGCAAGGTCGGTCGGATCTCACAGTTCGGGCTCCTTGAGATGACCCGAGAGCGCGGCGGCCCTGGGATCATCAAGAAGCTCTTCACCAACTGCTCCCGCTGCAGGGGCGAGGGCAAGATCCGGACGGTCCAGTCGCGCGCGGCTGCGATCTTGCGGCGCCTTCAGTCTTCATCGGCTCTCAAGGGATTCAGCAAGATTGAGGTCCGGACCCACGCAGACTCGATCGAGTACCTGCAGAAGTTCTGCTTCAATGAGATCGGAGAGCTCGCCGACAGCTCACAGCGCAAGATCGACTTCGTCGAAGCGCCCGACCAGATCGAGGACAGCGTCCTCAGATATCTCCGCGCCGATGGCAGAGAGGTCCGTCCCGGAGGACGCCGGAAGCGCTGACCCTCTGATGCCCCTCCTAGGACCCCCTGAGGCGAAGATCGTGTTCAGGGGGTGCTTCTAGCGGGGGGTGCTGCTATATTCTTCCGCCCAAATGGTGCCTCCGACGGTGGAGGCGCCCACTGCCCAGCCGTGGTAGCGCGCGACCGGATTCTCCGGCGCGTCCCCGGCGGCCCCCATTCACCCAGGAGTTCTGATGTACGCCGTCATTCGCGATCGCAACCAGCAAGCCACCGTCCGCTCGGGCGATGTGGTTATGTGCGATCTCCGCTCAGACGCCCAGCCGGGCGACACAGTGACCTTTGATGAGGTCCTCCTCGTAAGCGATGAGGGCAAGGTCCAGGTCGGCACCCCGACCGTCAAAGGAGCCTCCGTCAAGGCAGAGATCCTCGGCGATAGGAAGGGCCCCAAGCTCGTCATCTTCCGCTTCAAGCGCCGCAAGAACGTGCGCGTGAAGCGTGGACACCGTCAGAAGTACACCGCCGTGAAGATCACCGCGATCGACGCCTAGAGGAACAGCGATGGCACATAAAAAGGGACAAGGATCCACTCGTAACGGTCGCGACTCCAACCCGCAGTTCCGCGGCGTCAAGCGCTTCGGAGGTCAGACAGTGAAGCCGGGGACGATCCTCGTGCGTCAGTGCGGCACGCGGTACAAGCCCGGCAACAACACCGGCCTGGGCAGCGACTACACCATCTACTCTCGCATCGACGGCGTCGTTCGCTTCCAGTCGGGACGCAGGGTTCATGTGGACCCCCTCAGCTGAGGGCGGCTCACACCGACGCTGAAGAGGAGGCGCCTTAGCGGCGCTACTCACACCACGGAGAAAGCCTCGTGTTCAGGGACGAAGCTGTTGTGGAAGTGACCGCCGGGAAGGGCGGTGATGGAGCTGTCTCCTTCCGGACGGAGAAGTACGTCCCGAAGGGTGGACCGGATGGCGGTGATGGAGGGCGTGGTGGAGATGTCATCTTCGTGGCCTCCAGCCGCGTGACCTCTCTGATCTCAGTCGCACGCAGCCCGCGCTACCGCGCGAAGAATGGGAGACCTGGTGGGCCGCGTTTGTGCACCGGGGAGAGCGGGAAGTCCGTCAGGGTGGAGGTGCCCATCGGGACGCTGGTCTACGACAGCGAGCGCGGCAACCGCCTCGCCGACTTGACGGAGGAGGGGCAAGAGCTCGTCGTCGCGGAGGGAGGCAAGCATGGCAAGGGGAACAACCGCTTCAAGAACAGCGTGCGCCAAGAGCCGCGCTACGCGACCAAAGGGACAGACGGAGAGCGTCGGGAGCTACGCCTAGAGCTCAAGTTGTTCGCTGACGTCGGACTCGTCGGCTTGCCGAACGCTGGGAAGAGCACCTTCCTCTCCGTCGTCACCAAGGCTAAACCGAAGGTGGCTGACTATCCGTTCACGACCCTAGACCCCCAGGTCGGGATCGCGAGCGTGAGCGACTACCAGACATTGGTCATCGCAGACCTGCCAGGGCTCGTCGAAGGGGCCGCCCAAGGGGTAGGTCTCGGGCACCGCTTCTTGCGCCACGTGGAGCGCTGTCGGGTGCTCTTACACGTAGTCGATTGCTCGCCTGAGGGCGTCGAAGATCCCCACGAGGCCTTCATCTCAATCACCAAGGAGCTCGAGGAGTTCTCGCCGCTCTTAGCCAGTAAGACCCTCGTCCTCGCTGCTAGCAAGGTGGAAGGCCCACAGGCTGAAGAGGTGGCAGCGGCTCTTGAGGAGGTGACAGGGCATCCCGTGCTGAGATTCTCTTCTCACACCCACCAAGGGCTCCCTGAGCTTTTGACCAGGCTCTACCAACTCGTTACAGAATCCCGAGAGCGAGGGGAATAGACTGGTTTAGGGGGCGTCAGAGGCGCTCCTACTTGATCCTGAGTCTTCTTGCGACCTACAGAGAAGCCCCCTAGCATGGATCACGGGTACCCATGAGCGTCACAAGACTTCGCGAGATCATCTGGATCGTCTCCTGCCTCCTGACCGCCGGTCTGGGGTGGTACGTCCGTGAGATCGTCGTGGTCGCCAAGAGCGGAGGGTCAATCATCGACACAGAGGAGGTGACGAGGACTCTCCAAGACGTAGATGATTTCAGCGGCCCTAAGCAGAGCTTGGTAGACACTCAGCTCATCCGGAAGACCTTCTGGGACTTCGACTGGAGCGGCAAGCCGGCGCCCGTGGTCGTGGAGACTCCGAAGGCCGAGCCTGTGGTAAACGGACCTGTCTACACACCGGTCCAAGAGATCTTGTCTGTGTACTTCATGCAGGAGGACGTGACCCAACCCGGGTTCAGCCGCACTTTCGTGTTCTACACGGCCGGCTCAGGGGTCACGGGAGAGGCCGCCGAGTTAGGCCAGGTGCTCTACCCAGGGGACTCCGACGGTCAGCCGCTCAACGAGCTCCGCCCCTGCAGACTCGCGGACCCTCACGGGAACATCTGGGTCCACTCGATCACGCTCGAGAAAGGGGTGACCTTCAGCTTTGAGGATGAGTCGCGGGAGAATGAGAGCCTCAAGACCGAAGAGTTCCAGACAGACCTCGTGATCCCCAAGGTCGATGCAGACTCGGCCATCCGTCCCGGAGTCATCTCCATCCCGATGGGTCAGAGGGGCGTGGCCTGGAGACCAGAGCAGACGACCCAGATCGGATCGGACACCTACCAGATTGGCTCGCAAGACGCGGTCGATCTCGGAGAGAACTACGCGCACTATCTGGCGAACGAGGTTCGACACAGGCGACATCGCGACCCGCAGACAGGGAAGTTCGACGGGATCGAGATCCAGTCCGTCACGTCGGGTTCGATCGCTTCTCGTCACGGCGCAGCGGAGGGGGACGTCATCCGGAGTATCAACGGGCATCCGGTGACCAGCGTCAGCGAGGCGATCACCTTCGTGAAGAATCACGAGGACGAGTACAGCGTTTGGGAGGTCATCATCTCCAACCGCGGCGTGGATCGAACGGTCACCTACCACTCTTCGTCTGACGGCTGAGCCGCTGTCTCTAAGGGTCTCCCACCGGGCGCGGAGCAAGCGATGCGTTGGGTCACCTTCGATCAAGGAAACAGCTCGCTCAAGTGGTGCCTTTGGGAGGCCGCCGCTGGCGCTCCCGCGGCAGTCATCCTTCGCGGTCGCGTCGGAGAGGGACCGCTTGAGGAGGAGCTCGTAGAGCTTCGAGATCAGCTCGCGTCCACACCCGTCGAGGCTGCCCTCTTCTGTGGCGTGGCGGGCGAGCTGGGTGAGGCCTCTGTGCGAGCTTGCTGGGAGACGCTCTCGGGGGGGATGCCGTGGCTCGAGCCTGCTGCAGAGATCGAGAGTGAGTGTGAAGACCCAGAGGCGGTGGGTAGTGACCGTCGCTTCGCCGCTCTGGCGGCCTTTGATCTGATGGGTGAGGCGTTGGTCGTGGACGCAGGGACCGCCTTGACCGTGGACGCAGTGGGCTCTGGACCGACCTTCTTGGGAGGTGCCATCGCTCCAGGGCCCAAGGTGCTCGCCGACGCCTTGGGGCGAGCGGGCGCGCAGCTCATCGCGATCGAACCTGAGCCCGGGGTACGCGCGCTGGGACGCTCGACCGCAGAGGCGCTCGGAGCGGGGGTCAGCGTCGGCTTCGAGGGGGCAGCAGCGCGCCTCGTTGGGGAGGTTTCTAGGGAGGCCGCGCTCGAAGACGCGCCTTTGATCCTTACCGGAGGTGCCCGGTCTTTCTTGAAGCGAGACGCCCTCTTCGGTGAGAGAGCTGTGCACGCCTTCGCCGACCTCGTCCACCTAGGGATGATGGTGAGCGTGGGGGTCAAAGCGGAGCTCCAGGAGGAGTCGTGGCCTTCGTCGTCCGGGAGCTGACTCCCGCCGGCGCTGGGGCGGTCAGCGTCCTTGAGGTGACGGGATCGGGGGCCATCGATGCCGTCCGCAGCCTGACCGGAGACAGCACACTTCATCCCGGTGAGCTGCGACTCTTGCGGCTCTCTGAGGATGATGAAGACCTCGATGAGGCGCTCTGTGTCGTCGTGGACGCCGAGCGCGTCGAGCTCCACCTGCACGGCAACCCCATCGTCACGGCGCGCGTCACACGAGCGCTAGGTGGGGAGGCGCGTCCTCTTGAGGAGAGAGAGCTCAAGCAGGAGGCATGGACCCTCCTGGCGCGGGCGCGGGGAGAGGTGGCAGCGCGGGTGTTGCTCGATCAGGCGCAAGGCGCGCTCACACGGCGAATCGAGGAGCTCGCAGAGCTCGATGAGCGCGGGGCGAGGGCAGGTCTGGAGGAGCTCGTCGAGCGCTCGATCGCGTTCGCTCCTGCGCTCAACCCACCGCGTGTCGTCTTGGCAGGCCCCGTGAACTCTGGGAAGTCCACCTTGTTCAACGCCCTCGTCGGCAGCGACCGGGCGATCACGAGCGACGAGCCGGGGACGACGAGGGACGTGGTCTTTGGAGGTGCGAGCCTAGGTGGGGTCGAGTACGAGCTCATCGACACAGCCGGGGTGAGGGCGGTCGATGGCGACGATGGCGACGAGGCTGTAGAGCGAGAGGGGCAACTCGCAGCCTGTGCGCTCCGCGAGGGGGCCCATGTGGTCTTCTGGTTAGAGCGTGCGGACGGTCCCCACGCAGAGATCCCGGCGGGCTGTGAGCTGCTCCTGTCCCACGCGGATCAGGCCACAGATCCTCCGCCAGGCTCCATATCTGCGCTAAATGACCCGGCGGGAGCGAGGGAGGAGATCGCTCGGCGGCTCGCTGGGAGCGCGCCCTCATGGGTCCCGAATGAGCCGGTGCTCTTCAACGCGAGGCTGCTCGCATGGGGAGTGGAGCTGCTCTCGGGCTCTAGCAGCGCTCTCTGTGTGCGACTCCGGGAGCGCTCGATGGGGGTCGCGGCGCAGTAGGGGAGCGATTCCCTTGCGCACTTGGCGAGAGGCGAATATTCTCCTCGGGATCGCCTCGCGGTCTCGCCGGGTGGCGGGACCCTGCGAGCGCTCGGACCGCATGACTGAGCTCCGGCACCTTGTCTCCATCGATGACCTCTCTCTGGGAGAGATGGAGGCCATTTTCCTGAAAGCCCGGGAGATCTCAGAGGACCTCACCGGCTGGGCGCACCTCTGCCAGGGGGCGATCACGGCGACGCTCTTCTACGAGCCCTCGACCCGTACGCGGCTCTCCTTCGAGTCCGCCACCCAGCGCCTCGGCGGGGGGGTGATCACCGCCGCTGATATGCGCAACTCGAGCGCGTCCAAAGGAGAGTCTCTCGCAGACACTGTCCGCGTCGTGAGCTCTAGCTATGCGGACATCCTCGTCCTCCGGCACCCCTCAGAGGGCGCCGCCCGCCTCGCGGCGGAGTACTCCGACGTCCCTGTCATCAACGCTGGAGATGGTAGCCACGAGCACCCGACCCAGACGCTCTGTGACCTCTACAGCCTGTGGGTCGAGCACGGCCACCTAGAAGGCCTCGACGTCGTCCTCGCTGGTGACCTCCGCTACAGCCGGACGATTCACTCCTTCGCATATGCGCTGGCCCGTTGGGGGGCCAACCTCGTCTGCATCCCGCAGCACGGCTTCGAGCTCCCGCCCTACGTGGTCAAGCGCTTGCGTGAGGAGTTCGGGGTCGAGCCCATCCGCGCGAACGCGAAGCGTCTCGGCGACCTCGCTCAGTCGAGTGACGTGGTCTACCTCACTCCTCAAAAGCCTCACCAGCTCAGCCTCTTCACGGACGCGAAGGGCAAGGCGCAGGACATCCAACATGTGCACGCGGTCTACATGACGCGGCCTCAGACCGAGCGGTACGCCAGCGGCGGTTCCGATGAGTCTGCGGAGTACATGCAGCTCGGCAAGAGCACTATGTCCGCAGAGCCCCTGAAGGATGCCGTCGTGATGCACCCCTTGCCGCGGCGCGACGAGATCTCAGCCGACTTCGACAGTGACCCCCGCGGGATCTACTTCAAGCAAGCGGCGCGAGGGGTCCCGGTGCGGATGGCTCTGCTGGGTGCTTTCCTCGGGAAGATCGACGTGTTCGACGCAGAGCCCAGGCTCCTTGAAGAGCTCCGTGTCGGTGAGAAGGACGAGGTCTGCTGCCCGAGGGAGAGCTGCATCTCGCGGACAGAGATCCGTCACGCGGACGCCAAGTTCAAGATCATCTCCCGTGTCCCGCTGCAGGTGGCGTGCGCCTACTGCTCCAATGAGATCGCGGTCGGCGCGGTCGGGTGTCGCACGACCAAGCAGTGGCACGTGCCGACCTCGCCCCAGCTAAAAAAGATCCGTCCTGAAGAGATGGCCTTCTTTGTCGATCCTGAGGCGGCCGTGGCGAACGGATTTCAGCCCGGCCCTGAGATGAATGAGGCTCCCAAGGAGCCCGCTCCCCCTGTGCTCTAGCGATCGTGCGGAACCGCACGATCACCCTCCGCAGGGTCGCTGACTCTCGCCCCTGTCTGACTGGTCGATGGGTATAAACGCTTAACAGGAAGGGGTTTATAGAACATGGGTCTATAGGCTCCCGGCGGCACGCGGTTTGAACTCTAGAGTGACCGCCGGCCCCTGATCGACCTTGGGGTGGTCTGTTTCCGCCCCTATGGGCGGGTTCGATCCGGTGAGCCGGCGCGTTCTTTCTCTTTTCTCCCTTTGGCTCTATCTAAGCTGCCTTCAGGGGCTCTCTCTGCCGCTCAGACACCTATTTCACAGGTCCAATGGGCTCTAGGGCTTGACCCCTGCTCCATGAGCGCGAGAATGGACGTCCCGAATTGTCGGACAAGACCTTCAGACACCAGGAATGGCCGGTTCTGTCAGCCACAGGGCGTAGTCGTCTATGCCTGAGGCGGATATCAGATGCGGACCAGTCCTAGTCGGCGATGTCTTGTGTCGATCATGCGGGTCCAGGGCTCACGCCCACCCAGTTCTGAGTTAGCACAGCCAGGCATTGGTTGTGCTTCGAGAAGACAGCACACAAATCGAGATAGACCCGAATCAAGGGATCCACTCACAGTCGGCTGAACAGCCCTGTGGGGACCTCTCTTTCGTCACCCTCTCATGAACCAGATTTCACAGTCCGATCACTCCACCCTCTCCGCTCCCTCCATGGGAGCTTCGCGTCGACTCCTCGTGAGCACAGCGATGCTCTCGCTCCTCTTTGGAGCGGGTTGCAACCTGAACAGTGACCCCGTGCCCGTCGGCTCGAGCGCTGGACCGGTCGGCTCCTACCAAGACCCGGGTGGTGAGAACACCCCCGGCGCCTTCGTCGTCGATTCGAACTATCGGGGCAACACCACCTCGCTCAAGATCGTGCGCATGTCTTGGGGCCGTCTCGTGGACATCCTCGACAACGAAGGGGTCACTCGCCATGAGGACTACGTGGTCAACGAGGGCATCCAGACGGACTACGTGGACTACGAGGTCAAGACGAACCCGATCACGGACAAGACGACGGTCAAGATCCTCCACACCTTCGGCAGCGCCTCTTACGTCAACGCTATTGAGAACATCGACGACTCTCTGGGTCCGATCTTCGACAAGAGCCTCGACGTGGACGAGCTCCCGCCGTTCCCGATCATGCCGAGGAACGCTGCGCTCTCGGTCCAGTTCAACGACCTGCTCGACGTGCGCTACGACGGCGGTGATTGGATGGACAGCTCCGCTGGTCTCCTCGTCGCTGCTGCCAGCGGCCAGCTCAACTCCTCCGTGGTTCGAGTCATCACTGATTACCCGCCGACCGTGCCTTACGAGGCCCGCGTGGTGGTCAACTCCAACTACGGAGACCTCGCAGATCACGATGGAGACGGTGAGATGGAGTTCCATCCGACCCGCTTGATCGTTGATATGACGGTCTCAGAGCTCGAAGCGGCGGTCAGTGACCCCCCGCTGACGGTCAACTCCGTGGGGCTGCCCTCCAGCCTCCTCGGGATCACGGACGCGAACCTCGCGCTCCGCATTCCCAGCGCCTTGGACCTCTTGAGCGGGCAGTCTGTCGTCTTGACCAACCCGACGAACCACGCGCTCGACTTCAGCGAGAACGGCAGTCGTGACCTCTCCTCATTGACTGACGACATCGTCCGCGCCATGCGCACCGGCAGCTCTGACGACGCGAACAACGGCTTCCTCGGCGACGACGTCTCTCCGCAGATCATCGGTAGCCTCACGGTTGACCTCGAAGGCAGCGTGACCACGTTGGGGAACCCCGGCGACGGCCTCTACCGAGTCGCCGAGGCGCGCTTCAACCCGCCCGCATGTGCGCCCAGCCAGCTCAAGCTCGGTGAGGACGTCCTCGAGTTTCAGGGTGTCCGCGCGATCGTCATAGGCGGCGTTCAGGCTGGCTCCATCGTCTACCAGCTCGACCTCCAGGTCGTCTCTCCCCCGAACGGCGTCATTCAGCTCGGCGTCGCACAGATCCAGACTCCTTACGACCCGACCACGGACAACCCCGACTGCTTCCTGCGCTTCTCACCGAACGCTGGCTCGCCGCCGGTGGAGGACGTCTCGAAGAACTCGCACGTGCTCGTGCGCTTCTCTGAGCCGATGGACCCTGAGTCCCTCAATCCCTTCGACAACATGACGCTGACCCGCCTCGACATCGAGGACCCGGCGCTGTTGCCTTACGACTACGTGATCGGGACCGTGCAGTCCTCCGCGGACCTGCGCGAGTTCTCCTTCGTGCCGTCGCTCCCGCTCGACCGCTCGATCGTGGCCGAGTACAAGTTCGCCCTCGCGGGCGGCGACGACGCACCGACGGACCTCTCCGGAAACGTCATCGATATCGGCGACCTCTTCCGCGTCAACTTCTCCCTCAGTAACGCTGAGAGCACCTCTGTCTCTAGAGGCTTCGCCCTGCGTTTCGCTGACGTCAACCAGCTCATCATGAACGCTGATGACCTAGAGAACAACTGGACTGAGTTCCGTGACGCCCAGCTGATCTACGACCTCAACGCTGGGTCAATCCTGCCTCGGCCGGTGACCCACTACTCAGTCGCCGCAGACCGGGACAAGCCGATTCCGGCCGTCATGACGCCCTTCCCGCAGGGGGTCCAGACGCCGCTCTCGCCCCTCGGATCGAAGATGCACACCCT
>PVBE011088095.1_pt1 | contig 12222 bp, 10 predicted proteins | sample 1631181 | NCBI WGS metagenome assembly PVBE01 (sample SAMN08397723, study PRJNA350692) | Marine metagenome, whole genome shotgun sequencing project. | isolation source: water | place: Pacific Ocean | collected 2012-04 | reverse complement strand
GAATAGAGGTATTCCTGGCAGACCGTTTTCTCATGGTTAAACGCTGTTCCATCGCGCCTGAACACGTGCCATATCTCGTTCCAATCATGACCTTCAACCGCGCTTTGGATCACGACAATCATGCTTTGATCCGCGTTATGATACACCTCTTGGTTATTGTTGCTCAGACCAATCTCAACCGAGTGATTTGGCAACTCCAACAAGAGGATCCCTTTCGATTCCAAATGCTGGTAGCAACGTTCCAGGCATTGTTGAATCTCTCGTTCGCTGTTTACGAAAACGAGGACCGAGCTCAGGGCGAGAATAGCATCATATCGCCTATTTATCGTGTAGTTTCGCATGTCCCCTTTATGAATCTTGAGTCTGGGCGCTCTCTGGCCAACAACGTCAATCATCACCTGACTGATCTCCAGTCCCTCCATGTCAAATCCAGCCTCATGCAATGGCACGGCAAAAAGCCCCGTCCCGATCCCTAATTCAAGAACCGAATGTTTACCATATGTTCTCAGAAGCTTTGTGACAAAAGGCACTTTCTCGGCCGTGTCGGGGTACACAAGATCATAGGCACTGCCAATCGCGTCGTAGATTGTCAAATGTTCCTCCGCAGTACTGTTTCGATTTATCTATAGGTTTTCGGTGTGCTCCGTGCGCCCTTGAAGGGAGTCAACGGATCTGGGTGACAGCTTCGACTTAGTCATTCGGGCGTACACAACACCGTCTTCGATTCTCGCCGCCGACCGAGATCTCGGGAAGACTTCAACAGCACAATTCGGCCTAGCGAGCAATTCTCCGGAAGAGCCGCCCGTGATCGGCTGGAGGGCGATGTTGCGAACACGACCAAGCTCACCATCGATTCGCGAAGCGTATTCCGATGCATGGCGATCATGCAGCCAGCCGTTCCATCGCGGCAAGGCTCAAACGGAGGCCTGCTCCGCGAGTGACACTGCTTTGGCGACATCCTCAGGGGTGTCGATCTCGGTCCATCTCAGGTCGTCGACTAGCTCATACCCCATGGCAACAGCGGCACAGACACCTTGGATGGCGTCTTCATAGCCGACGCCGTCTCCCTGTTCTTGGACTAACCTATTCACCGCGCTCAGGAATTCTCGGGTCCCATCTGTGTCCGTCTTCATAAATCCGATCCATTCGCCATGGACGTCGAAAGCGCCTTCCATGCCTCGCCCCACGGCGGCGACGCGTTCATCGATGACGCCCATCATGATCTCTTCGCCGGTGTTCACCGAAGAAGGATCGACAAGCATGCTGTTGGCGTTCGCCGACGCTAGCAGCCGATGCAGAACATCCGGCTCGAAGTAGACGTCGCCGTCCATGAGCATCATGTCGCCGTCGATCTCGAAGTTTTCGTACGCGGTCAGAAGCGACAGTGCACTTCCCTTTTCGTAGTCCGGATTCGTGGCATAGGCGACCGCGCCGCCGAATGCATGTTCCTGCACGTGACTCACGATGAGATCGCCCTTATATCCGACGACCATTCCGACTTTTGCGACACCGCTGTCGGGTTCGGCCAGGATGTCCAGGTATCGATGGATGAGCGACCGGCCGCCGATGCTCAAGAGACACTTCGGCTCATTAGTCTGGCCGCGCAACCGGCGTCCCACTCCCGCCACCAGAATGATCGCCATCATTTCGCGAGCACACTGCCCAGCGCGTTCAGGAATCCTCGGATATCATCTTCGGTCATCACACCGACGGTCCCGAGGCGGAACATCTTCTCCTGGAATGAACCCTGGGCGTTGTAGATGAGATAGCCCTGATCCTTCAGCTCGTCGTGCAGGCGGTCGTACGTGAAGCCTTCCGGCATGTTGATCGAAGTCATGGTGTTGGAGTACCACTCCCGAGGGAGGAGGAGTTCCAAACCGAGTTCGGCGAGGCCGTCTCTCAGTGCCGTGGCTATGCGTTCGTAATGCGCGATCCGGTTTTCGACGCCCTCTTCCAGCAGTTCCTCTAGGGCCACTCGCAACGCGGCAAAGACCTGGACTGCCGGAGTGAACGGCGTTTCCCCTTTTTCTTCTTGCTCCAGGTGCGAGACAAGGTCGGTTACGAACGTTGCCTGTCGTCGATCTTGCATCACGCTGGCCAACTGCTCGTTGACGACGACGAAGCCCGCGCCCGGGACGCCGCGAATGCACTTGTTGGCCGAGCCCATGATCAGGTCAACGCCCCAGCCGGCCATGTCGAGCTCTTCGCCGCACACGCTGCTGACCGCGTCGACCATCACCCACTTGTTGTGCCGCTTCCCGATAGCCGCGATCTCCTTCAATGGGTTCAGGACGCCGGTCGTTGTCTCGTGGTGAATCAGATAGACCGTGTCAGCGTCGGTGCTGCGGCATTTGGCGTCGATCTCGTCGAGGTCCAGTTGGCCGGTCCAACCGAAGTTCATGGTCTCGTGCGGGAGGTCGAAAACCGATGCGACTTTCGCGGCCCTCTCGCCATAGGAGCCGTTTGCGAGTATCAAGATTCCATTCGTAACACCCTTCATCGCCGTCAACGAGCTCTCGATGCCGGTGGTCCCTGATCCGGTCATGACAGCGCATCTATACCCGGACGACACACCACATGCCTCAAGCAGCATGGCTCGGACGTCCCGAAGAATCGCGCGGAACTCCGAGTCCCGATGACCGATGTCCGCTTGAGTCAGCGCCGCACGGACCCCATCGGTTATGTTGGCTGGACCTGGTGAGAGTATTAGCACTGCGCCTCGTTCTCCTTCAGCACGGAGGATTTGAAGCGGTCCCGTATCTCGGTGGGCGAATGGGAGACGCGTCCGATGCCTTCGACCGGAGCGATGCCCGACTTGACCACGACCAAGTAGGGGCCGCTGTCGCCTTGGCACTCCGAAATCGCACCCTCCAGGGCTTCGATGTCGTCCACTCGGGTCACATGCGGATAGCCCGCCGCTCGGCCGAGATCGGCGAGCTCGACGTTGGAGCTAATCGACGGCTGAGCGCCTGTCGATTCGTACGCCTCGTTGTCCAGGATGATGTGAACCAGATTTGCCGGATGCTCCGTGGCGATAAGCGGCAACGTGCCCAAGCTCATCAAGGCGCTTCCGTCGCCCTCGAGCACGTACACTTTTTGCTCGGGAGAGAGCAACGCCAAGCCCAGCCCGAACGAGGACAAAAGTCCCATTGAGCCGATCATGTAGAAGTTCGCGGTGCGATCGTCTGCCGTGAACACCTCGCGGGAGATCATCCCGGTGGTGCTCAGAACGAGGTCGTCAGGTTTCACGCGCTTGAGGATCTGTTGGATGGCCTGGTATCGATCTATCATTCGATCACCCCTGCACGCACCAGCAACGCTCCCGGGGTCGAGCCCTCGTCCATGGCCGCGATGAGTCGATCGAGAGCGGATTCGAGGTTGTCCGGCTCAAGCGTTTCGTGGGGCATCTCCAGCAGATCGAAGAACTCTGGCGATTTTGCGCCCATGATCCAGTGCTCCGGTGCATCGTTGGGTGGTCCGCCGTAGCCGCGCCAACCGACGATAAGCAGCACCGGTATCTTGTACATCAGGCTGAACGAAGTCAACGGGTTGACGACGTTGCCGACTCCGGAATTTTGCATGATTACACCGGCGCGTCGCCCGGTGAAGTAGGCGGCGCTAGCCACACCCAGCGCAACGTCTTCGCGCACCGCTGGAACGTAGCGAATGTCGGGGTCTGTCATCATCGTCTTGTAAGCTGAACCGAAGGTGGAATCGGGCACGCCAGCGAAAAAGGTGAATCCACGGCCTTTCAAGGCCTCCCAAAAGGTTTGGGCATCCATTTTGCCTCCACATCATGGTGTTTTGTATCGATGAATGTTGCGGCGCCCTTCAGTCCGCGGCGGATTCGGCGGACACCAAAGACAGTATCTCCCTCTCGGCGACCGCGGCATCCTTTTGGTTATGAATTTCCAGCCATCCCTTATGGATTTCGAGTCCGTGGACTGCGACATCTCGATTTATCAGTTCCTGCAACAAATCGGTTATGGACGCCATCTTGAACGACGCGGCCTCGTGAAACGGCCCGGCCGCCGTTCGTTGGCACTCGTAGTACGCGCGGCGCAACGCCTCGGCGCCGCGTTCGGAGAAGTAGGCCAAACCAACGAATTCGAATTCCGCCGCTTCTCGGTCGATGTTCTTGCCTAGTCGGGCGATCTCCATCAGCGCCGGTGGCTGTAGGCTCCGATGATGCGACTCGCGCCTGTTCGCGCTTACCGCAAGGTCCAGACGTTTTTCGATTTCATGCCTGTGGTATTGATATGAGCCGTCCAGCGCTAGGACGATATCCTCGTCGGTGTCGATGAGCCTCTGAAGGATATCTTGATCGAACAGGATGTCCGAGTAGATGAGTACGAATCCCCGTTGCATGTGCTTGTCAGCTTGGAACAGCGAGAAAAGGTCGAAGGTGTCTTCGTAGTTCGGATTCTCGCAGAATGTGATCTTTTCGTCAGTCGGCCTGGTGTCGAACTGCAGGCCTTCGTGGCCTCTGACCACCACGATCTGGTTCATGCCGGCTTTGCTGATGGCCTCCAACTGGTAATCGATGACCGGCCGGCCGGCGATTGGAATCAGTGACTTTGGCGCATCCGGGAACGCCGCGTCCTTACCTGCCGCGGGAATGATCGCGCTAAGGCGCTGGACCTGAGACGTCTCCCTGTCTCGCTCGGTGACAAGATCGAATCCAACCGTGGCGAAGATCTCGGCGGTGGACGTGATCAACGGGTCAGCTTCCAGGCTCCTGTTGCTCTCGAGAATCGTTTGAGCAATCTCTTTCATCGCCTTGTGCGACGCCCTCAGCATGTGGTTGGCGTGGATGATGACGTTGAACCCGTTGGCGACGAGCTCGGTGTCGGAAATCGAGTTGTACGTCGTCGGGACGCTTACCAGGACGGGGCGCCTCCCCAGCCTGGCGCAAAGAGGTTCGTACGCTTTTGCGAACTCAAGAATCTCTTCCGGATCGCGTTTGCTGGTGTGAATCATGATGCCGTCAGCGCCAGCCACGATGTACTGTTCTGCCCTCTCAAGCGCGTCCTGGAGACCTACGCCCGCGATCAGGCTCTCCAGGCGGGCGATCACCATGAATTCCTCTGTTGCCCGGACTTCTCTTCCGGCTCGAATCTTGTTGGCGAACACTTCGGGGTCTTCCAGTGACTGACTCGCGGACGCGTCCAGGCTGTTCCGCTTTGGGTACACCTTATCTTCGATGATGACTGCGGATACGCCCAGGCGTTCCAGGTGCCTGACCAGATATCGAAACTGCGCCGGGTCACCGCCCGTGTCGCCGTCGACGACGATGGGCTTGCTGGTGACGTTGAGTATCTCGTCGATCGTGTGCACGCGAGAGTCGTTGCCCACGATGGAGGCGTCAGGAAAGCCTTTCGTGGCGGAGTCGGTTAGACTGCTTTCCCAGAAGCCGTCGAACTCCAACCTGCTTCCCTCATGTTCGATCGCAGCGTTCTCCGCGACGATGCCGCTCAGACCGCTGTGGGTCTCCAGGATGCGGGCGAATCCTTTGTTCTTGATACACTCCGTGAGTGCCCGAAGTCGCTGCTCCGGCATGACCTTGGCATCAATTGCCATAAACTCTTCTTTCTCACTGGACCGGGACGGCGCTGTCGCCCTCGGCCGTTGCCTGAACCGGTAAGCCTCTCCATCCGCACTCAGCGCTTTGACGTAGTCGGCCTTTGCGAACCTCCGAGCGGTCAAGTAAAGCGTAGCCACGCCGTGCACGCTCGAAAATGATCCCTGGCGGTCCGCGGAACATGTCGCGGACCGGCTGCGAAATTGTGGAGGGCTGACGCTAATGTACCACGGAAGCGAATCGAGCGTACAGGATGCGCGCCGATCACGCGACGAGCCGCGGCCTTGAATCGGGGTCGATGCGACTGCCGAAGGTGAGCTCATATTGCCGGGTTGCGCCCGCCGCCATCGTCACCTAGTCGGATTCGTGCGATATCCGGCTCGGCGGTCAGGACAACCGAATATGTGTGGGGGGTACAATGCCTGGCGAAGCCGAGCATCCCGCGATCCGCCCCCAAACACCTTTGCAGGAGAAGCGCAATGGCCAAATACGATCTTCTGGTCAAAAACGGCACGGTAGTGGACCCGTCACAATCGTTGGACGCCCGACGAGACGTCGCGTTCGCAAACGGCGAAGTCGCCGCGGCCGAGCTCAGCATCTCGGACGGCATGGCCAACGAGGTGCTCGACGCGTCCGGCCTTATCGTCGCCCCGGGTCTGGTGGATCTCCACGTCCACGTGTACTGGGGCGTGGGCCACTACGGCATCGACGCCGACTCGACTCAGGTCGCACAAGGCGTCACAACCGCGGTCGACGCCGGTTCCGCCGGAGCGTAGACGTTCCCGGCGTTTCGCCGGTACGTGATCGAGCAGTCCACGACCCGATTGTTCGCTCTCCTGAACATCTCGTCGATGGGCATGATCTCGCCCAAGATCGGTGAGCTCGAGGATCTGCGCTGGGCAGACGTCGAAGAGGCGGTTGCGGCCGGAAAGCTGAATCGCGACCGCATTCTCGGGATCAAGGTCCGGGTCAGCAGACCGCTGGCCGCGGACCACGATGTAGCCGCGCTCGAGCGGGCCATCGAGGCTGCTGAGGCGCTCGACTCCTTCGTGATGATCCACGTTGGGAACACTCGCACGCCGATGGAGAACCTCGTCTCGATGCTCCGGCCCGGCGACGTGGTTACTCACGCCTACCATGGCAACGATCACGGGATCCTGGACGACTCAGGACGCGTTTTGCCCGGCATCGTCGAGGCGCAGAATCGAGGCGTCGTGTTCGACATCGGCCACGGCGCGGGCAGCTTCTCTTTCGACGTGGCGGAGAAGGCCCTGTCTCAAGGATTCATGCCTAGCAACATCAGCAGCGACCTCCATGTTCACAACATCGAAGGGCCCGTGCACAACCAACTCGAAACGCTGTCGAAATTCCTGCACCTGGGGATGTCGCTTGACAAGGTGATCCGTCTCAGCACGTCCGCCACGGCCGAGGTCATCGGCGACAGCGGCAGCCTGGGCACGCTGAAACCGGGCGCGGAAGGCGATGCCGTCGTCGCGCGGCTCGCGGCCGGTAAGTTTGCGTTCACCGACTCCAAGGGCGTGTCGGTGGAGGGCGCCCGACGCCTCGGACACGTAGCCACGATAAAGGCGGGTCGGGTCTATCGGCAGTACCTGGGATAGTCGAGGCAAATACCGTCCGATCGAGCCCCGATTGTAAGGTTGCCCGCCCTATATCGATGGAGTATCCTACGCTCTGAGTGGAAAATGGAGCTCCCAAATCCCTCGGAACTTTTGCAGGCGCACGGATGACGCCTACGACATGAAAGGAGACTAGGTTGAACGGTAACCAAGCCATAGCGAAGATTCTTAAACTCGAGGGCGTTGAATGGGTTTCATGCTTCCCCTCTAACCCTCTCATCGAAGCGGTCGCCAACGAGGGCATCCGACTGGACATGTTTCGAACCGAGCGCGGCGCGATCATGGCCGCCGACGGCTATAGCCGAACCAGCGGACGCACGAAATTCGGCGTGACCATCACACAGGGCGGGACCGGCGCCGAAAACGCGATGGGAGGCATCGCCCAGGCGTACGCGGACAACATCCCAATCCTGCTGCTTCCGGGCGGATCGCCACTCGCCAGCCGCAACGTACGGCCAAGCTTTTTGGTTTCCGACGTGTACAGCCCCATCTCGAAACACGCGGAGCCCATCATGGCCTCCGGCCAAATCGGAGCGGTGTTGCGACGAGCGTTCCACGGCATGCGCAACGGCAGCGGCGGCCCCATGACCGTCGAGACGCCCGGCGACATCGCCGGCGCCGAAGTTCCGGATTCGGTCATCGAAAATTACAAGCCAGCCAAGCGAACTATCGTCTCGCCGTCGCTCTCGGATGTCAAAGACGCCGTGAAGATCTTCCTCGCGGCCAAAAACCCGGTGATCTGGGTCGGCGGCGGGGTCATCTTCGGCGGCGCCTGCGCCGAGCTCAAGGAGCTAGCCGAACTGACCGGCGTGCCCGTGTACACGACGATGCAGGGCAAGAGCGCATTCCCAGAGGATCATGAGCTGTCGTTGGGCGCGGGCAGCGGCGCCACTACCCTCCCCGCCAGCACCTGGCTTCGGGAGAGCGACGTACTGCTAGGGCTGGGCACCAGCCTGACCAAGACCAACTACGGACAGGCCATTCCTCCGGGGAAAACCATCATTCACAACACCGAGAACATCGACGAAATCAACAAGGATGAGTCGGTCGAAGTCGGTCTGCCCGGCGATGTCAAAGTCACAATCCAGATGCTCCTCGACGAGGTCAAAGCCGCCATCGGCGAAGGCGGCAGGACGACTGACGCCGCGGCGCGAATCGCTGAGCTGCGCACGAAGTGGATGGCCGATTGGACCCCTCTTCTGACCTCCGACGAGAATCCGCTGAACCATTACAGGGTCATTCACGAGATCGACACGAACCTGGACAAAGCCAACAGCGTCGTCACGCATGACGCCGGCACGCCCAGGGACACGATCATCCCCTTCTACCATGCCACCAAACCGGGCGGCTACGTGGGCTGGGGCAAGACCACGCACCTCGGATTCGGCATTCCTCTGATGATCGGAACCAAAATCGCGAACCCTGACAAGTTCTGCCTGAACTTCATGGGCGATGCCGCGTTCGGCCACTCATCGATCGACATCGAAGTGTCGGCTCGCATCGGGGCGCCGATCACGACCGTGGTGCTCAACAACGCGGGCATGGCGACCTACCCGTCGGGCTATGAGGCCGCGCAGGAGCGCTTCGGCGTGACCAACATGACCGGCAATTACGCCGACATGGCCGAGGCGATGGGCGCGACCGGTCTCATCGTGAAGACCCCCGACGAGATGGGCCCTGCCCTCGTCGAAGCGCAGAAGCTCAACGCCGACGGCAAGACGGTGTTGATCGATGTCAACGCGGGCTTCGAGTCGAAGAGGTCGCGCTTCTAGGCTAGTGCCGCAACGCAAGCGGCAACTACGTAACCGGAGACAGGCTCGGCGCGAACGAAGTCGTTGATACATCGTGCGTGGCGAGCCTGTCGTGCGATGGGCTGCACACGTTGCTCGTCGATGTCACGTTCGCGGCGGGATTGATTCTACGTTCGTCGTGAGCCTGTCGAACCACCCGTCCCGAGATACCGGCGGGACGCGGGAGCATTCTCGAGGGGCCGCTCGCGGTCGGCGAAACCTGTCCCACCAAGATCCTTCGACGGCCTCAGGACGAACGGACAAGAGTGATCGACGACGACGCTCTCGTCACCCGAACAGTCCTCTGGCGCATGAACAAAGGAGAAACCAGCATGAACGGCGTCCAAGCAGTTGCCGAGATACTAAAACGAGAGGGAACCGAGTTTCTGGCGGCGTTCCCGAGCCAGCCGCTGATCGACGCTGTCGCGCGGCTGAACATCAGGCCGATCGTGTGCCGTCAGGAGCGTATCGGTGCCGCGATCGCGGACGGCATCAGTCGCACGACCAACGGCAAGCGCCTGGGCGTGTTTTCGATGCAGCAGGGACCGGGCTCCGAGAACTCGTTGCCGGGCGCGATCCAAGCTTTCGGCGACAACGTTCCGGTGTTGTTGCTTCCCGGCGGTTCAGCGACAGATCGTCTGGGCGTCGACCCGAACTTCTTCGCCGTTCCTCACTACGAGCGCGTAACCAAATGGGCCGCGCAGGTCAACCGGATCGAACGCGTGCCCGAGCTCATGCGCCGCGCGTTCTACCACCTTCGGACCGGAAAGGGCGGACCGGTGCTCGTCGAAATGCCCACCGATGTCGGAGCAGCCGAGTATCCCGGAGCCTTGGAATACAGTCCCGTGACTTCTAACCGGTCAGCGCCCGATTCTCAAGAGGTCAGCGAGGTCGCAACGGCGCTGCTGAACGCCAAGAACCTCGTGATCCACGCGGGCCAGGGTGTGATGTACGCAGAAGCGACGGCCGAACTCGAGCAGCTCGCGGAGTTGCTGCAGGTGCCGGTGATGACGACAATGGCAGGCAAAAGCGGCTTCCCTGAAAATCACCCGCTGTCTCTCGGAGCGTCGGCGGTCTCCACGACAAAGCCGATCTCCGTGTTCCTTGCCCAGGCAGATGTCGTGTTCGGAATCGGATGCAGCTTCGCTCGATCCAACTACGCGAAGGCCATCCCAGCGGGCAAGGTCATCATCCACTCGACCAACGACCCGATGGACGTACACAAAGACCACGCCGCCGACATGGCGCTTATCGGCGACGCCAAGCTCACGCTTCTGGCGTTGATCACTGAGATCAATTCCCGAACAAGCGGCGTCGGCAATCTCAACGACGATGCAACCGCCGCCGCTGTCCAGGCGGTCAAGAAGGAATGGCTGGACGAGTGGATGCCGCAGTTCACATCCAACGAGACGCCGATGAACCAGTACCGAATCATCTGGGACCTGTTGCATCTCGTGGACCGGCCGAACACGATCATCACTCACGACGCCGGAAGCCCGCGCGACCAGCTCACGCCTTTTTGGGAGAGCGTCGCGCCCCGTTCTTACATGGGCTGGGGCAAATCGACGCAACTCGGTTACGGGCTTGGCATCACGATGGGCGCGAAGCTGGCCGAGCCGGATAAACTTTGCATCAACATCATGGGCGACGCCGCCATCGGCATGGTCGGAATGGACCTCGAGACCGCTGCCCGGAACAACATCGGCATCCTGACAATCGTGTTCAACAACGGCGCAATGGCCATCGAGCGGGACACGATGCCGATGGCGATCGAGAAGTATGGCTCCGTGTATCAGGGCGGCGACTACCGAGCGGTGGCCGAGGCCTTGGGCGGATGGGCGGTCCGCGTCGAGAAACCCGACGAGATCGTCCCTTCGCTAACCCAAGCGATCGAGATCACCAAGGCCGGCTCGCCCGCGCTGGTCGAGTGCATCGTCAAGGAAGGCTTCGACTTCTCGCGGTATCCGTAAGCCGCCGGCTGGCGTGCGTCCTAGAACTTCTGGAAGCCGCCAGGAGTCTCGCCTTCGGGGCCGCTCGACGGCGTCATGCCTTCGAGGAGCGCCTCGACCCAGTCGACGAGCTTGCTCTCGGAGATCGCGCCAACCCAGCGCCCTTCGACGACGCCTTCGGCGCTCACGAAGAACGTGACCGGCAGGCCGATGACGCCGTAGTCCACGGTTATCGTTCCGTCGGGGTCGCGGCCGTTCGGGAATGTCAGGCCGAACTCGTTAACGTAGGCTTGGGCGATGTCTTCTTCGTCCTGGATGTCGACGCCAACGAAAACGATTTCGGTGTCCTCAAACGCTCGCCAAGTTCGCTCGAGTCCTGGAGATTCTTGCCGACACGGCGGGCACCACGAAGCCCAGAAATTCAGCACCATGGGTTTCCCCAGATGTTGCGAAGCGTCGAACGTGCCTCCGCCGATCAACGGCATGGAGAACGTCTCGGCCGGCTTACCCACCCTGGTGATGCCGCTCCGCCCCGTCGGACCCTCTTTGTTCGTCAGGCCTATCACCATCAATCCGACGAACAGCACCGCGAGAACCGATACGCCTCCGATAGCGCTCAGTTTCTTCCCGCTTAGTTTCATACCGTCGTCTCCGCTGTTTAGTGGTCGCGGTCGATGACCATATACCTTAGTAAGCCGTCGATCGGTCGCCGTAAATTATCGTCCGTGGATATTGTAGAAAGTGGCAAGCATAGTGTCCATGCTATCCCAAAGACCGTGGCCTGCATCAAACACATGTTGGAGACAAGCCCGTTGGCGACCGTGGAAATCTCGCATAGACTTTTGATATGACAGTCCGACACAAGGCATCCGAAGAACAACAGCATCGCTCATCCGTCGAGTCGATTCGCGAAGATGCGCTCGATTCTAGCTTCCGCAAGCGCCGTCCGATCATAAAGCGCGCGAGGGTGGTGTACCTCTTTCTGCTCGTCAGCTTACTCTTCCTGACGCTGGCGTGCGAAAAGATTCCGTTTCTGAATGCAGAACCAGCAGCCGACACAGCCGAAGCCAGTTCAGCCGAAGGCGAACAGGTTGCCGAAGAAGGCGGCGGCGAAGGCGAACCGGCCGCGAGTGACGAGCAATCCCCGGACGCCGAGCAACCTGCCGATTCCGAACAGCCTGCTCCGGCGCCAGCGCCCGGCGAATCCGCCGGCGCACAAGGCGCTCAAGGTCCTCAAGGAGATACCGGTCCGGAGGGACCACCAG
>PVBE011020311.1_pt1 | contig 12222 bp, 11 predicted proteins | sample 1631181 | NCBI WGS metagenome assembly PVBE01 (sample SAMN08397723, study PRJNA350692) | Marine metagenome, whole genome shotgun sequencing project. | isolation source: water | place: Pacific Ocean | collected 2012-04 | reverse complement strand
TTGGCTGCCACCATCTCCGAGCATCTGATATCCTCTCGCTCGGGCAATTTTAGCCAATTATATCATATGGTTACAAAGATTCCCGCCTCTTTTTGCTCTGTTCCGCCGCATAATGTGGGATAATAGTGAATCAGGATGGGACGAGAGGTTGGACAAGTCATGTTTACTCACACAACGTTGGTGGTTGTCGGGATTTCATCAGTTATATGGACCTGGCTAGAAGTCATTTCATAACCCATTCCCGAGGTTTCCACCCCTGTGAGAAGGCCGATAAAATCAAGGCCTTTGACGGACGAAGATTCCGCGAAAGAGGTTATGAAATGACCTCTAGCGAAACCCTCATCAAATCATCATCACCGGAAGGCAAATTTGGACAATGCCTTGACCGAATAACGTTGACACCGGCCCCAACCCGCACCTTCTAGTCATAAGCCAGAACGGCGGGAGGCCGCCTTACGATTACACGGAGAGAATAAGGAGGTACCAATGCCCACCCAGGAGGCAATCCGGTACGAGGTCCGGGATCATATCGCGTGGCTCACCCTGAACCGCCCCGAAAAGAAAAACGCCATCAACTACGCCATGCGAAAAGAGGTCCAGGAAGCCTATATCGACATCAAGCACAATACGGAGGTCTGGGCGGCGATCATCACCGCCGAGGGGGATGTCTTCTGCTCGGGCAAGGATATTTTGGAAACCCCGCTGGAGGAGGACGGCTCGGTCATGTCGAACGATGAGCTCTACCTCTTCCTCCGTCATATTTATAAGCCGATCATCTGTGCCATCAACGGCCCCTGTCTGGCCCAGGGGGGCGGTTTCGCACTGAACTCGGATATCGTGATCATGTCCGAGCGCGCCTCGATTGGTTGGCCCCAGGTCAAGCGGGGAATTTCCACGGTCAGCGGCTCCATCATGTGCGCCCAGGACATCCCCTGGGCACAGGCGATGGGCTACCTGATGCGGGGGAAATTCATCCCGGCCGAGGAGTGTCTCCGCTTCGGAATCGCCAACGAGGTGGTCCCCCACGAAGACCTCCTCCCGGCGGCCGAGCGCTTTGCGAGGGAAATTCTCGAGTCCGCCCCGGTGGCCGTCCAGGCCGTTAAGGAGGCGGCGCGCCGCAGTCAGGATATTCCGTTTGAAAGCCGGATTTTCATCGCGCGCGACGTTGCCAACCGGGTGCTCCACACCGAGGATGCCAAGGAAGGAATCCTGGCCTTCAGGGAAAAACGCCCGCCCGTCTGGAAGGGGAAATGAGCGTCGAAGGAGAAATGAGCGCCGGGGCGCAGGCGCCCCTGGCCGGGGTCCGGGTGCTCGACCTCACCCAGGTCATCGCGGGCCCGTATTGTACGGCCATGTTCGCGGACATGGGGGCCGAGGTGGTCAAAATCGAGAGGCCGGGCACGGGAGACGATCTGCGCTCGGTCCACCGCTACGAGGGCCGCGAGGAACACGAGGATTATTTTTATGCGAACAATCGCTCTAAAAAAAGCGTCGCGGTGGACCTCAAAAAACCGGGCGGGCGCTCGGCGGCGCACGAACTTGCCCGCCGGGCGGATGTCCTCGTCGAGAATTTATCGCCCGGAACGGCCCATCGCCTCGGGATGGGGTGGGAGGATCTTTCGCCCCTGAACCCCCGGCTGGTTTACTGCTCGCTCTCGGGCTTCGGGCAGGACGGTCCCTACCGGGATCGCCCGGGCCTTGATCCGATCCTCCAGGCCGTTTCGGGGGTAATGAGCGTGACGGGTCTGCCGGGGGAGGAGCCCCGGATGATCGGATCCCCGCTGGCCGACGTGATGGCGGGCATGTTTTCCGCGTTCGCGGTCGTTTCGGCGCTTCAGGCCGCCAGCCGCGAGGGGCGAGGGCGGCGAATCGACGTGAGCCTCCAGGACGCGATGCTGGCCGGGCTCGGGCCCCGCATGGGGGAGACCCTTCAGGCGGGAATTTCGCCGGGCCGCTGGGGCAACGAAAATCCCATGCGCGTGCCGGCGAACACCTACCGGACGTCCGATGGGCGCTACCTGGCGATCATCGTCCAAAACGATCGGTTCTGGCCCCTTTTTTGCCGGGCGATGGATCGCGAGGATTTGATCGGCGAGGAGCGCTTCGCCACCATGGCGGGCCGCCTCGAACACCGCGAGGAGCTGGACGGGATAGTGGCCCGTGTTTTTTCGGAGCGGCCTTCAGCGGCCTGGACGCCGCGCCTCGAGGCCGAGCGCATACCTTTCGCGCTCGTGAACGATTTCGCCGAGGCGCTCGACGACCCCCAGGCGAGGCACCGGGGCATCGTCTGCGAACTAACGCACCCGGCGTCGGGTCCGATCCGGGTGGTTGGCCCTCCCTGGATCATGACGGGCGCCCAAGCGGAAATGACCCCGCCTCCACTGCTCGGCCAACACACCGAGGAAATCCTGCGCGAGTGGATCGGTTGGAATCAAGCGCAAATCCAAGCTTTTTTGGTTGATCATGCCCCGGAATAAGGCGAATTTCATCGTTGGCTGGATCGGAGGTTTCATGGGATAGAGATTTTGGCGGTATAGACATGGAGAAGCTCCTCCGCGAAGCCTGCTCTTCACTCGGGGGCTTCTCGCTCTTCACTCGAAGCCACCTCTCGCCCCGGCGGAGCCGCCCCGTGCGTATCCAGGCCCGCCGGATTTCATCTATACTTTGAAAAAGTCAATTTCCACCGGTGTTCACCCCGGCCTGGAGCCAATCCGTGAAACCACCCGTCGAAGTCGGCCTGATACTCGCGCTCACTACTCAAGGCCTAGCCGTCCGCTCCTACGAGCCCATGAGCGCCTTCGCGCGGGAAGCCGAGCGGCTGGGTTTTCACTCGGTATGGCTGTGCGATCACTTTTTCACCTTGCCCCCCGGCGGGCCGCGCCAGGAGCGAATCAGGCAGGCCATGGAGCGCCCCACGGAGCCGGAATCGTCCCCGACCGATCCTCTCCTCGAGGCGTGGACGACTCTTTCCGCCCTCGCCAGGGACACCTCGAGCCTCCGGCTGGGCGCGAGTGTGCTCGCCGTGGGCTACCGGAACCCGGCGCTCCTGGCCAAGATGACCGCCACGCTCGACGTTATCAGCGGCGGCCGCGTCGAGATGGGCATCGGGGCCGGCTGGGTAGAGGCGGAATACCGGGCCTACGGCTATGAATTTCCCAAGGCCTCCGTCCGGGTCGCCCAGATGGAAGAAGCGGTCCGGATCATGAAAATCATGTGGACCGAGCCCGAGCCCAACTTCGAGGGTGCGCACTTTCGGATCGAGCGGGCCTACTGCAACCCGCCGCCTCTCCAGAAGCCGCACCCGCCGATTTGGATCGGAGGCGAGGGCCCCAAGGTGCTCGGCGTCGCCGCGCGCCACGCGGACGGTTTCAACGCACGCTACTGGCCCCCCGAGCGCTTCGCCGAGCGCGCGGCTGAACTCGCCGCCGGCTGCCGCGCGGCCGGGCGCGACCCGGCGGAGCTCCGCTCATCGGTGATGGTCCTTGTCGTTCCCGAAAAAGATCCGGCCTGGGCCGATGCCGAACGGCGAAATTTCCCCTCCACCCCGGACTCGGGCATCATCGCGGGCGATCCGGCCACCTGCATCGAGCGCCTCTGGGCGTATATCGACGCCGGGGTGCGACGGCTGCTGATCTCCATTCCGAATCTCGACAAGAACCCCGAGCGCCTCCGCCTTGCCGGCGAGGAAATTATTCCCGCCCTCATCGAGGCGGGCGGATAGCGCGGGGAGGGGATTCACTCTCCCTTTTCAGGGCCGAGCCCTTTTGAGGCCGAGGCGCGAGGAGTAACCCATGGAATTAGACGAATACCTGAAGTCCGGTAAATACGCGGACTCCGACTCGCCGCTGGTCGCGGAAAAAGCTCGCGAGCTCGCCGAGAGCTGCGAGAGCGACGCCGAGAAGGCCGTTCGCATCCACGCCTATGTCCGTGACCTGACCTTCGACATCGCCGGCGGTTTTCGGATGCTCCTCGACGGAAAAGGCAAGGCCTCTGATTTCATCCGCGAGGGCCGGGGATTTTGCATGCACAAGGCGGCCGCTTTCGCCGCTCTGTGCCGCGCCGCGGGCGTTCCGGCCCGCATCGGTTTCGAGATCGTCGATTGCCCCGACAAGCCTTTCCTGCCCGAGAAGATGCGCAAGGTGTACGGAACGCGCCCCCAGCCCTGGCACTCGGTGGGCGAGGTCTACCTGAACGGCGGATGGGTCGTCGCCGATTGCACAGTGGACCGTGAGCAGGGAGAGCGGACGGGGAGGCCGGTGCCGGACTTCGATGGCGTGCACGATCTTGCGACAACCGAAGGCCCGGTCCTCAATCGGCGCGGCAGTTCGCCGGACATGCCCGACGCCGTCGTCGAACGCCACAAGCGCGCCGCCGCCGCTTTTTTCAAGCACATGGCCTCGGACGAGCCGCCCGCCCTGCTGCCCGACAACATCATCGTGGGCGAGACGGAGGATGTGGCGCTCACCCCGCCGGAAAAGTAGGTCCGCTTAATCCCCGAATTTCCCACCCTCGCATCGTAACCTTGGATGAGGTGCCCGGGAGGTCTCTTTCAGCCTCCCTGCGGGAGGCGCCGCCTTCGGGAGGCGTACCCCTCGGTAGGCGCAGACCGGGGAAGCGCAGCCCGAAAAAGGGCGAATAGGCCTAAAACTGAAAAAGGGGGGGTGTCGCCGCATAACTCCGGTTTAAAGCTAATTCGTGTTGATAGGGGTACGAGAAAAGAGTAATTTATGGTCTAAGTATCGCAATGTGAGTGGTTGTGCCATTGGTGACCGGGGACATCAGGGATTTGAATGGTAATTAGTCCGTGGGTCACCGTGGATATTCAGGCGTTTCGCCGGGGGGGTAACCGTGTTCCTCCAAAGGCCGGCGCCAATAGGGGGGAGAGTGATGTCCATCGAATTGGTCTGGTATCTATCATGCGACGGAGACGCCGCCCACATCGGCCAAAAATTCGCCGACGATCCGCCGAGCTTCGAGACGTTCAGCCGCATCGCTCAAAACGCCGAGCGAAGCGGATTTTCCACCATCCTGTCTCCCTCGCACCAATTGAGCGTTAATTACGGACGGCAGGCCCCGGCCTGGGACGCCCTCGTCAACACGACGGCGGTCGCCACGGCGACAAAAACGCTCAAACTCATCATGGCTGTCCGTCCGGGATTGATCGAGCCCGCCATATGCGCGCGCATGCTCACTTCGCTCGACCACCTGAGCGGGGGGCGGCTTCTGGCGAACATCATCACGGGCGGCTCCCCCCTCTCGATGTACGGTGAGGAAATGGACCACGATGCGCGCTATCGCCGGATGGAGGAGTATCTCCAGGTCTTTGAAGGGCTCTGGACCCAGGAAAAATTCTCCTTCGAGGGAGAATTTTACACCCTCAAGGACGCAACCCTGTACCCCAAGCCGCTTCATAATTCGCATATTCCGATTTTAATCGCCGGTTCATCCGAGATTGCGCGCGAGATCAGCGTCCGGCGGGCCGACTATTACGTGTTCTGGGGCGAGAACCCCGATCAGTGCTCCGAGCGGGTCCAGGAGATGGAGGCCCGGTTGAGCGGCACGGGCCGGAGACTCGGATATGTGACCCGGTTTCACATCGTCGCCCGCGAGACGGAGGAGGAAGCCTTCGAGGCGGCTCATGAGCTCGTCTCCCAGGTCGATCCCGAGTTGATGACCCTGCGGGAAGAGTCGGCCTCCAAGACCGAGAGCGTCGGGACGCTGGACCAGAAGGCGCGGGCTAACACCGCGGTGATGGAGCCGAACCTGTGGACCGGAGTCGGCAAGGCGCGCTCGGGCACGGGGGTTTCCATCGTCGGCTCCTACGAGCAGTGCGCACAAAAGATCGTCGAGTTCGAGCAGGCGGGGATCAATCTTCTGATCATGTCCGGGTTCCCGCTTCATTCCGAGTGCGAGCGGGTCGGTCAAAACGTCATTCCGCTGGTCCGCAAGATGGAAGAAGAGCTCGGCCTCAGCTGACGAGAGCGGTCGCCGAGAGGGGTTAGGGTACCCGGCGCGGAGAAGAGAAACGCTAGCGCTAATAAAGGTCGGCGGGGACGCAATCGCGCGGCCGGGGCAGCCCCCCGGCTTATGGCGGTGGATTGTCCCGGAAGGGTTTCGGCCGTCGATTCAGGTCGTCATTTCGGCTAAGGAGGGGTCACCATGGAAAATATCGCTTTAGAGGACAAACATTTCAGACTACCGGCTTCCGAGCTCGTGGGGATGGTGAATGACGCGCGCGAGCGCACCTTGGAACTGGTCGCCGATCTGTATGACGATAATTATACCGTGCCTCTTCAGGAAAATGTGAATCCGTTCCTCTGGGAACTTGGGCATACCGCGTTTTTCTATGACGTCTTCCTCACGCGGGTTCTTGATCACAAGGAACCCGTCATGGAGGGAGGAGACGACCTGTATAATTCGTTCACGGTGGATCACGACGATCGCTGGTCATTGCCCTTGCCCTCGAAAAAGGTAACGCTGAGTTACATGCAACAAATTTACGATATGGCCATCGATCGTTTGGGTTCGCATGAGCCCAGCGCGGAGGAGACGTATTTTTATCTCAACGCGGTGCATCACGAGGATATGCACGGGGAGGCTTTTACGTACATGAGACAAACCCTGGGATATCCCGGACCGCGGCTCAGCGCCACTCATCCGGACCCGGCCTCCGTCGAAACGGGGCCATGCCCCGGCGACGCGGAAATACCCGGGGGCACGTTTCAACTCGGGGCCACGCCGGACCTCCCCTTTGTGTTTGACAACGAGAAATGGGCGCACCCCGTGGAGGTCTCGTCCTTCAAAATAGCCCGCGCTACGGTGACGAATGCGGAATTTGCCGGGTTCGTCGAGGACGGCGGATATCATCGGCGGGAGTTTTGGAGCCAGCAGGGTTGGATATGGCGCACCAAGGGAGGTTTTTTGCATCCCATCTACTGGCGGCGCGGCGAGAAGGGGTGGCTGCGGCGGAATTATGAAAAAATGATTCCCATCGAGGAAAACGCCCCGGTGATTCATGTGAGTTGGTATGAAGCCGAAGCCTATTGCAACTGGGCCGGAAGGCGGCTTCCCTCCGAGGCGGAGTGGGAAATGGCCGCCGGCGCTGGGCCCGCCGATGGCGGCGGAATCTCCGAGCGTAAGCGGAGATACCCCTGGGGAGACGAACCTCCGGCCTCTGATCGGGCCAACCTGGATTCACGTCTCCTCGGGTGCGCCGACGTCGGAGCCTTCCCCCTTGGGGACAGCGCCTTCGGATGCCGCCAGATGATAGGAAATGTTTGGGAGTGGACCGCCTCTCCGTTCTATCCCTTTCCCGGCTATATCGTGGACTTTCCCTACAAGGAGTATTCGGCCCCCTGGTTTGGATACCGGAAGGTGCTGAAGGGGGGGGCTTGGGCCACGCGCTCCCGCCTGGGGAACAATAAGTACCGCAATTTTTTCCCGCCCCATAGGAACGATGTATTCGCCGGGTTTCGCACCTGCGCAACCTAGAGACCGAAAGAGAGGATCACGCTCGGCCTCGGCTGACGGGAGTGGTTGCCGAGAGCGGTTAGCCGCCGGGAGCGGTCTGAGAACTCGGCGCGGAAAAGAGAAACGGCTAGCGGCCGGGACGCAACCGCGAGACCGGGGCCGCCCTGCTTGACCCGCTCCTCTCGGGGATTTTTTAGCGGAAATTCACTCGGGCTTGCCCGCGGGAGGACGATCATGGAGAGGGGCTCTCAACGCGGGCTCGCGATTGCCGCGATATATCTGACCGGGCTCGGACAGGGCGCGTGTTTCGTCACCTTTCCCGCACTGGGAAATATTTTCAAGAACCCCGAATTCCATCATTTCTCAAACGCCGATTTCGGTTCCCTGTTCGCGCCGATGATCGTCCTGGCCATACTGACCTCGATTTTCGCCGGCCCGGCGGCGAGGCGATGGGGGCTCAAGCCGGTATTGCTGACCGGGCTCATTTCCTATGTGTTTTCGATGGGGGCCCTGGCCTCGACCCAGATTATTCTCGGGGTGCATGCCATCACCTACTGGGTGACGATTCTGGCCATATCCGGTGTCGGGGTCGGAATCGGAGCCACCCTGACCGCGCTGAACGCTTACGCGGCGGGCCTGTTCAGCGAAAAATCCGAAGCCGCCCTCTCCGGCCTCTACGGCATCATGGGCCTGGGGATGGCGCTTGCGCCGCTGATGATCGGAATATTTATCGAGTCGGGGACATGGTGGGGCGCGCCCGCCACGCTCGGAGGTATTTTCTTTATCCTCTCGCTGGGGATTTTTGCGCTTCCGCTGTGGGCGCCTCCGCCTCCGCCGGATTCCGAGACGGGTGGGGTGGCCGCCCTGATCCGGGGCCTGCCGGTGCGGGTCTGGGGATTCGCGGGCTTTATTTTCCTCTACGGCATTTGCGAGACCGTTTTCGCCAACTGGGCGGTGATCTATCTCCACGAGGAAAAAGGGCTCACCGCCCAATGGGCCGGCTTGGCGCTGTCTTTTTACTGGGCCATGATAACGGCGGGCCGGTTTCTGGCGGCGGGCGTATCTTATTGGTTCCCGGTGCGCTGGCTTCTGGCCGCCATGCCCGCGATGATTCTAGCGGCGTTTCTTATCCTCCCCGCCGTGGAAGGACCCCTCGCCAGCATCGCGGCGTTCGGCCTGGCGGGTCTGGGCTGCTCGGCCTGCCTGCCCATCGCGGTCAGCTTCGCCGAGGGGGAATGTCCGGGAACCTCGGGGCTCGTCTCGGGCTGCATGGTCTCGTCCGTCATGCTCGGCATCGGCGCCGGCTCCTGGGGGGTCGGGTGGATACAGGGGGCGGGCGGGTTTTCATTCTCCGCGATATACATGGGGTCGGGCGTCTTCGCCGTGGGAATGGTTATCCTCGCCTATCTGCTCGCGCGGGCGCCTTACGCCGCCGTGCCCGAGACCGCCGGGGCCTGATCGGCTGCCGGCGCAAGCGGCTGGAGGGGAGGCTCCTATTTCGCGGAATCCCGGCCCGACACTCTAGCCGGAAACGCGCCAACGCACACCACCGCTCCCCGGTTTTCACTTAGAGAGCCGGTTTTTTGGGGGGGAGTTGATGTGATACTAGAAAATATTTGATTGGCTCTGGGTAAGGATATGCCGCCCCTTCAACTGAGGCCGAACGTCACTTTCGAGCTTAACTCGTTGAACCTTTTTTTTTAGTCTTTGGATTTATATCCCTGCAAGTGTCACTTTCTAACTCATCTTATGCAAAATTGAATGCGTATGTTTCAAACTGCCATCTTCTTGCCTATTAAAGATATATGTTAAATGTTTGCCTGACAAAGCGGCAATAGTGTTAAAGGTTGCATAAACCTCTCCTTTCTGTACGTTATGCTCGGTTCCATCTTTAGGAATATATTCCTTCGTAGACGATGGTCCTACAATGTGTATGGCAGGACCTTCGGTAACCGAACAAAGATTATCCATACTTGAACCCTCAATTGCACTCAAAACTTCTTGCTCTAAAGCACTGGGAACTTGTTTTTCTTGATTCATATTCAGTCTCCCCTGTCACCGGAAGGAGATGATATTCCGGCTCGACAAGGTGTCCCGGCCGGAACAATTCAAGATAAAAATTATAGCCTACTCAGCCCCATTAAACCCTCATGACTTGAATGGAGTCCGCTTTTCGCGGAACTCACGATTTTCGCCACCCGGCCCATCCCGAAACGAAGGAGTACATATAGGTGGCAAGGAAGGCCGCTGTAACCACCGACGAGGCGATGGGCACTAACCATGCGGCCACCAAAGCGACATTCACAAGACCAATCGCAGCGGCTGATTTGACCCGCTTTCTGATGAGAGCGGGCATCGGAAACGGCGCCAGCATCGATACGGAATTCATCAAGAATACCGCAACTAAAATGTACTCATGGTCGAAGTTAAACTGCTCGGCCAATAGAAGGGTGAACAGCATGTGGCGCATCAGTTCGTTCGTCGGAGAGCCAGTTCCCTCGGTTGCCTTTGGATCGAGCCGTGTTGCAACGCGGAGAATGATCGCGCCGGCGGCTATTGCGCTTGCGGCGATGAGGAGGCTCCCGAAGTGCGCTCCGACCACCAGAGCTAGGATAACATGGGTGACTGCGTCACAAACGTTATCGAGGTTGGCGCCGAACCGGCTTCTGATGTTCAACTTGGCGGCCAATACGCCGTCAAGATCGTCCATGATATTGTTGAAAATGATCAATGGGACTACGTACAGATAGCCGTCGTTCAGAAAGAGAACAACAAAGGGAAGTACTCCGAGAATGGACGTTACATTGGCCAAATTCCGATAGATGAAATTTCCCAGCGCACCGCGTATGTTCAAGACACTTCGGCCTCAAGAACGAAGAAATGATTTTCCAGCTTCGGAAAGGAAATACCCAGCGCTTTGGGTATGTGGGTGATCCAGGGGTTGCAAAGGCGCAACCCGAAATACGTCAAATGGCCGACGCTCCAGAGGACATGAAATCTTTCGGGCACCATTTCCTTCCACATTCTGACCAGTTCGCACCCCATCTGCATGAGCACATAGGGTTCGTTCCTCTCGACGTGTAGGGCACTCAAGCCACACTTTCCGAAAATGCGCCCGTAATCCGGCACGGAACGATAGACGACCTGGTAGTCGCCCTGGCGCGTCACGGTGTCTCCCCTGACGGTAGACTCGCGGCAGAGGATCATGCCACCCGGTTCAATGCACGGCGCCAGTTTTCGCAGCAAGGCAATCACGTCGCCTTCATTGAGGTACATGAGCATACCACCGAGGAATACCAGGTCGTAGCGGCCATCGGGCTCGAACGTCATGACATCACCATGGATGGGACTGAGGTTAGGGAATGGAGAGCATCTCTTTTGCAGGGACTCGAAAAGGGTGCGGCTGCCCTCCACTGCCGTCACCCGGGAGAAACGGCGCGCGAAGTCTTCCGCCCAGAACCCGATGCCGCTGCCGAGGTCGAGGACCGCGCCGTCCCGCTTCACGTCACCGGCCAGCCGTCGAACGATCAGGGATTCCGCCTGAAAGCGGAAATCCCCCGCGCTCGCGGGAAAGCCAAACCCGTCCATCATGTACGGTCCGAGGATCGAAGGCGTCGCTTCTTCCCAATACCGTTTGACCGATGCGTAGTCGAGCTCAGTCATTAGAGGCGGCTAACGGCAACGAGTCTATCGCGGAAGTTAGAAGGTGGTGGACATCCGGCCCGACGTGGGCTTGAGACGGCTCGCTGAACATCCTATCCGCTTCGTTGAGGTCGACTATGGTGTCGATTTCATACCAGTGGTCCGGGTCGAAGAAGACCGTCTCTAAGGAAAGCATGCCGTCGGCAACCATATCGGCGAAAACGGATTCATAATATTCATTGACCCGGCCTTCCGAGATGTACTGGGCCAGCCTTTTTTTGGCCATATCCCAGGTCGGCGGGGAAAGGCTGTAGACATTTACCGTCTTGTAACGTGGCATGTTGTTCTCGACGCCCTCGACGCCGCCGACTTGGAAAGCGGTGACCCGCTGTCTCGGTCCCACCGTCACCGTGGTTCCGTTCATCCAGGAGCGGTTGTGGGAAACGGCGATTCTGTCCGGTTGGAGCATCTCCGTCAGCATCGAGGCATCGAAGACAAGGTCACTCTCCACCAGCAGAAACGGCTCCTGGATCTGTTCACGGGCCAGCCACAGGGAATAGATGTTGTTGGTTGTCCTGTAATGAGGGTTGTAGATGTAGTCGACCTGCATGTCGCTTGCCCTGCTGTCGAGAAAATCGCGGATATGGGCGCCCATGTGACCGATAACCACAACCAACCGCTCAATTCCTTGATCACGTAGATTGCGGACTAGGCGTTCGAGGATTGGGAGTCCACCAACCTCGGTGAAGCACTTCGGGGCATCCATGGTCAATGGACGCAAACGGCTTCCCGTTCCCGCAACGAGCAGGAGCGCCGTGGTTACATGGGCATGGATGGTCATGAACGAATCCCTCCTCTGGGGCTCCATTTGGTATTTTGTGCCGACATTTCCTATTCAATTTATTCGGAACGAACCATTATACATCCCATTGATGTATCCCGCAAAGACGAGCCCCACCTGGATTGAATATCTTGATAAGCTCACTTGGTGGGACCCGGTCGCGGCAAAATCCCCGTCGAACTCTCTGAAAAGTTGAGTGAAGTGGTTCATCAAGGCCGGGGCCATGGAAACACAGCTAAAGGCAGTCCCTCCAGCGTGGGCGGCGTCGG
>PVBE010103889.1_pt1 | contig 12222 bp, 8 predicted proteins | sample 1631181 | NCBI WGS metagenome assembly PVBE01 (sample SAMN08397723, study PRJNA350692) | Marine metagenome, whole genome shotgun sequencing project. | isolation source: water | place: Pacific Ocean | collected 2012-04 | reverse complement strand
TTAAGGACATGATCAGCTGTACTCTCATGTAGTGCAACAGCAACACGTATCCGCCACCTACTCACCTTAGCTAGCACCTCTAGAATTTCTGCTGCTACATCTTCTTCTTTTAACTTCTCTAGCTTTTCATCTTCATCTAGCTTTCGCCAATTAACCGGCAATAGCCGCTGTTGAATTGCTTCTTTAACATCAGAGTCATCATCATCCGCAAGTTGCTTAAGGACATGATCAGCTGTACTCTCATGTAGTGCAACAGCAACACGTATCCGCCAATTACTCGCCTTAGCTAGCACCTCTAGAATTTCTGCTGCTACATCTTCTTCTGGCTTTAGTTTCTCTAAGACTTCTTCATCTTCGAGATGCAGCCATTCACTTGGCAAATCCGTCTGACTTGCCTGATGAATATCAACTTCTTCGTGTTCGTCTTCTTCTTCTTCACACTGATTAAAGGGATTAGGCACTAATATAATCTGTTTACGACCTAGCTTGATTTCAAATTCGTCACCTGGCTTTAGATCCAATAAAGCAGTGTAATCCTTTTCTATCAAGATTCCATCATCTTGTACAGAAACCAAAAAGCTCAGCTCTTCATCGCCCTGACTGGGTTCATCACGAATAGTTCCGACACCCTTGGCGTCCAGAAGAGCCTCATAAAATGCAGTGAAGTTAAGGCGCTCTCCGCCATCGTCCTTTGTAGAGACATAACCACAGGCACGAACTAAATCAGATTTACTGACATCACCAAGCTCTTCAACCCTTGCAAGTAAAGCTGTGCCAGTCAACGGTTGATTTGCAAAAGTCTCTACCTGTGTGCCAACAAGATTATGCCCGGTTTGTTTGTAATTTTGATTGTATTCTCCATTTACATACTCTCTTATCAATACCCAAAGAAGCAGCACTAATGCCAGCAGTAAAAACCATGGGTTGACCAACACTGCAATAGTCGTCAATACAATTAGCAATAGACATACACGACGGTAGCCACTCCAAAGATTTCTGATCAAGCTATTCATATACAGTATGCGGTAGTCTTTTTATGATAATTGAGCAAATCGATCATGATTGAAAAAGAGAACAATTGATATAGGCAATCATTATTATTAAGAGTCACGTGATTCACAACGAGCTCACCGCTGCAAACAAGCTGAGCGTCCAAGTCCGGTACTACCAATAATCTCACCATCACTTGACCCATGGATGTAACCGGCGAAGTTTCTCGCTTGTTGAAGGGGAGACCATATGCACGTAGGCCATATAGCCTCGAGCTACAGACATCGCATCCTTCCCGATATCCTTAGATACCGCTTCTAACCCTCGAGTCGAGCAACGGTGAAAAAAGGCACGCAAACGGCGCAGGTCACGTCTGCTTAAATGCACACCCTCATTGACAACTAATCCGGTGACCATCTGGCGATTTGGTTGCCGCATCACACGAGTTTTTTCCGTATTAACTTGAAATCCCTCATCAGTGACGATCATTGATATAGCCCTGGTGAGCCGATGTGGTGATGCATCATCCACTCGCGTAGAAAAAACAAGATCATCTGCGTATCTGGAGTAGATCCAACCAATCTTGTCGGCATATCTCTGCACACGATTATCAAGATTACGTGTGATGAGGTTCGCCAAGGCAGGTGAAGTGCAAGCGCCTTGAGGAAGACTGCGGGGCCCTACCGCCACAAAATGCGATTTCGCTCCGTGAGTGAGTAGAACTCGTGGGCTATCGGTACACAGCAGAGCTAAGACCGATGCCACCCCAGGGTTATAGCCAAGTGACTCAAAGAAGCCTCTTACGCGAGGAAAGGTGATGGTCGGGAAAAAATCCTTAAGGTCTATGCGCACCACAACCTGACTACCGACATGCAATGAGGCGTTGTCAACGATTGACAGCCCAGGGCGAAAAGCCTTTGCTGCAGAGTGAACCGGTAGGCTTCGCAATACGGAGTCCAAGACCCAATGCTGAGCCTGCTGAAGAGCTGGCTTGGGACTAGAGATAAGCCGAGACCCGCCAGAACGCTTGGGTATCTCAAATCGTGTGTAGTGATCGACGCTGGCATCTCCGCGGTCGTACGCAAGCCATTGCAACCGTGAGGGCTCCACGCTTAATGCAGAAGCTATTTCCGAGAAGGTAGTGAGAGCTGATAGTCCATTTTGCGTTAGTTGCTCTGATTCACCTCCAGTGAAATTGAGTCGGTTTGATACCTCTCGACCAAGGAAAGTTGGACTATTGATGCGGCGTTCTCGAACTTCCTGAGCTCGTTTCAAGCGCTGCTCTTCCTTCTTGGCCTTGCGTTCGATTCGTTCTTGCTTGACCCGCTCGATTCTTCTTGAACGAATAACAGCAAGAGCTTGTTCAACAGTCCCGATCGACTCGATCTGACTTTTGGTGGCTGCCAATTGATTGCGTATCTCGCTTAGGTCCTTTACAGCTGCATCGAATTGCTCACGCGTCATAGCGCCGGTCTGCTGTTCGAGTTTCTCGGGATCTAAGAAACCAAGGCGAATCATCTCTTCGAGTTCAAAAACATTCCTACCAACTTGCTTTATACGCTTACGCCATCCTTCATCCATAACAACGTTTTGATCTGCCATATCACCCGCCCGCCAGACTCATGGCCACAATGTGTCGGCATGGCCCTTGACGAAGCTTGTGATATCGAAAGTGGGAGCAATCACATTGGGCGTGCATAACGCGACCATCGACGTCGCGTTGGATAGTCGTGGTATTAATTCGATCTCCAGAAGTAATAGAACCTTTAAGTACGCGACCTTGCGAAGTGATCTCATCAGAAAGGAACTCAACAGTTTTTCCCTGGAAGAGCTCAATACCCTTACGCTCCTCGCGTCCGGAACCTGAATCCGACTCAAGATTAATCGTAGGGAAAAGAGCTCTCCAGCGATATCTGGCAGAGTCAGGGTCATACATAGCTAATCCCGCTAGGCACAGGCGTTGAAGAATGCGCCGAGTGTCAACTGGAGAGCTATTTAAAGCCGTCGCAAGTTCATCAACTGAGAGCAATTGGTTTGTCTTGAGAAGATTCGCTGCTTCCTCAACCGTCTCAGTTGAGGCATCAGAAGAAGGAATCATGGCTGAGAAGCGAGCACGACCTGCCCAGTCCTGTGATGACCAACCTGATAGACCAATGGTTAAACAAACCCCTTCAATCTCAATACTCCAAAAAGAAGGCATCCCTGAATCAACTAACCTCACAGTCAGCTCTGGGACCAGAGGTAGTAAATCCTTCAGCACCCGAAGTCTCCGCCTTCCCCAGACCTTGATCATGCGGTTCTCGCTGCCAAGATATGTGTTGTCAGATACTTGGAATACATCGCCCCACGGCTCAACGATGATTCGTGGTACTTCACCGGGAACAAGCTCAAAAACCAATGCCCGTGGTCCATGCTTCTCGCGCTCGGCGTCCAATCGAGCAAGGACGTCTGCAAATGCAGAAGAAGATATTTTTAGCTCTATCGGAGCAAGTGAAAGGGCAGCCTGAACCTCTACTAGTCCCCTCACCCAAGAGTCGGGTAGATCAATCTTCTTCTCTTTAGTAGAAGAAAGGCCAGTATCAATTGTCACCGAGTCTGCGCCTACAGTGAGATGAAGTGGACGATATGAGCGGGTTCGTGCAAATTCACGCTCTAGCCCAACACTAAAATCAATATTCGTGGTGCCATAAACAGGCTTGTTATCGCAGCGTGTAGCCGAATGTGGTAGTACTACTCTTGCGTACGTCGACTCATCTAGAGAAAATGCCTCGAAAAACGTCGCATCAGGCTGCACACTCACGATAGGATCGAGAATATACCAGAGTTCTCTGTTGTGTTTATCTAGCCATTTCCAATAAGCCCTTTGTTCCTTTCTATACAGATATGGATTGTTATATGCAACGATTTTTGACTGTAGAGGAGCAACTAGGGCTTCTAGTCTGTTTGCCTCTGCCAATAGATCAGGAAGTTGAGCTAAATCAGCGGCAACTTGACTACTAGACAACTCTTTTAGGTATTGACCCTGCACCCACTCTTGGTAGGCCGAATGGTCACGCTGGATGCCTGTATCCTGCATTCGTACAACTCGCCCTAAGGCAAGCATCAAACGCGCGAATGAGTGGCTAGGGATAATCTCAACACTGAGGTAGACATGTGACTGAGCAATGTCGGTACCAAACGTTACAGAGCTATTATGCGGGGTAGAAGCCGCAGTTGATTGAGTGTACTGAGCGCTATAGGCAACCATCAGTTTCTCCCTGCCGTTATAGGGGTAACTTGAATTTCATCGAACGGGACACCTTGAAGGGCGAGAATGGCGATACGACGTAGTGCCCACTCTCGATCACGAGAGTTGGCACCTTTAGCCATATCAAGCAACGCCTGCCGACGTTGCGGAGCAAGCAAATCCCCTGCTCCACGTTCAGCACTTGCACTGAGTCGTTCCTTGACCTTTTCCTTTGATCTACGATTTACCCGCCTAGTCACAAGCACACGCCTATCAAAGGTCGCTAGATCAGGGAGATCTTCCCATTGGCATACGAGAGCCCACTCTGCAACACGCGCTTGAACCATTGGATCATCAGATGTCGAAAGTGCAGACCAGACCTTTTGGTTGTCAATATGATCAGCAAATTGATCAAGAAGCTCTAATCCCATATCGCGCACAGCAACAACCGCACTGTCGCTGCAGGCGATGACACATTCGGTGAGTTCGTGCCTATCTGTAATTGACTCTATGTAGTCACGAACAGTTGCCAAAGGCAGCGGTAGACTCAATTCAGCAAGAACTAACCAACAGTCCGATAGTGCACCAGCCTTTTTGAGTTGACCAAGAGCAGACTCTTGAAGGGTTGGCTCAGGAATAGCAGCTAAAGCTACTCCAAAAGCATGCTCTCGCTGTATTCGAGAAGCCTGAACAAGCACGTATTGCTGTAAGAGCTCATGTTGGAGAGGGTCTGATGTTGTTAGATCCTCGACACTCAGTGATTCACCGAGTGCTATTAGTAAGGAACGATCGGCGAGCAAAATATCCTTAACGATGCCAGATCCACTCTGGCCAAGCACATCCCACGCAATACGCAGAGACTCACGGCTTTCGCCAAGTAACCCAGACTTATCGTCCTTAGTAAGGCTCCATGAAGAATCAGTTAATAGCTCAGTTAATTTCGGCTTCAAAGAAGAGCAGCGCTTAAGTAGATCATTGATCAATTGCATACGACGTTGCGACCAACTGCCAGCGAAGATCTGTGATTCATGCGCTTGATTTAGCCACTCCCAAATACGTTCCTCGGCATTCTCTCGATAAATACAGCGCTCCAGCAAAAGCCATCCAAGATCTACAGCTGATGTGCCAACAGTTTCAAAACACTGGATGATGCAATCAATAAGCTCGACATCTGAAGTCTTAGAAATCTCTGACAGCAAAATAGACTGCAAAAGAATTTGTAAATTTCCCGCAGGAACGAAGTCCCTATTCAAAAGTCGTAGATAAACCTTAAGTAGCACAGGTAAAGATATATCCTTTAGGTAAACACTCGACGAATCTGGTAACTTATCAAATGAACACAGGAGTGCAACTGCTTCTATTGCACGAGCATCAGCGAGGTCAGAGGCCTGCCAAGGCCTAACACCTGACTTATTTGAACAACTGAAAGCTAAATACAATTGACCTATCGGAGCCAGGCGACTCACATCAGCAATAGGGTCATCATCAGAAACGAGCTGATTTCTAACTGAATAAAGAACTGCGCGAGCAACAGATTGTTCAGGTGAATGCGAAAGCAATTGCTTCGCAATCTTCTGCAAAGATGTTGAATCAGCAACAGAGAAAAATGTATCCCACATTAAAAACGACATCTGCTCCCAGGCATTCGGCAAGTTTGGGAGAGCCGCGCATGCTAAATCCACTACTTCAGTATCACTACTCAAAAGAGCCAGGGGAGCGATCCTTGCATTTAGTTCCAAAGCAGAGCTGCAATTATCCTTAAGTACTTGCAAGCAGAAAGTCACAATCTCAGAAGATGTAGCAACTGAATTGAGAATTTGTTGCACCTGGTCAAGACTCTTGTCCCAGGCAGCAGGATGAGCATCACGGCGATGATCTTGTAATAGTGGAAGACTTACTAAACGGCTTTTCTTATTTAAAACTCGCTCAGCACCACCTAGTATATATGCAGCTATAAATGATCTCGAATTCAATGCATCGTCCCATGCAATAAGCATGTTAGCCGAAACTATTGAATAAGTTCTCGCATCCTTTTTGCCAAGTTTTTCCAGCTGTCTACGCATGCGCTTGGCCATATAATTGACCGTAAATGAACTGGGGATTGCAATAATTGTCTTGAGCCAAGAGATCTCCTCATAAGCATTGGAGTCTGATTCACCGCGAGTTGTTAAGTAGACGTTCGCAGGAGTGAAGCCCGAAACTTGTGAGAGGCGAGACAAACCTTGTCCAAACTCAATTGGCACAAGTTTCGGATCAAGGAACTTCATCAAGGTTTTAAACGGGCCCCAAAAACCAAATTCAAGTGGTGCCTGCGTTAAAAGGATTTTTACTAGTTGTAGATCCCGTTCGCTTAACTGTTCCAAACGGCGAACCTTCTCACCTAGATCCTGAGCAGAGGCCAGTGTCAATAGTGAATCTGAGCTCTCAGACTCTTCACCGTCAACAAAGTTTATAAGTTGCGCATCTGAGGAAAGCTTTTCTCTTAGCTGCTCAATATCGCTCGAATCTGATGCATAAGAGCCATAGGTATCAACAATTTCCTTGAGAACAGATGCGAGTTGTTGCGGCTGGTCTCTTGCTTCACGCACAGCTAGGCGCAAAGGTTTAGATCTCCCCACGCTCTGAGCTGAGGCTTGCAGCGGACCCCAGTAGGTAAGAAGAAGGGGCGGCTGATAGTAAGCAGACCTCACTCCCCGAGATACCTGAATAAATAGGCGTGATTGTGCTCCAAAATCCCTTTGTAGTATGCGAAAGCCAAAATCATCCACCTCAAATATTGCCGCAAAGCTGATCCGAGCTATATCCATTACTGTCATTACATACCCTTAAAAAGAGTTGCTGTTTACACCTACTATCCTGACTGTGATCGGTGTTGATCACTGTAGGCGTCGAGCGGCCTAGGCCGGCCCGAAGTTGAGGGACTGCTTGTAGTCGTTTCAGAGAAACTTCGGGCCGGCCTAGGCGGCGAGACGCCGAGAGACATCAGCAGTCGATGAAGGTTGTGTAGCTTAACTACTACCTCGGCGAAACACCGAGGAATAATTGCTAAGTGCAAACAGCATCTTTAAATTACGCTCAATCACAAGACCTTTCAATAAATCGGAAAGAATCTTCATCTAGTCCTTAGCCCTGCTCTGTAGCGCAAAATATTCATGCCTGCAATTACTGCCGAGATGACCATCTTGAGTGCTTATTGATACCATTTTGTATACGATGAGATAAATGCCTCTAATGCAAGAACAGCTCAATGCCCATGCCAATAGCGAGGTTTTTTAGTTGAGTTGCACTTGACTTGCAGCCCCGCGCAGCACAAAGGGGCTTGGGCTAAAGTGAAAACTCGGTCAAGGCATTTCTACATAATCAAGTCAAATGCCAATATTATTTGCAACTTCTTCTAGAAATTAATCTTAAACCTCCTTAAGCTATATCTCGAGCTTTACCTCTAGTTAGGTTCACTTAAGTATATGAGTTTAAACTCTAATATAGCTTACAAAAAAGCACTCTCAAAATGTTTTGAACCTGCCACAAAGATTCCCTAAGCAAAGCTGACACCCTCAAACAACAAAACCACCACCCTATATCCCCAACGACAATCTCAAGCAAGCCAAATGATCTGATGTCCCCATTGCGTTGTCACATGTTGATCGGCCCACCAGCCAGTGGCAAAACCACCCTGACTGCTGTGATGGCACCGCTACTCAACGCCAAAGTGTTATCCACAGATCGCATCCGAGAAGAGCTCTATGGAGACCCTGCCATCAAGGGGAATTGGCCAGAAATTGAAAAACGTCTACATCAATCCATCTATGACAACATTGCCTGCGGGGAATCTGTATTAATTGATGCCACTCATGCCAAACGTCCATGGCGGTTGGCGCTTACCCAGGGGTTGATGCTGCCATTGCCCGTGGAATGGATTGGCTGGTGGCTTACTACCCCAAAAGAAGTGTGCCTTGAGTGGAATAACCTCCGCCACCGCTTGGTGCCAGAGCTGATGATTCATCAATTCGCCGCAGCGCTAGAGAATCCAGTATTTGCCCCTGAGCGTGCAGAGGGCTTTACCACTTTGATTACTTTAAACCCTTCTCTCAGTAGCGATCTAAGTACCCTATTCCAGGAAGAGCTTGGGCGCCTTGATCGTCGCATTGCAGCTGCCCGTAATAAAGAACACACCAAGGAGCTACATGGCTATTCACGTCTACTAGATCTTGAGCGATTGCTCTTTCTAATCCAACTGCTCAGCCGCTACCCAGGGCTCTGCGCAAGTGATCCCAGCACTCGAGCAGAGCTGGAATGCATTTGCAATCCACTACCTGAAGGCTCTATGGCCGAACGGGCTGCTGCCTTTTTGTCTCAACTGCGTGGTAGTTGCTACGCAGATTTAGATGCACTTACAGCTGATCTCAATTGGTTGGAAGCCGAAGGCTTCATAAATGCAAGCCATAACAAGAAACCGATTGTTCCGCCATCAATCAGCCCAACTGCAAAAAGTAATCTCGGTGGCTGGCCAGCTATGGCTGAGCGCCAAGTTTTTGTTCGAGTGATGACGCTGCTACGACATCTACTGCAGAGTCCCTTCGATCGTCAAAAGGGCGTTTCATTAGCCGATCACCTCATCAATGCCCTAGGTGATGTCTACATGCCAGGGGAAAGTGCCACCCTTCGCAAAGATATAGAAAAAGTCCTCACCCCCTATGGCTTCCGTAACCGCAACGACAATGTTCGCCATGGCTATGGCCTCGGTGTTGCCGTGCTGCCCACTGAACGCCTTAGAGAGATCTATCAAGTCATAACTCAGGCAGCCTCACGCCTTGGAGACCCAACTGCCCAGGATCTTCTAGCAGAACTAGGTGAGAGACTTCGATGGGGTGGAGTGCTTGACGAAGAAGTTCTACCGGTGCGCATATTCGCCAATCGCTCAATTGTTCACCCCGAGCTTGTTCGTAACGACTCCTTAGGAGCACCACAGCAGGCCGAAAAACTAGAAGCAGCAATTACTACAAATCAACGGGTGGTGCTCGAACGCTTCTCTTTTTCTGCCCTATTTGATGATTCAGTGAGCAGTGAACTGCACGTTTGGCCACTACAACTTCTCTTCCAAAACATCGGCTGGTACATCGCATATGAAGAAGACGCCATCGGTCACAGCCGAGGGCTGATACGAACCGAACGCCTTGATCGTCTAGCCCTTCGTCAAGTCGATAGCGACTTGTGTCGACCACCTAAAGCACACGCTGATGGAGTCAAGCGCCTTGCCCAAATGATGGAGATCTCAGGTGGAATTTACTTCGGTGAAGACGCTGAAACTCAATTCCGCCTTTGTGATGCCAAACCAAAAGACCTGAACAGTCTGCTCGTTACCGTGCGTTTCCGCTGCAGCAAATGGGTCTACCGCTTCATTCGCGAGGGGCTACAGCGATACCCACTCAGTCAACTGAGACTCTCCAAACCATTACCAGGTGATCCATGGCGACAACCAGCTCGAGCACCGATTTTGCTGGAACCGGTTTCCGATGATGAGCACCCCTTCCCCGTAGAGATTGACCTACCCGCCTGGACTGTGGAGAACGATATGGACTTCCACCGCTGGATCTTTGGCTATGGAGATGGAGTAGTAATAGAGAGGCCAACTTCATTAGCCAATGAGCATTTTGCAAAGGCACAGGCTGTAGTAGAGCTATACAAGGTCTAGAAGTACAAAGAGTTCGTGGTTTTTCGCAGGTAAAACCAGCTTTTTTTTGCGATCTCAATTGATGGTGTATTCAACCGAAAGCAGCTGATGCCCAACTTTTTTGAAAACTTCCATCTAGATGGCCGCTATCGTTTTCGTCGCGGACGCTCTATTGAGCCGCATGAAGAGCTACATCCCGAAATGGCTGATCAAGAGCTGCAAGTGAGCCCTGATGTTCCCGACACCATTGAAGAATTGATCACTATGCAAGCGCATGGCAAGACTGATGCTGATCCAACAGAAAAACCCGAGAAACCGGCAAAGACAACTACCAAGGTACAAAAAGTGCTTAATCTGATCAAAGAGCTGGTAACAAGTGCAGATGAGGACAAACAAATAGCCCTTAACCTGGTACAAAAGTTAGAGGATTACCACGACAATGTAGTAAATGGGATGCAGGAGGATGAAGAGGCCAAGCACAACCAAATCGCTCTCTGGGCTATAGATGCAGATCGCCTTTTCCGTTGCCGTACATTGCTTGAAACAATTGATTTAGACTAAGATTATTACCAGAGGCATCCTCTAGTTAATAAGGTGCCACTATTGCAATGGTCTGGTTACTGTATAAAAGCTGCACACAATTGCGATTAATGCGAGACAACTACAGTGAAAGACCTTGGCTAAATATTGGCAATGGGGGCTATTGTGTTTTTTAGCAAGTCACAGTCTTGGCTAAAGGCTATTCGCAAAGGTGCTCAACAACTTGCTGCTTTAGCTTTATCTAGTGATGTAGACTAACAATTGCCATGAATAAATGCCTGATTACTCCTACTGAACTAGTTTAGCCTGGACCAGAGAATCAGTAGGACCATTCCAAATCGCTTGCTAACAGCTCAGAGCTATGATTCTGTAATCTTGCTTGGGGAGTTAGCTGCATCACCAGTCATGGCATCTGAACTGCGCATTTTCATCAGCTATTCCACTTCAGATGAAGCCCTAGCACAAGCGATTTATGTGCACCTCAAGGGTTTGGACCTCAATACAAAAAAAGCGCCGGAGGACATCCCACTCGGTTGCGATTGGCCAAGTGCTATCACCGAGATGATCGAATCAGCAACTCATATGGTGTTGGTATGGACCAGCGAATCCATGAAATCAAAAGAAGTCGCTAAAGAGCTAACTCTCGCTATGCAGTCGGGTACACAGATAATTCCCTTCAAAGCGGAAAATCTTTCTCCCAGCAATGCGTTGAGATATCACCTCGCAAACCTGCAATGGCTCGATGCTCATCAACTTTCTCAAGAGGAAGCATTAAAGCGCTTATCTACTCAAATCACGGAATCGCAGAAACAGTTCATAAGTAAACCTTCGAACAAGAAACTCACATCGCAAGAAATTAAAAAAAGTACTAAGCCATTACTTCTATTCATGCTGAGCATATTTGCTCTTGGATTCTCTGTCATCTTATTTCGTCCAAAAATAATTGATCAACTCAAAACAACTAAGGCAAAGACACTTGGCTCGGGTGAAGAGTTGGCGATCATGAATCAACAACGTATCGACCTAGCAATCGAGACTGTTCAGAAGCTGTATGTAGCAATCTCGCGAAAAGATTGGGGAGAAGCGAGAAGGCGTCTTAATGACTCATCTAGAGATACATTTGATCCAGAATTCTTTGAACAGTTTAAACGCGTATCTGTTAATGATATTCGTTTAACAAGCGTTAGTGGATCAACCATAAATCTTGAAGCATTCACAAGTTATTTCTACCCTAACGGCCGCGTCACCCGCGAACGAAGATCATTCACCGTAAAGACAAGCGATAACCAGAGTCTTATCACAAGCAGTGAGTTCATCAGCGTTGTTGGGGACAACTAACAGTCGCGAAATAGCCAAGAGAGGAGTTGGGAACACTGAGTATACAAATCAGCAACTAAAATCGATTAGATGCGCAGTGAAAGGGAGCAGCAACTCAGGGCACAATCAAGTGCGCTTAATTGAAGCTTAAATACGATCAGATTCACCAAAGCAAATCAAGTAAACCGAGCAACTTCAGCGATTCAGAATAAACAACAAAGAAGTCCAGTTAAGTTACATTGAGTAGTTGTCTAAATCATAAACGACTTGCTAATAACTCGATGCACTTATAGAGAATTTGTGTGAGATCGCCCAGTCGGATGCGAGGAGCTTGCGGGCGATTGATTCAGAACTCAAAGCTGCACGACAAGCGGCAGGATCGCCTGTATTGATTCAAGCTGAATCGTCCAATACGATTCTTGGTAAAGGCAGCTTTGAGCAGCAGACAGTGAAAACGCTCAAAGGCTTATGCAAGGAG
>PVBE011515723.1_pt1 | contig 12223 bp, 10 predicted proteins | sample 1631181 | NCBI WGS metagenome assembly PVBE01 (sample SAMN08397723, study PRJNA350692) | Marine metagenome, whole genome shotgun sequencing project. | isolation source: water | place: Pacific Ocean | collected 2012-04 | reverse complement strand
TCAAAGTAAAGTAATATTTTTATGCGCCAGTAAACACTTTACCAGCGATACTTGAACCACCATGAAACGAATCAGTAGGGATCAGTCGCGGAAGTTTGCCTTCGATTGGCGGGATGAACCGCTGCTCCGGGTGGAGTGCGGTGAGTCGGTTGAGATCGAGACCTGGGATGCCGGTTCCGGTTTCTTCAAATCACCCGATGACAAGGCGATCCCCGCGAACCGCCCTGGGTTCGACAAACACCCTCCGCTGGCCAACCCCATCGGCGGCCCTGTGTTCATCGAGGGCGCGGAGCCGGGCGACGTGTTGACGATCGAGATCGAGGACATCCTCGTGGGGAACACCTCGTGGATCGCCATTGGGCCGAACCGCGGTCCGCTTGGCCAATCAACCCGCTGGACTGAAGTGTCAGAAAACTACACGACGAAGATTTTTCAGCATCACCCCGGGCAAAGCGGCACGATGCGCGACGGCACGATGCAGTTCAGCGATACCGTGTCGTGGCCGATCACGCCGTTCATCGGCACCATCGGCGTCGCCCCGGAGCGCGAGGTCTGCACCAGCATCGACGGCCAGGGCGCCTGGGGCGGTAACCTCGACATCCGCGACGTGGCCGTCAGCAGCCGTGTTCACCTGCCGGTGTTTCATGATGGTGCGTTGTTTTATCTCGGCGACGTGCACGCCAGCCAGGGGGATACGGAGTACACCGGCACTGCGGCGGAAACCTGCGCGACCGTGCGCGTGAAGTTCCGCCTGGCCAAGCGCGGGCGGCTTCCGTTCATGCGAATCGAGAAGGAGGACTCAATCATCGCCGTCCACGCCACGCGCCCGCTCGAGACAGCCGTCGACCAGGCGACGCAACACCTAATGGGCTGGCTGGTCGATGAGTTTTCGTTTTCGCAGGCCGACGCCTACTGCCTCGTCAGCACCTGCCCCGATTTTCGGATCAATGTCTACCAGATGCTCGTCGCAACCTGGATGGATTTCGTCGCTGGCGCTGAGATTCCCCGGAAGTATCTCGCCTGATTTTGCCGCGCTTGGCCAAGCGCTACCTGAGCGCCCAGTCGAAGAAACCCATCGCGTCGAGGTCGGCGCGCAGGCTGGCCTCGGCTTCCGGTTGCAGCCGATTGATCGGCGGACGCACCGGCCCGCAGTCGACCCCGGCGAAACCCATCACTGCCTTGCACGCGCCACCGAACCCGCTCTGGAACATGCGCTCGATCATCTTGACCGAACGCGCCTGATCGGCCTGCGCCGCCTCCATGTCGCCCCGGTTGTGAGCGTCGATGATGCGCCGATAGAGCGGTGCGGCGAAATTATAGGTGCTCCCCACCCCGCCGGTGCATCCCAGCGCAAGCCCTTCGATCAACCGTTCATCCGTGCCAAACAGGATATCCGCCTTCACCGACTCGTGGTTCATGCATCGTGCAAGCAGGTCGAGGTCTTGATTCGTAAACTTGATACCGACAAACCCTGGCAACTGTTCGTTGGCAAGGGTCATGAACGCCGCCGTGTCCACCGTCACGCCGGTCATCGGCGGGATGTCGTAAAAATAAAACGGCAGTGCCGGCGCTGGTCGGATCATCTCGACAAACCAGTCACACAAAGCCGCCTCGTCCGTTGGCTTGAAAAACGTGGGCGCCATCGCGGAGATCGCCGCGGCCCCGGTCGCCTCCGCGGCGCGCACCAGTTCCTGCGCGTCCGGCAGACTGTTGCAGCCAACGTGGGCGACGTTCACCAACCCGTGGCGGTCGGCCTCCTTCCCCCACACCTCGAATAGCCTGATCCGCTCCGCCGTACTCAGCGACAACGACTCGCCGGTCGTCCCACTGACAAACACCCCTGCGGCTCCGTTGCCGACGAAATGCTCCGCCTGTTTCGCGACCGCGTCGTAGTTGACCGAGAAATCATCGTTCATCGGCGTATGCACCGCCGCGATCAATCCGTTAAGTTTCAATTCCATGTTCAGTTAAAAATCATCTGGCCGGTTTTTCGCCCTGAAAAATTTTCCCGTTGTCCTTGCGTTTCCACGAGTAAGTCGCGGGATCGAAGTTGAACGCATTCTTGGGCAACGCCGGCTCTGCCCACTTTTCGGGTAGCCACTTGGCCAAGCGCTGCTTGACCAGCTCATGCCGTTTTTTCGCAGCCAAGTTTTCCCACTCGTTTGGATCCGTTTTGTGATCGTACAACTCCTCTGAACCATCCGAATAACGAATGTACCGCCAACGCGCACTCCGCACGGCGGCGTTTCCTTTTCGGAATTCGATCAGCGCCGGGCGCCGCTTGGTTTCGGGCGCTCGAAGCTGCGGCATCAAACTCAAGCCGTCGAATTTTTGATCACCTGAGATCCCGCACAATTCCAACAGCGTCGGATACAGATCCAACAGGCTCACCGGCTGGCTGCACACAGCCGGTTTTGTTTGCGGTGTAGCGATGATTAATGGGATCCGCGTGGCCTCTTCCCAAAGTGTCGATTTGTGCCAATGCTGCTTTTCACCCAGATGCCAACCATGATCCGACCAAAAAACGATCACCGTGTTCGCATTATATTCGCTCGATTCAAGCGCATCCAACACACGACCCAACTGTTCATCAGCATAGCTGATGCTGGCCAAGTACGCCTGCACGGAGCGCAATTTGGCTCCCTGTTTTTCGATCTTGTTCAGGTCGGACCGACGCGCCGCAGCGAAGCGTTTACCCGCCTCGGGCACATCCTCCAAATCTTCCTCCCGATTCTTCGGGGCGACCACGTTGGCTAACGGATAAAGATCAAAAAACCGGCGTGGGGCGTACCACGGTAAATGCGGCCGGAAAAGCCCGCAGGCTAAAAAAAATGGACGGTCATGTTTTGCCTCCAGAAATCGTAAAGCAAAATCAGCCGTCTTAACATCGTCCAACTCCTCATCGGCAACCGGAATCACGCCCCAGTCATTTTCGTGAGGCAACCCTCGCACTCCGCTGAACGGAAAGCCTTTTGGGTTCGGGGTATGCTGCGTCCACGGATAATTCAACTTTGAACCGCGAAACCAGGGATCATCCCGAAACAAAAGCCGCTTAAATTCGTTCCATTGTCGCGGTGGATTATTGCCCGCCGTGTGGTGAAAAATTTTTCCCGCACCTGCGACCGAGTATCCGCTTTGACGGAACCTCATTGGCATGGTGGCCATGTTCGGAAAATTCGGATACCACCAATGCTGATTCTCATACAGACCGGTTGTTGAGGGCCGCAAACCGGTCATGATCGCCGCGCGGGACGGCGCGCACTTGGGCGACACACAGTGCGCGTTTGTGAACAGCATGCCGCGCTTGGCCAAGCGGTCGATGTTGGGCGTGTGCACCCTGCCCTCGTATCCGCCGAGGCAGTTGACCCAGTCCTTCATGTCATCGACGGCGACAAACAGGACGTTGGGCCGCTCCGCTTTTGCCAGCGCTTGGCCAAGCGAAGTCAATAAAACCAAAAAGAAAAAGACTCGGCGCCGCATCACTTGCCTCCGCTGTACTCCGGGTTGGGACGCATGGGATCCGCACCGACCTTCTGCTGCCATTCGTTCAACCAACCCAGCATCCTGCGAGCCCGGCCTGGATGTTTTTTGGCAAGGTTGGTCGTTTCACCGATGTCCTCAGCGAGATTGAAAAGAGACACTTCGCCGGACTCGAACGCCTGCATCAGCTTCCAGTCGCCCGCGCGAATAACGCCAGCGGGGAAATTCTGCGGATGCCGGTTGTAGTGCGGATAATGCCAAAACAACGCGTCGCGTTTCAGTTCCGATTTGCCGGACAACACCGGCGTCAGGTCGGCGCCATCCATGTGCTGGTGCGGCCTCAAGGGTTGCCCGGTTGCCGCCAAAATCGTCGGGTAAAAATCTGTACTGGTGATCGGGACGCCCGACGTGGCGCCCGCTTTTCCGCCGCCCGGCCACTTGATGATCGCCGGCACGCGCAAGCCGCCTTCGTAGTTCGATCCCTTGTTGGCCCGGAGCGGCGCGTTGCTGGTCGCTCCGGCAAACCCGCCATTGTCACTCGTGAAAATGACCAAAGTATTCTTGTCCAAGCCGAGCTCGCGGAGCACCCCTGTCACGCGGCCGACACTGTCGTCCACACTCTCGACCATCGCGGCGTAGGCCGGCTTGCCCTGCCGCTTGGCTTTGGCAACCGCCTCGTATTTGGCGACCTTTTCCGGCTTACCCTGCAGCGGCGTGTGAACGGCGTAATGCGATAGCATCAGGAAAAACGGCTTGTCGGCATTTTTCCGGATAAACGACTCCGCCTCTTCCGCCAATCGATCCGCGAGGTAGTCGCCTTTCTTGCCGGCGAGCGGCTGTTTCTTGTGCAGCGTCTGGCCGGTGGAGGGAATTTTCCATTTGCCGGTGAACGGGAAAAAATAGCTTCCCGGCGCCCCGTAATCCCGGCCGGCGATGTTGACGTCGAACCCCTGATGCTCGGGATAATAGTATGTCTCCGTCCCGAGATGCCACTTGCCCATGAACGCGGTACGATAGCCGAGCTCCCGCAGCGCCTCCGCTATGGTCACCTCCTCCAGCGGCAGGTTGGAGATATAACGCGCCTCCTTCATCTTGTGCCCGGTACGGCTCCAGCGGCCGGACGGCAACCACTGTGTGAGCAACAGCCGGGCGGGATACTTGCCGGTCATGATCGCGGCACGAGTCGGCGAACAAACGGTACACGCGGCATACGCATCGGTGAACCGCACGCCCTCCCCGGCCAATCGGTCGATGTGGGGTGTCTTATAATAGTCGCTGCCGTAACACCCGAGGTCGCGCCACCCGAGGTCGTCTACCAAAAAGAACACGACGTTGGTTCTGGCCTTGTCGGCCTGTGCGGATTGCACCAATCCGCCAAGCGTCAAAATCGTTAATAAGAGTTTTCCGGTTTTCATTTTTCCATCACTTCGGCAACGCACTTTTCCATCCCTTGGCCAAGCGCTTGGCCAAGCGATCCACCACTAGCCGTATCTGAGCTTCGTCGGCCACGTTCCTCATTTCAGCCGGGTCACTGCGTCGATCATAAAGTTCCCGGGCAACGACCGCCTTGGTTTTCCAATTCTGCCACTCCACGTAACGGTATCGCTTCGTGCGAAGCGAGTAGCCCATGACATCCCCGTGCCGGGAATGACGATTGCCCTTGAGCGACCGCGGATACTGGCTGAACACCGCCGTCTTCCACTTTCGCCCCGGATCGCTGAACAGCGGCAGCAAGCTCACCCCCTCCAGCCCGTTCGGTGGTGTCAAGCCGGCCAATTCGCACACCGTCGGGAATACGTCGACCAACTCGACGAGGGCATCCGTTTTTCCGTGCGACTGCCCGGGGGCGGACACGATCAGCGGCACGCGGGTCGATAGTTCAAAATTATTTGCCTTGGTCCAAAGCCCCTGTTCCCCCAGATGAAAACCGTGGTCGCCGTAAACCAAAATGAGGGTGTTTTGCCTGAGCTTCAACCGGTCGATTTCCCTCAACAATTTCCCGATCAACGCATCGACATAACTGACGCAGGCGTAGTAGCCGTGGCGCAACTCACGCACCTTGGCCTCGGTGATCTTTCCGTCCTTGGGAATATCCGAGTATCCTTCCAACTCGCGCCAACTGCGGGTGGCCCACTCCGGGGCATCCGCCGGGTGCGCCGCGTGTGCCGGCAGCGGTATTTTTTTACGATCGTACAAGTCCCAATATTTTTTTGGCGCACTGAACGGCAGGTGGGGTTTTCGAAAACCGACCGCAAGAAAAAACGGTTGCTCATCCCTGCTCAACTCGCCCAGTACACGAAGCGTGTCGTTGGTCACGATGCCGTCGATGTAGTAATCATCCGCCACATCGGCGGACTCACTCGCCGCGCGTTTCAGTCCGCTGCCCTTGAGATTTTTCGGCAGCGCATACCGGACTTTTGGATCACGAACATTGTCGTGCAGCGAAGCCACCGACCAGGACTCGGGATCCTTCGACGGCTTGCCGCCGCCATGAAGAATTTTGCCGATGCTGCGCGTGTGGTAACCGTTATTTTTAAAATGCTGCGGCAGGGTGACGGCATCCGGCTTGGCCTGCCTGAAGTGGGTTCCGAGATCCCAGACTTGAATCGTGTCCGGGCGCAGGCCGGTCAGCATCGAGAGACGGGACGGACAGCAGACCGCCTGCTGGCAGTGCGCCTGGTTGAACACCATGCCCCGCTTGGCCAAGCGGTCGATGTTCGGGGTGATCGCCGTCTTGTCGCCGAAACACCCCAGCGCCGGCCGGAGGTCATCGATGGCAATCATCAGCACGTTTGGCTTCGCTTGGCCAAGCGCGAAGACCGACCCGACAAGCCAAAACAGCAGCATTGATAAAACCGGAAGCCTAGTCATCGCATCAATCAAAAAAGTAGTTCCAGTAGTTGAGGGAGAGGTGTTTTTTATCCGGCTTACCATCCCGAATGCTGGCGGTGATCTCAGCCTGAAGGCGGGTGATGTTTTTTGGATTTAAAAACGGATCATCAGTCGCCTTCCGCCACTCAGCCAGCTTGGTTTTAAGCAACTCAAACTGGTCGCGAACCGATGTGTCACCGGCAAGATTTTTGAATTCGTACGGGTCATTTTTTAGGTCGTACAATTCAAACTCCGGAGGGCGGCGCATCAGGCTGTAGGCGGGAGCGATCGATTCGCTTTTCTCCACCTCACCCTGTAGCCCGGCGAAAAATCGGTTCATGGTGAATCCGTACCCGGGATTCACCGTGTCGGGCTGGAGGTTTTGGATGAGCTTGAACCGCTCCCCGCGAATGGTGCGCTGGGGATAAAAATTGTGCGCCGAGTGTAGATGGAACTCGGTGAACAAATACTTCCGCCACCCCCCGGCGTTTCCCTCGAGCAGCGGGATCAGCGGTTCGCCAGCGAGGCCGCCAGGGAGGGGTGCGTTGGCGGCGCTTAGGATCGTCGGCATCAGGTCCAGCGTGGTGACCAGTTCGTTTCGTACTGAATCGGCAAACCCGGCGCGACCGCTCCATTGCATGATAAGCGGAACCCGAACACCGCCCTCGTACGACGTTCGCTTGCCACGGAGCAAATCGGCGCCGTGATCGCCCATGTAAATAACCAGGGTATCCCTGCGTTTGCCGGAGCGGTCGAGCGCTTTCAGCAGATCGCCGATCAATGTGTCCAGCCGGCTCATGCAGTTGTAGTAGTCCGCCGTCTGCTGACGCAGCTCGGGAGTGTCGATGCCGAAGTAGGCCAGCGGCTTCACGTCTTCGGCGTCCAGCGGTTTCCTCGGCAGACCCTTCACCTGCCGGAGGAACGGCCGATGTGGATCGGGGTAGTTTACGCTCAGGAAAAACGGTTCGTCGTCCTGTCCCATAAACTCGGCGGCGTGCCTCGCGTAGTCGCCCAGTTTTTTGCGGGAAAAATTCGAGCTGGGAATCTGTTTGAAATCGAACGGAAAAACAGACGCCGGGTTGATATGCAGCTTGCCAATGATGCCGGTTCGGTAGCCTGCCTGTTTCAGGCTCCGGATCAGGTTCGGGGTGTTTTCCCTGTAGAGCCGAAATTTCCATGTGGCCAGGCCGATCTGGCCGTTTTGGTGCGGGTAAATCCCGGTTAGCAACGCCGCCCGGGACTGGCTGCAACCGGCCTGCGGCACGTACGCCCGCTCGAACCGAACGCCCTTTTTGGCAAACCTATCCAGCACCGGAGTCTGTACGTAGGGATTGCCGTAGCAACCCAGCTCCGGGCCGTTATCCTCGGAAACAATGAGCAGGATGTTCGGCCGATCTGCCGCCTGGCCAAGCGCTTGGCCAAGCGCAACGAACAGCAGCAGGCAAACAAATCCCCGGTGGTGGTTCAGGCGCACTATTTCAAAAACTCCTTCCGCTTGGCCAAGGCGTCCAGCTCGCTGAGTTTCAGCCGCACGCTGACGATGTAAGGGGGCTCGCCCTTGGTCCAGTGCCCGTAGGTGGTGGTGACCAGCGTGTCGTCCGGCAAAATCTCCACCGGAGGATAGGCGCAGTCGGCACCCTTCGTGTTGTCCATCAATCGAACTCGATACTGGCCTTCCCTCCCCTTGGCGATGTCCTCGTAAGTGCCGACCCATGCAACCCAGTCACCTGAGGTCAGCGATTTGTGAGTGCGATCGCGGAAGGAGATGAACAGCCGACCGTCCTTCGTGTAGCGGCCGGTGTGGCGGTCGCCGGTCAAAGAAGCCGGCAGCTCCCTTGGCTTGGTCCACGTTTTACCTTCGTCATTTGAAAAAATGACGTACGAGTTTCGGCGGCGGGAATTTTCACGGAGCAACACACAAAGCTGCCGGCTATCCGGCGAACGGATGATGCCCGGCTCGCATAGGTGCACGTCGCTGCGCGCAAGGATCGCCTCCGGGTGCGACCACGTAAGGCCGCCATCCCTGGAGAAAGTTTTAAACAGGGTGAACACGACCGGCTTCTCCTGCTTCGCCTGGCTCGTAAAAAAACGGCCATCGTCGTGGAACATGGCCATGTAGTGACCCTTGCCGGTCTTCACCGGTTCGAGGCAACCCATGACAACGATCCCGCCCCAGTCGCCTGCGCTCTTCAGTTCGCTCCAGCTTTGGCCGTCGTTTTCGCTGACCGCCAGTCGCGCCGGGTACAGGCCGGACCACATGATGAGGCGTTTCGTTCCCTTCGCATCGATCACCCGGTGAATCGTCGGCACCTCCCGGCTGGTTTCCCAGCTCTTCGGCGTGGGCAGGCGCTTGCTCCACGTCAACCCGCCGTCCGTGCTGCGCTTGTAAACGATGCCACCCCGACCGTGGCCCTTGGGATAGACGATCAGCATCGTCTTGTTGTCCTCCAGCAACACCGTGGTTGGGTGGCCGAGGTACTGGCCCTTCTCACGGTCAATGACGACCTGGCGCTTGGTTTGCTTTGACAGGTCGATCGTCGGGATCGTGTAGCCCTTTGGCTGCCGTTTTTCCTCCGCTAGGGCGATTTGCCCGAACAAACAGAGGCTCATGATAATGGGGATCCAGTTTTTCATCGGTTAAATTTTGCCAGACGCAGCCAACTCGGAATCTAGTTTTTGTTGATAAAATTTATGCGCTGCTGCGTCCTCTCTCGCGCTCACGCCGTAGAAAATAAACCCAAGCGCACGGCGGCTTCGGGTCGGGCTGTTATTTGCCCCTGCCCGATGAATGGTCATCGCCTGATGCGCGAGAAGATCGCCGGGCTGCGCACGGCAAATGACTTCGTTGGCCTTGTCCTGCTCGTTCCCAAAATCCGAGATACCCTGTGAGAACCCGAGCGTCTGCGTTCGGTTGTGCGGTCGCAGCCCTTCCCGATGCGAGCCGCGCACATAACGGACGCAGCCGTTTTCCTCATCGACCTCGTCCAGCGCCAGCCACATGGTCAACGCGCGGCACGGCTCGAGCATGAAGTAGTAGCCGTCCTGATGCGGCGGCGTGGCCTGCCCCACCTGCGGCGGCTTGTTGAAGTACTGGAGATTTTTCGGGACGACCTCCTCGCCGAGCAACTGTTCCGCCAGACGCCGGGGTTTGTCATCCATCAATCCGGCGAAGCAGTCGTCATGCTGCTGCATGCGCTGGATTTGCTTCAACGACGATGCGTCGCCTTTTTCCTCATAATAAACTTCCGTCGACTCAAGTTCAGGAATGCGTTCCCGCTTGAATCGATCCAACTCAGCCTCGATCGATGCCAGCTCCTCCGAATCATAAAACGCCGAAACCGCCACGAAGCCATCGCGTTGAAATAACTCAATGGTTTCCGGTTTTACGTCCATACTCGAGTGATTTGACAGGCCGGGGAGCATCGCCCCGGCCTCACGAAAACCAAAGACAAAAAAGGCGACCCAACGGTCGCCATACAAATTGAACTGTTAGTTGTTTGAGGGCGGCGGCTGTTCCTTCAGCCCGACCGATTGTGCGATGTCCCGAAACTCCTCCTGCTCGACGGTATTGAGGCACTTGCCGCGTTCGTTGAGCTTCTCGTTGATCTTCACAACCTTCTCGGTCATCTCCTCGTGCGTGTCCTTGGTGCCGCCGGCTAGCACGAAGTTTTCCCCCTGCGTGACACGCTTGTGGCCGTCGGAGTCGAGACCAACCCCAAGCATCATGGCTTTTTTGTCACCGTTATCCCTTGGCACGTGCCGGGAGAGTAAAGAAATTGACCAAGCGGTCAAGAGACAAACCAAGCGGCCAGCCAGGCAGGCGATTCGGACTTTCGCCCCGGCACGTTCGCCGATACCTTGGCCAAGCGGCAGATGAAAATTGCCATCGCACAAATCAATACCACCGTCGGGGACTTCGACGGCAACTCGTACAAGATCGCCGAGGCGTGGCAACGCGCCGACGAGGCCGGGGCCGAGTGTGTAGTGTTCCCCGAACTGGCGCTGTGCGGGTATCCACCCCGCGACCTGCTATTTAAGCCGGCGTTTTTGGAAGCCCATCAGGTGGCACTGGAGCGTCTGGCCAAGCGCGGTGGCAACGCTGTGGCCGTGACCGGGTTTGCTTCACAAAATGACTCCGATTCCGGTCGTCCCGCCCGCAACTCCGCCGCAGTTATAGAAGCCGGTAAGGTTGTCGCAGTTCGCCACAAGTCGCTGATGCCCACGTACGATGTGTTCGACGAGGATCGCTATTTCGAGCCGGCAGAGAGCATCGAGCCGGTGGAAATTCACGGCAAAAAAATCGGCATCACCATCTGCGAGGACATTTGGAACGACAATGTGTTCATCCACGACCGCCGATACGACCGGCGCCCTGCAGATGAATTGGCCGCAGCCGGTGCGAAACTTTTCCTAAACCTGTCCGCCTCCCCCTGGTCGCTTGGCAAGGAACACAGCCGACACATTCTGTTGTCGCAGTTGTCGGCCAAGCACAATGTGCCGGTCGTGTACTGCAACCTCGTGGGCGGCAACGACGAATTGGTTTTCGATGGCGGCAGCCAATACTACAACGGCCACGGCGTGCTGGGGGCAAACGCCGCGATGTTCGACGAGGACCTACTGGTCGTGAACACCGACACGATCGAGCCGAAGCTCAGCAACACCGAGCCGGACGATGAAAAAATTTATCATGCGCTCTCGCTTGGCGTGCGTGACTACCTGCACAAGTGCGGCTTCAAGTCGGCGGTGATCGGCCTGAGCGGCGGCATCGACTCCGCCGTCACTGCAGCCATCGCGGTCGAGGCGCTGGGCGCGGAAAACGTCCGTGGTGTGGCCATGCCATCGCAGTACTCATCGCAGGGCAGCCTCGACGACGCCGAGGCTTTGGCCAAGGCGTTGGGCATCCAGTACGACGTAGTGCCGATCGAGCCGGTGTTCGAGCAACTCAAAACACAGTTGACCGACATCTTCGCCGGCTGCGACGAGGATACGGCGGAGGAAAACATGCAGGCGCGGATTCGCGGCAACATCCTCATGTCGATGTCCAACAAGTTCGGTTCGCTGCTGCTAACTACCGGCAACAAAAGCGAGTTGGCGGTTGGCTACTGCACGTTGTACGGCGACATGTGCGGCGGACTAGCCGTGATCAGCGACCTGCCCAAATTGCGCGTTTATAGCCTGGCCAAGTGGATCAACCGTGACCGGGAAATCATCCCGGACTCGACCATCACCAAACCGCCGTCCGCCGAACTGCGGCCGGATCAGGTCGATCAGGATTCCCTGCCGGAATACGACGTGCTCGACGCCATCCTCGAGGCGTACGTCGTCGACGGGCAGGATGCGGAGGCCATCATCGCCTCCGGCCACGACGCCGAAACCGTCCGGCGCATCATCCGGTTAATCAACATCAACGAATACAAGCGCCGACAGGCCGCCCCCGGCATCAAGGTCACCAGCAAGGCGTTTGGCGTGGGCCGACGCATCCCCGTGGCCAAGCGCTTCATGTGAACCCGCCGCTTGGCCAAGCGCTTGGCCAAGCCGCCCACTCCACTGTGGATAGGTTCTGCTTGTTTTTGCTGAATCAATAGGCACTCTCGCGCGTCCCTTGCGGCGAATTGTGCCCGATTCGGATTACTTCGCTTGGGCATCCAATCCTGAATGACAAGAATTTCACTCATCGGAGCTGCCTTGATCAGCTTCATTGGGCACTCGTTTACCGCTGACACCCCGGCGGAAACCAAACCGGCCAAGCCCCGCGCCTTCGTAATGGCTGTGAGGGTGGACACCCCGCCAGTGATTGATGGACGAATGGACGATGAAGTTTGGACAAAGGCCCAAGCCGCCGGTGACTTTGCCCAAATCAATCCGCTCGAGG
>PVBE012861737.1_pt1 | contig 12224 bp, 13 predicted proteins | sample 1631181 | NCBI WGS metagenome assembly PVBE01 (sample SAMN08397723, study PRJNA350692) | Marine metagenome, whole genome shotgun sequencing project. | isolation source: water | place: Pacific Ocean | collected 2012-04 | reverse complement strand
GGCGTTTGTTTCTCAGATAACATCAGCCGTTTCATGAATTATCCGGGCTAGCACCCCCGACTCTCGCATGGCGGTGTAGAGCTCCTCACCCTCTCGGCAGCGCTCACCGATGCCACAGAAGATGGAGACGCCCTCGTAGTCGCCAGCGACGTTGTGGACCAACTCCGTGATCAGGACCGTCTTCCCGACCCCGGCGCCGCCGAAGAGGCCGGCCTTTCCCCCCCCGTTCGAGTGGACACAGGACGTCGATGGCCTTGATCCCCGTCTCGAAGATGTCCGAGGACGTGGTGCGTTCCGAGAGCGGGACGGGCCGCTGGTGAACGGATCGGCGGGGGAGCTCTGAGAGCTCCGCGCCCCCGTCGATGGGCAGACCGAACACGTCGAACATCCGACCGAGCAACTCCGGACCGACCGGGACCCGTATGGGGTCGCTCGCCGTCGTGGCCGGCGCTCCACGCGCCAGGCCCTGTGTGGGGGTGAACGCGATGGCGCGGACGCGTTGGTGTTCGAGGTGGCTGGCGACCTCGAGGACGATGCGTCCGTCTGGTCCCGTCGTGATCAGGTCGTGGATGGCCGGAAGCCGTGAGGGGAAGACGCAGTCGACAACCGTGCCCTTGATCGATACGACCCGGCCGACGTTCGAGTCGTTCCGGTCTGCGTCCGAGATGTGAGCGGGTTGTGCGCCCATCCGTAGGAAGCCTCGGCCGTATCGTACCAGACCCGGCCCGCAGGGTCGACGCACGGCAGGAAGTGACGAGAGCACGTTCCGGCACCAGCCGTCGGGCGCCAGGGTCTTCGGTGACCCCTGCAGACCGCTGCCGGATCCGCCGATAGACTCGTACACCTAACCAGGCTGCTGGACGAAGGAGGCCATGATGTCCGGGAAGATCCGGGACGCGATCGCCACCCAGGACCCCCGCGGGTGGGTGCTCCTGGTCGTCGCACTCCTGCTGGCGCTAGATTTCGCCGGCGGAGGGGCGGCAGACGCGACCACGCGCGCGGCGTGGGCGAGCGCGGCCCTGCCGGGAGGTGGGCTGCCCCTCTTGCTGGTGGCGGTCGCCCTGATCGGCGGACACCTGAGCCGCAAGGAGCGTTAGCAGCCCACGCCTCCTCGCCTGGTCCGTTCAGGCAGACGTCGCCCAGGACGAGACCGATCCTTCGCCACGGATGGAGTTTCTGCTAGCCAGGCCTGGGCCCATCGTCCCTACTCCGAACCCTTGGCGGGCGCGCGCCGCCGCCGGCGCCGGGTGAGCCGCAGCCGACCGTCGGCAAGGTCCCGCTCGAACGCCGCGACCAGCTCCAGGATCTCGCGCCCGTAGCGCTGAGCTTGCCACTCGAGCAGGCCTTCGATGCACCTTAGCGCCTCGAGCGTGCGCGGCTTCGCCTCGGCCAGATGCACGAGGACGAGTCGATTCAGGACGAGCGAGGAGTCGATACCCTCGTGTGACGCGCGCTCATTGCGCCAGTTTCTGAGGCGGTCGTGAAGCTCCAGATCCGCCTCGTTCAGGTGGTCCGTGCCGGTCCGCGAGGGAAGGATCGGCGCCTCGCGCAACGGCCCCCGCTTCTCGGAGCGCTCGACCGCCTCGACGAGCGCGCTGCCGAGCCGCTTGACGATCTTCGGCGACAAGTTCTCGATTCCCTCGAGGCGGCGCAGCGAGTGTGGGCGCGACGCAGCGATCGTCAATAGCGTGGCGTTGCCCAGCACCTTGAAGGGCGGAACGTCCCGTGCGCGCGCGAGCTCGTCCCGCAGCACGAACAGCTCACGCAGGACCTGCTGCGCCAGCGGCTCGAGCTTGCGCGCGCCCTGGATGCGGATGAACTCGTCGGCGTTGAACTCCCGCGTGACCGCTTCGAGTGCCTCCAACCGCCGGCACTCCCCCTCCACGATCGCCATACGATCGCGCGCCTGGAGCTCCGGTCGGAGCTCGTGCATGAGCGGAATCAGGTAGTGGGTGTCCTGCTGCGCGTAGGCGATCTGGCTCCGGGTCAACGGCCGCTTGGACCAGTCGGAGCGCTGCAAGGACTTGTCGAGCTCGAGACCGAACCGCGCGCGGACGACGGACGCCAGCCCCGGAGAAGCGACGCCCAGCGCGGCCGACGCGATGCGCGTGTCGAACAGCCCGGCGAAGCAGAAACCGTAGTCACGCTTCAGAATCAGGACGTCGTATTCGCCGTCGTGGAAGACCTTCGTCCGCCGCGGATCGCCGAACACCGCACCGAGGGGCGCGAGGCTGGCTCCCTGCGAAGGATCCACTACGTAGTCCTGTTCGCCCGCGGTGATCTGCACCAGGCAGACGCGCTCTCGATAGCGGTAGAACGAGTCCGCCTCCGTGTCGACCGCGATCTCCGTCGTCCGCTCCAACACCTTCGCGAGCTCTTCCAGGCTACGGGTGTCCTCCACCAGGGTCGGCGGGGCGAGCTCTCGGGGCGGTCGCGGTCGGTTTGCAGTCACGATACTTCGTCGTACACACGAAAACCGGCCCCATGGAGCCGGCTTTCCCTTGATTATGTTGGTTGCGGGGGGGGGATTTGAACCCCCGACCTTTGGGTTATGAGCCCAACGAGCTACCGGACTGCTCCACCCCGCGTCATAGATTCTAGCAGAGAATGTAGCACGCGTGTGGAGGTCGGTCAAACGCCCCCGGCGGGTCCCGATGCTCCACGAGAAGGCGAGGAGCCGCCGAACGGCTACCAGCCCGCGGCGGAGCCGCCAGGTTTCAGGGCGTGTCGCTACCGATAGGCGACTCCTCGATGTCCTTCACGGCCGGGACGTCCTTGACGATGAAGACGAGCTCGCCGGGTTTGACCAAGCCCAGTTCCCGTCGGGCAATGGCCTCGATGGTGTCGGGATCTTCCCGCAGCCGCCTCGCCTCATCGCGCAGCCTGGCGTTCTGCGCCCGCAGCTCGTGGATCGAGGCCACGAGCTCCTGGTAGTGTCGCCTGGCCCGCATGGTCTCGATCAGCCCTTTCTCACCGGCGAGGGAGTTGACCACCAGCACGCACGACACGAAGGCCAGAACAAGACGGACCCTGCTACGGGCCAACGAGCGGACCCGCCTGCGTATCTTGGGACTCGGACGGTCGAAGTCCATCATGTCCACCCACTCTTGTACACTAGTGGCCCGTCTCAGTCATCCGCAAAGTGCGCGCGGACGCGGATGTCAGCCGGCGGGGCGTGACCGAGGGCTCGCGACTCGCCGACCGGTTGGACACTTCATCGAGGGCCACGCCATGTCCGAGAACCGACACCTGCTCGTCTTGACGACCCTGCCCGAGAACGCCGACGCTGGGGGGTTCGCGAAGACCCTCGTGGACGAACGTCTCGCCGCCTGCGTGAGCATCTTCGGAGGCATTCGCTCGGTCTACCGGTGGCAGGGTGACGTGGCCGAGGATCGGGAGCGCCAGATCGTGATCAAGACCACGGCCGCCCGGCTCGAGCCCCTCATGAGCCGGGTTCGAGAGCTGCATCCTTACGCGGTACCTGAGCTGGTTGCGCTACCCGTCGTCGGGGGGGACGCCGAGTACCTGCGCTGGCTCGACGAGTCCACGGCTCCAGACGAGACCTGAACGGCTTCGTCGCCCTGCCCCACTCGGGACTGTCGCCACGAGCGGCTACAGCAGCCGCAAGATCGCGAAGCCTCCGATCAGCAACACCAGGAAGACGAGCGCGGCCAAGTCGAAGTGTCGCTCCAGGATGTGGCGCACCGGAGCACCGAAGATTCGTAGGATGATCGCCACGGCCAGGAATCTTCCTCCTCGACCGATCATGCTGACGAGCAGGAACAGCCAGAAGCCCATGCCTGTGGCGCCCGCCGCGATCGTGGCCACCTTGAACGGGATGGGGGAGAAGGCTGCCGCGGCCAGGAACCAGACGCCCCACGGTCCCGTGTACATGTCCACGACCCGCTCCCAGTGATGCTGGGCGCTGTAGAAATCCACGATCGGTTGGCCGATGGTCGTCATGAAGCTCAAGCCGATGCCGTAACCCAGCACAGCGCCCAGCGTCGATCCCAGCGTGCATAGCCCGGCCGCCGCGAGCCAGCGATGCGGGGCGGCCGCAACGATCGCGATCAGTAGCACATCGGGCGGGATGGGGAAGACCGACGATTCGACGACCGCGATCAGAAACAGCGCGGCGAGACTCTGTGGTGTCTCGGACCAGTGCATCGTCCAGTCGTAGAGCGAACGGAGCCAGCGGCGGGGGGCTTCCAGCCACGCTCGGATGGTCATCCATTACCTCGCGGAGCGAGATTTCGCGCCGTGACCGGGGCGCGTGGCAGCGGACCTCGTGTGCGCTGCCGCGCGGTCCTGGAACTCGGGTGGTGCCGCGGCGTGCCGACCGTCGTGCTGGGCAGGCTGTGACGCAGGGCCATGGACTGACCGACTCACCGCAGTCACACGACCTCGGGCCCGGGTGGGTCCAGGGCCAGCCAGAACCCGTAGAATACATCTGATACCATTCTCGGTTCAAACCCTGCATGCTGCCAGACCGATTGCGCCTCCGACGCGCTGGCCAAGGGCAACCTCGGGTGCGGCAGCCCGTCACGCGGGACCGTGACGTCCCGCCTGCGCAGCAGGTGCGACGCTTCGGGTTCAGGCCACCGGTGCGGTTGCTGGCGGCTGGCGTGGCGGGGAAGCTCCTGGTGTCGCTCCTCGAGGGGGGGGCCGGGCTCTCGTTGCCGGTACGGGTGGTGGACGGCGCGGCGACCGTCGCGCTGGTCCTGTCGATCGGCTACCTCCTCTGGCGAGGCCTGGTCTGGCTCAGGTGGCGTCTGCTCTGGAGGATTCGCCGCAAGCTGATCCTGTCGTATGTCTTCATCGGGTTCGTTCCGGTGCTGCTCATCGCCGCGTTCTTCTTGTTCGGTGGGCTCCTGATGTTCCTCAACGTCAGCTCCTACCTGTTCAAGCAGGGTGTGGAGGACCTGATCGCAGAAGCGGAGGTGATCGCGGATGCCACGGTGCTCGAGCTCCGCGGCCGCTCAACAGGAGACGAGATCCCCGATCTCCTGGCGCGGCAGGTGAGCGGCGCCACGCAGCGCCTGCCTGGTATCTCGATGGCGCTCGTGCCGGTCTCCGCGCCGACGTCTTCGTCTCGTCTGGGCGCAACGGCGCTCACCGCCGGGCCGTGGCGCCACGTCGAGCCGCCGATGGTGCTTCCGGCCTGGGTTGGGACCGACGGGGTCGCGGCGCTGCTGGCCTATCGGGTCGGCGGCGTCGAGCGTCGGACCACCCTCATCATTCGGGCCGCTAGCCTCGTCGACGACTCGGCCTCTGACCGCGCCGTGATCGTGGACCTGCCGATCGACGATCGCCTGGCTCGTCAGCTGTGGGACGCCACCGGGATCGAGCTCGCGTCGGTCGAGGGGGTGCCGATCGGCAACGATACCATCAGGCCGGCGGAGGGTGGCACGACACCGCCGACGTTCCTCGGTAGCCGAAGTGCAGAGTCGGGCGCCGGCATGCTGTTCAACTGGGTGACCTTCTTCGACTACACGGACTGGGAGAGCGGGCAGACAGGGCAGCTCGGTGTTGCGACCCGCGTCGGCCTCGGCGACATGTTTCAGCGGATCTCGGCGGCCCAGAGTCTGCTGGGGAGCTTCAGCCTTGGGGATCTGTTCCTGGTGGCCATGGGGGTCATCGCGGGCCTGTTCTTGATCATCGAGGTGGCCGCGCTGGTGATGGGGTTTGCGCTGGCCCGGTCGATCACCGGATCCGTCCACGCGCTGTTCGTTGGCACCCAGCGGGTCCAGCGCGGTGACTTTGCACACCGCATTCCCATCAGGAGCCAGGATCAGCTGGGTGAGCTGGCCGACTCGTTCAACTCGATGACGGCCAACATCGAGGAGCTGCTCCAGCAGGCCGCGGAGAAGAAGCGTCTGGAAGAGGAGCTACGGATCGCGCGCCAGATCCAACGGTCGCTCTTGCCGCGTGACTCGCTCGCGGTGCCGGGGCTGGCCGTCACGGCGCTCTGTGCACCGGCGCGAGAGGTCGGGGGGACTACTACGACTTCTTTCGGTTGTCCGAGCAGCGGGTCGGCTTCCTGATCGCGGACGTTTCGGGAAAAGGCACGTCGGCGGCCCTCTACATGGCCGAGCTGAAGGGGCTCATCCTCGCGCTCGCCGAGATCCACCAGTCACCCAGACGACTCCTCATCGAGGCAAACCGGATGCTCTCGGGTCACCTCGACACCGCCAGCTTCATCACCATGACCTACGCCGTCGTCGATCTAGAGCACCGGACGTTCACGTACGCCCGCGCGGGCCACACGCCGCTGATCCACGTCCCTGGTCCGACCTCCACGGAGGCGAGTGTCCGCGTCCTGCAGCCGAACGGTATGGTCCTCGGCTTGCAGATACCAGGCGGGATCGCCAAGTTCGAAGAGCTGCTCGAGGAGAGCTGCCTTTCCCTCGGCGCGGGAGACCTCTTCGTACTGTTCACCGACGGCATTACCGAGGCCATGAACGCCGAGTCCGACCTATTCGGGGAGGTACGTCTGAGCCGCCTGGTGGAGGAACATGGTCAGCTACCGCCCGAGGAACTCCGCGAGCGGGTCGTGCGCGAGATCGAGGCGTTCGTTGCTGGCTCGGAGCAGCATGACGACATGACGATGATCCTGCTGAAGGTCCAGGAGGAGCGCCGGAGCTCCGCTGGTCCGGCGGAGGAATTGATTGAGACACATGCCTGACTTGGTCGTGATCTTTCGCACGCAGTCCGACATCGAGGCCAGCATCGTGCGCGGCCTGCTGGAAACGCACGGGATCGCTTCCCTGCTGGCCTCCGACGTGCCGCACTCGATCTTGCCCCTGAGCGTGGACGGCCTTGGCGAGGTGCGTCTGTCGGTTCGGGCCGCTGACGCCGAGGAGGCCCAGCGGGTCATCGCGACCCACAGCGGGGAGCGTGGGGGGGAGCTCGACCGTGACGCTGGGGCGAAACTGGAGAGCCTGGAGGCACGCCTCGACCACCGATTCGAGGACCGAGGGCTCCTCGAGCAGGCGTTGACGCACCGCTCGCGCGCCCACGAGACGGCTCCTGCGGTTGAGGACAACGAATCGCTCGAGTTCCTCGGAGACGCCGTCGTGGGCTTGGTGGTCGCCGACCTCCTGTGCCGTGAGTGGCCCGACTCCAGTGAAGGAGAGAAGTCGAAGGTGAAGGCGGCCCTGGTGTCGACGACGTCGCTCGCTGAGCTGGGTGGGCAGCTCGACCTTGGAGCCTATCTGAGACTGGGGCGCGGAGAGGAGAAGACAGGAGGGCGATCGAAGCCGGCACTGCTGGCCGACGCCGTCGAGGCCGTGGTGGCTGCGATCTACCTGGATGGTGGGCTGGAGGCTGCTGGGTCCTTCCTCCGTCGGCACCTGCGCGGGCGCGTGGACGAGGCCTGGGCCACTGGCTTCGACACCTTTGTGGCGGACTACAAGTCCGAGTTGCAGGAATGGGTACAAGCCCACGACATGCCGTTGCCGGCCTACCGGGTGGTCGCTCAGACGGGACCTGACCACCAGAAGGTGTTCCAGGTCGAGGTGTTGGTCGAGAAACGGCCGGTTGCGCGGGCCGATGGACGCTCCAAGAAGGAGGCGGAGCAGCAAGCCGCTCGGTTGGCCCTGGCGTGCCTGCGTACGGACCTCGCCTGATACGTCAGTCGATTTCGATCATGCCCCAGGCTCGGCTGCTGTTGTCCGCAGGAGGGTCGGCGCCAACGGACGTCCGGGTCCGCACCGTCTGGGGGAGCTGCGACAACGCGTAGATCTGGACCTCTCGGGCGATCTCATCTTCGCTCGGTGGGAAGGCGCGGCAGTGAAGCCTGACCCACACGCGGAGAAGCGGATCGCTGATGCGGTAGCGCTTCCGCTGGACCGAGATCAGGTCGACGTCCTCCAGCCACGATAGGTAGTCCTTCGTTGATCCGGGCGTGCGTCGCAGTCGCAGCGCGATCTCCGTGAGCGTGAGGGGCTCCTCGTCCGCCAGGACGCTCAGGATCGCCTTCAGCGCGCCGTATCCGCGCGCGCGGTGAAGCCGCATCTCGAACTGGTACCGGCAGAGGCTGAACAGTCGCTCTCCCGGCGCCATGAGCGCGGCAAGGGCGCTCACGGGATCCGCCGCCCCCACGCCGGCGCCACGCATTCCACTCAGGATCGCCGAGACGTAGGCCGGGTGCCCGAAGGCCAGGCTCTGAACAATCTGAGCGAGTTCCTCCGGGTCCTCGTCGGAGAGGGGAATCTGGAACCCGGACATGGCGATCCCGACCTCGGTCGGGGTCAGCGGGAACACCGGAATCAGCTCGAATTCAGCCGGTGCGTCGCGTAGCAGCCGGTGGGCACGCGTCGCGTAGCGGGTCGCGAGGACGAAGTGGTTGGTGCCCCCCGACAGTGCGGAGACCAGATCCCGCAGTACGCTTCGTAAACCGGGAAAGCTCTCGAAGGTCCGCAGCTCCAGCGCCTCGTCCAGCAGGAACGTCGCCGTGTCCCCGTCCGCGGCTCGGGCGGCCGTGAGGAACTCCAGAGTGGCCTCGAACGCATCGCGCGGCTTCGCCCCCTCGGGCAGCGCGTCGGCTCGCTTCCGGGCGAACGGGGACCGCTGGGTCAACGTCGCGAGGAACCGCTCTGGCGTGGTGGCGATGCCCTGCACGTCGACGTATTGGCAGGCATGGTCCCCGAGCTGGTCACGCAGACGGAGGAGCAGCGACGTACGGCCGCTGCCATCGGCGCCGATGAGGACCGGGATGCGCGGAGGGGAAGCCTCCAGGGCTGCCAAGACTCGTCGTTCCAGCGTCGGACGCTCTAGTCTCACCATCTGGTCTCGGCTTCTGGCTAGAAGAGCGCGTGAACCGATCGGAGCACCACCTCGAGACGGCGATGCCACAGCGTGCGAGGATCCAATCGAGTCATGTCGCGGCCGTCGTGCATCCGAGGCGGCGGAATCGTCGAGGAACGATAAAAATATGGACCCAAGGAGATCTTGTCAATGCGAAAGAGGAAATTTCTTTTCTTGACTTCTCTGGTTGACCGTGACCAGCGTCGGCCGGCGCGTGTCGCCCTCGCCGGGGCGAAGCCGAAATGCTATCGTCAGGGTAGCCCTCTGCTCGGCGTTGTTGTATCGTGAACGGCGATCGGCTGGTGCCGTGCACGCGCGTGTTCGGCACGACGCCGGGGCGATTCAGTCCCCACGGCATCCGGTTCTCCTGGGGGATGTCGGGTCCGCCGTGATGCGAGATCCTGTCCATGGAGCGGTTCCGTCGAGGGGAGTGCCAACTCACGCCATCGGAATTGCCATGAACCTTGCGGTGCTTGGCGCCCAGTGGGGCGATGAAGGCAAAGGCAAGGTCGTCGACCTGCTCACGCCTCGTTTCGCCATCGTCGCCCGATACCAGGGTGGACACAACGCGGGCCACACGGTCTACGTCAAGGGTCAGAAGTTCGTTCTGCACCTGATCCCGTCGGGGATCCTCCATCCAGGGGTTGCCTGTGCGATCGGTAACGGTGTCGTCATCGACCCGCAGGCGCTCTTCGGGGAGGTAGAGCAGCTGGCACGACACGATGTGAACGTCGGCGATCGGCTCGTCATCAGTGACAAGGCGCATCTGATCCTGCCCTATCATCGTGAGCTCGACGTGCTCTCGGAGGCGCGCCGAGGTGACCGCAAGATCGGGACCACTTCGCGAGGTATCGGACCAGCCTACGAGGACAAGATCAGCCGCCGGGGCATCCGGATCGGCGACTTGGCGAACCCGGAGTCGCTGGCCGCCGCCGTCCGCGAGAACGTGGCGGCTCGCAACCGGGTCATCGGAGACTCGACGATGGACTCGCAGGCCGTTCTGGATCAGCTGGCCGCGGCCTGGGATCGCCTGAGGCCCTGGGTCGTCGATGTGTCGTTGTACCTCGACCGTGCCCTGCACGCCGGCCAGTCGATCTTGTTCGAAGGCGCGCAGGGGACGCTACTGGACGTCGACCACGGCACATACCCCTACGTCACCTCGTCCAACTCTACGATTGGTGGCATCTGCACTGGCCTCGGCGTGGCACCCAAGGTGATTCAGCAGGTCCTGGGCGTGGCCAAGGCTTACACGACACGGGTTGGCGAGGGGCCGTTGCCGACCGAGCTGGTGGACGCCATGGGGGCCCGGCTGCGGGATGCCGGTCAGGAGTACGGGGCGTCTACGGGGAGGCCGCGACGCTGCGGCTGGTATGATGCGGTTGCGGTCCGCTACGCGGCGCGCGTCAACGGGCTCGACGGCCTGGCCCTCACGAAGCTCGACGTTCTGGATGGTCTCGAGGAGATCAAGGTGTGCACGGCCTACCGCTGTGGTTCCGACACCCTGACCGAGTTTCCGTCTGACGTGTCACAGCTGTCGACGTGCCAGCCTGTCTACGAGACCCTGCCGGCTTGGTCCGATCCCACACGGGGTATCCGACGGTTCGAGGAACTCCCCGCCGCTGCACAGCGGTACGTGGCGCGGCTCGAGGAGGTCAGCGAGGTCCCAGTGGCGCTCGTCTCGACCGGCTCCGATCGAGAGGAGACCATCGTGCGAGAAGAGTCGATGCTGCGGGACTGGCTGGCTGCCAGCCGGGGCGCTTGAGCGGTCGAGGTCACACGCCGGTCCACCCGCTACCCGGCGGGCGCCGCCCGGTTCACCAGCGAGAACGCTTCGATCGCGTCCGTATCGGGATCGACGAACTCGATCCCAGCACGATACTGAGGACCCGCGGCCGCTTGCGACATCTCGAACGAGGCCCACGCGATCGTGCCGGCCACACGGACCGTGTGTTCCGCATCCGACAGGGTCAGGCGGACCTGGCGGTTGGGCCTCAGGACCGTCTCAGCCACCACCTGCGCCCCCACCGTCGACAGGTCCACCAGCACCGCGCGATTGCCGTCGATCGACGCTTGCGCGTCCTTCTTCATGGCGATACGTGGCGCCTTTCGAGTCCCCCGGTAGTCGAGCGGGGGGATTGATGCCTCCTCCTCCGCCGTTGCCGTCGGCGCTGACGGCGACCGCGGCGGCACGACCCTGGCGTAGTCGCTGTCGTGGGACACGACTCGGATCTCCGACGAGGAGAACTCGGGGTCCTCTCGCAACCGGTTGATGAGGGCCGCGCCACGGGGGGGTGGCGGCGAAGAACCGCTCCAAGACCACGACGGCCGGCCGGTGCTGACCGATCGCCTCCAGGGCTTCCAAAGGCTCAGAATCGGGAAAGGTGAGGACGTCGTCCGCCAGCCCGGCTCGCGACCTTAGGGCGGGGATCAAGTCGGCCCCTGCGATGAGGATCGTGTCCGACTGGGACATCGGTTCCCAGTGTACAAGTTGGCGCGCATGATGCGCAAACGCGCGGACCCGTGCTTCACGCGGCTGGTGCTCCCTGGTGCGCGAGCGGGTGCGGTGCGGTGCCAGCTTGTCGCCAGGGCATCGTTGTGATGAGGTGGCGGGGACACCACGCCTTTACGGTGTGTCTTGGGGTGCGGTATCTTTCTCGAGAGCGATTGATGAGATGGCTTGAGATCCCGCCGGCGGGGGTCGGCCAGGGTCGTTCGATGGGGAGCTAATGCAGAAATTGCTGCGATTTCCGGTTGTCCTGGCGGCTGTGGGGGCCATCGTCGTCGTCCCCCCCCTGGTGCGGCTCTACACGGAGTGGCTCTGGTTCGGGGAGACGGGCTACCGGGGCGTGTTCGTTGTCGGCTGGACCAGTCAGGCCCTCATCGGTCTCGTCGTGTTCGCGGCGGTGTTCGTCGCGGTCTTGGCCAACCTCAGGGTGGCCCTGACGTCTCTCCAGCAGCCGTATCTCCTGATCGGCCCGACCACCGAGGACGTGCGGCCGCTGGTCCTGGATCGCAAGCAGATTCGACTGATCGTCACGTCGGTGGCCGGGGCGGCGGCGCTCCTGCTGGCGTTGTTCGCGTCGAGTGACTGGCTCGCATGGCTCCAGGCGCTGAACGCCGAACCGTTCGGGCGCGTCGACCCGATCTTCGGCCGGGACGTGTCCTTCTACGTGTTCCGCCTGCCGGTCCTGGAGCTGTTACGTCGACTGCTGTTGCTGACCCTCGGCGTCGTTATCGTAGGAGCGTCCGTCCTGTACGTCCTGGCCGGTGCGCTGAGCGTCGACCCACAGCGGGGGCTCATGGTCAACCCTCTGGCCCAGCGGCATCTGTCGCTGCTGGCCGCGGCGCTGCTGTTGCTGCTGGCCGTGGGGGCCTATCTCGATTTGCCGCGGCTGCTCGTCACGCCCAGCGGGGTG
>PVBE012150898.1_pt1 | contig 12224 bp, 10 predicted proteins | sample 1631181 | NCBI WGS metagenome assembly PVBE01 (sample SAMN08397723, study PRJNA350692) | Marine metagenome, whole genome shotgun sequencing project. | isolation source: water | place: Pacific Ocean | collected 2012-04 | reverse complement strand
CTTCGTGATCGACCAGACGCTGTTCGTCGGATTGAACCTCGTCGGCAGCATCATCCACGACGCCGATGAATGGGCGACCCGCCAGGCGGATGACCTGGTCTGGGTCGAGGATATGTTCGCCGAGTTCGGAACGGCGGTGAACAACGCCGTATTTTTCGCTCAGGCGGCGCCCAGCCTCTCGGGCTATGAAACGTTCGAGGCGGGTTTTATCGCCGCCGCCCAGGACTTCGACAAACCTATCCTCTATCTGCAAGGCGACAGCCATAAGTGGTCCCTCAGCGAGCCCTATTCCGAGGCCCCGAACATAACGAAGGTCATCTTGGACAAGACCGGGCCGGCGGGGCCGTTGGAGGTCAGCGTCACCAACGATCCCGACGACCCGTTCGCGTCGGACCACGATTTCGGCGGAATGTTTTTATAATGCCAGGGCTCGGATGAGGCCGGCGAAGTAGGAGAAAGCGAAGAAACTTGAACCGACCAGCCACGAATACGCCAATACAAGTGGTCGGAAATTAAATTGTTACAAAGAACAAAAATGAAAATGCAACAAGCTGATACTCAACCACCCAACGCGCTCATGGCGGCGGCCTACCGCTGCCGGCGAGCCTTGATCGCGGTTGTATTCTTTAGCCTCTGCATCAATTTGCTCATGCTCACGGCGCCTCTTTATATGCTGCAGGTGTTCGATCGGGTGCTGAACAGCCGCAGCAGCGAGACGCTGCTGTTCCTGACGATCATGGCCGTGGTCGCGTTCGTCGCGCTCGGCGCCGTCGAGGCGGTGAGACACCAGATGCTGGCCCGGATCGGCGGCTGGATCGACCGTCGGATCAGCGGCGAGCTCCTCAAGGGTGCCCTGTCGAACAAGCGCGGTGACGAGCGCGCCGCCTCGGTGCAAAGCTTGAGGGACCTCGCGGTGCTGCGCAATTTCATTAGCGGTCCCGCCGTCCTTCCCGTGCTCGACGCGCCGTGGCTGCCCATATTCGTCGCTGTCATCTTCATGTTGCACCCGTGGCTCGGGTGGCTGGCGGTGGGTGGCGCACTGTCGCTGCTGGCGCTCGCGCTGTTGAACGAATTCCTGACCAGCCGTCCGATGCGGATGTCGAACGCCGCGTCGGTTTATTCCCTGGAACAGGCCGAGGCCGCGGTGCGGAACGCCGATGTGGTGCAGGCGATGGGCATGGCGCCCAACCTGCTGCATCGCTGGAACCAGCAGAACGGAAGAATGCTGGCGCTGCTTCAGACGGCCAACAGCCGGGGCGCGGCGGTCAAGTCGGTGTCGCGGTTCCTTCGGATGGTGCTGCAAATCGCCATCCTCGGCACCGGCGCCTGGCTGGTGCTCGAAGAGGCCTTGACGCCGGGCGGGATGATCGCCGGCTCGATCCTGTTCGCGCGCGCGCTCGCCCCGGTCGACCAGGCGATCGGATCGTGGCGTTCCGCCGCCCAGGCGCGGACGGCGTATCGGCGGATCGTCGAGCAAATTTCCGAAAATCCGGCTCAGCCGGCAGCCATGAAGCTGCCGGCACCTACGGGCCGGTTGCACGTCGACGGCGTGACGTATTTTCATCCGGGCGCCAGCGAGCCCGTTCTCCGCGGCCTTGCATTCGACCTCGAGCCGGGTGAAAGCCTGGGAATCATCGGCCCCACGGCGGTCGGCAAGACGACGCTCGCCCGCATGATGGTCGGCAACCTGCGACCGCGCGGCGGCCAGGTTCGCCTGGATGGCGCCGACGTGGCGGATTGGGACTCCGACGATATCGGACCTCACATCGGCTACCTGCCGCAGGACATCGAGTTGTTCGCCGGCACCGTGCGGGAGAACATCGCCCGCATGAGCGAAGGCGATCCCGAGGCGATCGTCGCGGCGGCGCGGGCGGCCGACGTCCATGACCTGATCCTGCATCTCGCCAATGGCTACGAGACCGAGATCGGCGGCAACGGAATGGCGCTATCCGGAGGCCAGCGCCAACGCATCGCCCTCGCTCGGGCGCTTTACGGCGAACCCAAGCTCGTGGTGCTCGACGAACCCAACGCGAACCTCGATCAACCGGGCGAACAAGCGCTCGCCAATGTGATAGATCACTTGAAGGAACGCGGAGCGACGTCGGTCCTGATTACCCACCGGCTTTGGATCCTGCGCCGGGTCGATAAGATTCTGATGCTCGGAACCGACACCTGTATGTTCGGGGCGCGGGACGACATCCTCGCCAAGTTCGTCGGCCCGCAGCCCGATCAGGCGCCGACCTTCGGAAGGAGCCTGATCAATGCATGATCTCTCCAGCCAAGGCGGCACCCCGGATCCCGATCAGGGACCGGGTCTCGGATTCCTCATCTTTTCCGGCCTGGCGGTCTTGACCATGATGTTCGGCGGCCTGGTCGCCTGGTCGGTCCTCGCGCCGCTCGAAAGCGCCGCCGTGGCGCCCGGCTCGGTCAGCGTCGAATTCAATCGCAAAACGATCAAACATCTCGAAGGCGGCATCGTCAGCAAGATCCTCGTTGCCGAGGGTGACAAGGTCCGCGCAGGCCAGATGCTGATCAAGCTCGACGAGACCCAGGCCAGGGCACAGCTCGAGCTTTTGCGGGGACGCCGCGAGTCGGCGGCCGCGCGCTTTGCGCGGCTGGTCGCCGAGCGTCGGGGCCACGATCGCATCGTGTTCCCCGACTGGTTCGAGCAACGGCGCGGAGACCCCCGGCTCGATGAGATCGCGGCCCGCCAAGCCAGCATTTTCGAGACACGCCGCGTGGCCCTCCAAAGCCAGACCGCGATCCTGACCAAGCGCATCGTCCAGCTCGAGGAGGAAATCACGGGGCTCCGCGGACAGATCAAGTCGACCCGACGGGGGCTCGCGATCCTCGGCGAGGAAGTGTCGGTGGTCGAGGCGCTGGTGAAAAAGGGCCTGGCGCGAAAGCCCCGCCTGTTGGAGCTGCAGCGCATGGAGGCGTCGCGCCAGGGCGAGCTGAGCAAGGCGATCTCGGCGGTCGCGAGGGCGGAGCAACGCATCGGCGAGACGCGGTTGCAGATCACCGACCTCGGAGTGGTCCGTAACAGCGAGATCACCCAGGAGATGCGCGACGTGCAAACGGAGCTTCTCGAGCTCGGAGAACAGCTCGGGGTCGCCGAGGACGTCGTTCAACGCAGCCGGATCGTCGCGCCGCTCGACGGCACCGTGGTCGGCCTGCAAGTCCATACGGTCGGTGGCGTGGTCGGCGCCGCCGAGCCGCTGGTCCATATCATTCCGCGCGACGACCGGCTGATCATCGAAGCAAGGATCGATCCGATCGACATCGACGTGGTTCGCGCGGGCCTTATGGCGCACGTCACCCTGACATCATTCAACTCGAGACATTCGCCAGCGCTCGAGGGCAAGGTTATCTCGGTATCGGCCGACAGCATCGTCGACGATCGCGACGGCACGACTTACTACCTCGCCCGGATCGAGCTCGACGACGATGGCGGCGCAGCGACCACCGGGGCATCGCTCCGTCCCGGAATGCCGGCCCAGGTGATGATTGTCACTGGCCGCCATACGATCTTCGAATACCTGCTCGAGCCCCTGACGCGGACCTTCACGGTCGCATTTCGAGAGGAATAATGTCGACCCCGCGCCGGCGAGCTCACGCGTCGCGCTTGGCCAACAGAATGTTGTCGATATAGCTGAGAACCGGCTCGGCTTCCTGATTGGTCAGGGTGACCTTGTACTTGACGACGCCGCGATCGGTCTTGCCGCGGGATTCACGCTTATCGGTGCACTCCACCGACAGGGTCAGCCGGTCGCCCGGCCGCACCGGTCCGAGATAGCGCAGCTCGTCGTAACCCAAGGAGCCGATGAGCCCCTCGTTGGCGCCGAGGCGGTGAATCAAGGCCTGTTTGACCGACATCGTGTATTCGCCCGACGCGATCAACCCGCCGTAGATCGAGTCCCGGCCCGCCGCCTCGTCGACATGGAACGGAAACGGGTCCCATTTCTCCGCGAACGCGACCATCTCGTCCAACGTCACGTGGTACGGCCCAGCGGATATTACCCCGCCGACCGCGACATCCTCGAAATAGTCGTCGCCCATGAAACCCAAATCTTCCATTGGAAGGAATTCGAGCCACAGGTGATACCCGAACTGGCCCCGCCAAGGCCAGCAAACATTTTGTGATCCGGCTAATCGAGCATCTTGGAGCCGAAGAACACGGACGGCAGCGACCGCACCAGGTCAAGGGATTCCTCGGCCGCGAAGTCCTCCAGCCGCAGATGCGGATTGTGCGGCCGGATGCGCTCGAACGCCGAGCGGGCCTCGGCGTCGGCGGGCGGCGGGGTGGTGGCGTCGATCAACATCTTGGAGCCGAAGCGCTGCCAGAGCGCGGTGCCGGGCGCGCCGAGCTCAGGAAGCGCGGCGTCCATCGCGTGATTGTGCGTGCCGGGCACGATGACCACGTCCTGGTCCGGATTGACCCGCGTCGACAGCGCCCACAAAAGCTCGGAGTGATTGAAGATATCGACGTCGGGGTCGACCGCGATAGCGATCTTGGGGTGTTGGTACTCCGACGCCAACGCGGCCATCAGCAGGGTCTTGCCCTCGCCGTAGAACCTGGGCGTCATCTGGATCACGAGGCCGAAGATTCCGGGCAGCACCATCACGTTGTGCAGGTCGGGGCCGCCGCCAACGTCCTTGAGACGACGAAAGATGGCGGCGCTCAACGGAACCTTGTGGAACACGCAGCCCTCCATCTCGGAACCGTTCTGGAGGTTCTTGAAGATCGCGTCGTGGCGCCGTGTCATGTAGTGGTACTCGACGATGGGATTCTTGCCGGTCCCGGTGACGTAGTAGTCCTGGAACTCGGAAAACGGGCCCTCGTCCTCGCGGATGTGCGGCGGGATATAACCCTCGAGCACGATCTCGGCATCGGCCGGCACCTCGAGATCGACCGTCTCGCACTTCACCATGCGGACCGGCTCGCCGAGATAGCCGCCGGCGATGGCAAGCTCATCCGCGCCGTAGGCGGCCGTCGTCCCGGCGGCGGCGTAATAGAGCGGGTGATGGCCGATCACCACGGCAACCGGCATGGGCTCGTTCCGTTCCTGGTATTTCACGTAGTTCTTCCAGGTATGCCGGGGATAAAGCAGGATTCCCGACTTGTTCGGCCCCTTGATCTGGAGCCGGTGGAAGCTCATGTTGCGCGCGCCGGTGTCCGGATCCTTGCTGATCACCAGGCCGGAGCCAAGCACGGGACCACCGTCGCGCTGTCCGGCGACGTGCACCGGAAGCTCCGTCAGGTCGAATTCGCCCGCTGCGAGCTTCTTCTCCTTCACCGGCCCGTCGGCGATCAATTCCGGCTCGATGGTGGATCCCAGCCGTTCGGCGACCGACGGCACAAGATCCTCCTCGGTGGTGCCGAACGCGAGGGCGGCGTGGCGAACGTTGGCGGGCGCCTGGCCCAGCGAGCGCCAACCGTGCGGCAGATTTTCGAACAATAGCGCTTTCTCGCGCGACTGGTACAGCAGCGCCCCCATTTCGGTAAGCGGGTCGACCGCACCGGAAATGCGGATCAATTCTTCCGCCGCTTCCAATTCGGCAATCCAGCTCCGCATGTCCCTGGGCTCGCGGTTAGGGCGTGACAATGACTCCATGGAAAGATCCTCGTGGGTAATTCTCAAATGACGCCGGTGGCTGCCCAAGAATGGCGGCGGAGATCACACGCCTCATTGATCTAGATCACTCGGGTCTGGCCCGGCTGGCGGCTTGTCCTCGCACCGGCGCGCGCCGTAGATTGGCGCGACGACCCATTCGCCTCCGACAAGGAACCGGCATGAAGCTCGATGTACCCGAACCGCGTGACGTCTTCGACCTCGCCATGGACGACGGGGCGGTCATGCACATGCGCCACTACGGCGATCCCGGCGCCGATCTCCGAATGTTCGTGAGCCACGGCAACGGCTTCGCCGTCGACGGCTACGTGCCGTTCTGGAAACCGCTGGCCGACGACTTCGAGCTCGTCGTGTTCGATTTCCGCAACCACGGCCGCAACGCGCGCTCGGATCCGGCGAACCATAACTACGACCAGATGGCGCGCGACGTCGACCGCGTGTTCCGTGACGTTAGCGGGCGGCTCGGCGAGAAGAAGAGTGTCGGTGTCTTTCATTCCATGTCGTCGCGCGCGGCGATGAAGCACGCAGTCGAGATCGGGTGGGTGTGGGACGCGCTGATCCTGTTCGACCCGCCCAACGTGCCACCGCCCGGCCACCGAATGTACGATCTCATGGACACCTTCGAGCACCGGCTCGCCGACTGGGCGCTGGCGCGGCCCGACCGGTTCGCCGATCCAGCCGATCTTGCCGCCGACTACAAGGCGACGCGGGCGCATGCGAGCTGGGTCGAGGGCACCCACCAGCTGATGGCGGAGGCGGTGCTGTTCCACGACGAGGCGCACGGCGACTGGCGGCTCAAATGCCCGCGCGAGCTCGAATCCTCGACCTATCTGGCGGCCATGACGATGAATTTGTGGCCGCCCTACGACGCCTATGGCGGGCCGGTCAAGCTGATCGGCGCCGATCCGGAGGCGAAGGGCGCGCCGGGCCCGGCATTCGCCAACCGGGCACTCGCCGAGGACTTCGGCTACGCCTACGAGGCCATTCCGGGTACCGGCCACCTGCTGCAAATCCAGAAGCCCGAGGAATGCCGCCGGTCGATGCTGGATTTTCTGGCCGACAGCGGGGTCTTGTAGGGTCGGCGAGGAGGACCGACGGACATGAACGAGCGGCTGCGCGGCCATAACCACGTCTCGCCGGCGATGCAGGTCAACAGCGAGATCGACACCCTCGGCCCCGATCTGCTGGATTTCATCGCCCACATTGCTTGAGAGCCCCGGCTATTTGGTCCCGAAGATCCGGTCGCCGGCATCGCCGAGACCGGGGACGATGTATCCGTGTTCGTCGAGCCGCTCGTCGATCGACGCGGTGTAGATGTCGATATCGGGGTGGCCCGCGCGGAGCTGATCGATGCCCTCGGGCGCGGCCAGCAGGCTGACGAACTTGATGTCCTCTGCGCCGTGCTCCTTGATTCGGTGGACGGCCGCGACGGCCGAGTTGCCGGTCGCCAGCATGGGATCGACCACCACCACGCGGCGCCCCTCGAGCCGATCGGGCAGCTTGCAGTAATATTCGACCGCGACCAGCGTCTCGGGATCGCGGTACAGGCCGATATGGCCGACCGGCGCCTCGGGCATTAGCTCCATCATGCCGTCGAGAAGCGCGTTGCCGGCGCGCAGGATGGAGACCAGAACCGGCCAATCCTCGGCCAGGGTCGGTGCGTCGACGGCCACCAGCGGCGTCTCGATCGCCGTCATCGCGAGCCCCAGATCACGGGTCGCCTCGTAGGCGAGCAGGAACGAGATCTCGCGCAGCGTGCGCCGGAAGGCCAGGCTCTCGGTCTCCTTGCGCCTGAGCTCGGTGAGCTTGTGCTGGACCAGGGGGTGATCGACGACGATGACGTCTCCCGGCATGGCCGGACTCCTCGGTGGTGACCTCGAACGGCAGTCTACATCGCAGTCTACATCACGGTGCCGTCGCTCTCGATCCTGATTGGCGGTGGCCCGCCAGGACGCATTTCGGCGGCGATGCGCCGCCCGGCGCTCCACGTGCCGCCTTCGAGGACTTGCGGCATGGACAGCGCCACGCCGAGCGCGGTCCCGACCGGCTCGACCATGCGATCGAGCAGCTGGATGGTCAGCGCGCGCCACTCCACCACCGCCTCCGCGTCCGCCGCATGTGACCGCGCCAACAGGCTCGCGTCCTTGGGCACGACGACGCCGAGATCGACGAACAGGCCGCCGTTGCGGTACTCGGCAAGCCCGGTCAGGCGATCGAGCCCGGTGACGGCCAGGCCGCCGGCCTCGAGCGGCTCGACCAGAGAATAGGTCAGCCATTGCGACAGCTTGTGGAACGGGACCAGGCCATCGCTCGCATCGTCGGTGTAGACCGCGGAATGCCGCCAGACATCGCCGAGCCCGCGCCCGCCAAGCGTGAGACGACCGGGCCAAATCGAAGACAGCGTGTCGAGAATGACCGCCAGCACGTTCGCCGCCTCGATCCGGCCGCCGTCGCTCGCCCGGCGGAGATGATCATAGAGATTCCCGATCCTCGGCCTTTCGCCACCAAAGACCTCGGGAGCCGCCGCGACCGCCTCGCCAAGACGGCGCATCAGATGCGCGCGACCCTCCAGGCCGGTCAACGGATTGTCGTCGCTCACCTGAAACGCCCGCCCGAGCGCGTCGGCCCCGAACCGTTTCAATGCCGCCGCGTCGGCGCGATAGGGGCGGTCGGGTTCGGCCGAGAAGGCGCCGTTGGCGAGCAGATGGAAGCTCGCCACCGCGAGGCCCTCGGAACGCGCCAACACCGCCTCCCGCCCGGGCTCGCGGTAGCGCCATCGGTCGCCCGCGCCGGCGTCCAACAGGACGCTGGTCACGGCAAGGTCGATCGCCGTGCGCGCCCGCTCCTCGGCGTCCGCGTCGAGACGTCGGCTCAGGTCGCCCCAGCGATCGATCCCGCCGACGGTGAAGTGGCGCCACCGGCTGTGCGGCGGGACCACCAGATCGGGGTAGTCGGCGCGGATCGTCGCACCGACATAGGCGGCGGCCTCTGTCAGCCGGGCGAGGTCGAGGGAGAAATACGGGCTATGGCCGCTCTCGACGTGGACCAGGATCTCCGCCGAGCGGGCGCGAACGGCGTCCGGCGTCCACAGCCATCTTATGGCGTCTTCGGATGTCGCGAGACGGGTCATGGCAGCGGCTAATCGGTGAGCGAGCGGCCCTTGATCTCGCCGAGCTCCTGCTCGTCGGGCACATGGCCGTCGGTATAATAACCAGCCGCCTTCTTGGCGGCGATCTCGACCTGGGCATCGGCCGGGACCAGGTCGTCGGGCAGCGCGACACGCTCACCGATCTCGATCCCCTGGCGCGCGATGGCGTCATGCTTCATGTCGCTCATCGAGGCGAAGCGGTCGATGCGGCTTATGCCGAGCCAATGGAGCACGTCGGGCATCAGCTCCTGGAACCTGAGGTCAGCGACGCCGGCGACGCATTCGGTGCGCTCGAAATAGGTGTCGGCGCGGTCGCCGCCGGGTTGGCGCTTGCGGGCGTTGTAGACCAGGAACTTGGTGACCTCGCCGAGGCCCCTGCCCTCCTTGCGGTTATAGACGATGACGCCGGCGCCGTGTGCCTGGGCGGTCTCGACGCAGAGCTCGACGCCATGGGCCAGATAGGGCCGGCAGGTGCAGATGTCGGAGCCGAACACGTCCGAGCCGTTGCATTCGTCGTGCACCCGGCAAGCCAACGGACGGTCGGGGTCGGCCACCGCCGCGACGTCGCCGATGATGTACACCGTGACCCCGCCGATCGGCGGAAAGAACATCTTGAGGTCGTGGCGGGTGACGAGCTCCGGAAACATGCCGCCCGAGTGTTCGAACAGGCTGCGCCTGAGGTCGGGCTCGGCGACGCCGATACGCTTGGCGATCCCGGGCAGATGCCAGACCGGGTCGATGGCGGCCTTGGTGACGCTGATGTTGCCGTCGCCGGTCAGGACGGTCCCGTCCGCACTGAGCCGGCCAGCGGCGATCGCGTCCTTGATTTCCGGCATGTTGATCCGCGCCTGGGTGACGGCGATGGTAGGGCGAATGTCGAGGCCGTCGGCGAGCTTATCCGCGAACGCCTCGCTGACCAGATGGCCGAACGGATCGAGCGAAACGATTCGATCGGGGTCGAACCACTGTGGATGCGGCCCGATGCGGACGGCGGGGGCGGTATTCTCCAGATCGGGCGCGTGCGCCGGATCGAGGGTGCCCGCGGCGATCGCGAGCGAGCGGTAGATCGCATAGGATCCGGCCGGCGTACCGATGGCGTTGCGCGGCTGGTCGGCAAGCGGCGAGGCCAGGATCGGGCCGCGCTCGACCGCGTTCGGCGCGCCCCAATGGACCGGTGGCGCCGTCCCGGCGCGCTCGCGCGAATGCGAGGTCAGGACGATATGACTCTTTGCCGTCGGTGACATTTCTGACGTTTCCCCTTGGGGACAAGCCACGAAAAGGCGTTATTATACCACAACTTACCCGAAATTACTAAACCAGAACGGAAATACCGTGGATTGGCCCGACCGGGATCAGCGCTCGGCGAGTGCGCGGTCCATCGACTCGTAGACCGGGCGCAGCATGTATCTCAGCAGCGTCCGATCGCCGGTGTTGACGTCGATGTCGACCGTCATGCCGGGCAGAATCATGTTTTCGATCGGATTGTCGCCGACGTGCCTCTTGGACAAGCGGATGATGCCCTTGTAGTAGATCGTACCGTCGCTTTCCTTGAACGTCGTCGCCGACAGCTGTTCGAGCGTGCCCTCGACCGAGCCGTAGCGCGCGAAGTCGAAGGTCTGGACCTTGACCGAGGCGGTCTGGCCGATCTCGAGGTGGCCGACGTCGGACGGCTCGAACTGCGCCTCGACGATCAACTCGCTGTCAACCGGCACGATCTCGGCGATTACGCCGCCGGTCGGGATGACACCGCCGACGGTGTTGATGGTGAGGCCCTTGACCACGCCGCGCACCGGGGATTTCACCTCCAGCCGTTCGACGCGGTCGTGGAGACGCGTCACGGTCTGGCGGAGCTGCGCCATCTCGGCGCTGACCAGTCCCATCTGCGAGACGGCCTCGTTGCGGAGCTCGGCGTCCATCTGCGCCAGTCGGCCTTCCGCCTCGGCGATCGCCTGAACCGCGCGGGCGGCATCGGCGCGGTTCTTGCGCCGGTCGCCCACGGCGGAATTGTATTCCTGCTTGGTGCTCAGATAGAGAAACCGCGAGACCAGACCCTTGCGCACCAGCTTCTCGCGCATCGACAGCATTTCCGAGACGATCTTGAGGCGATTGCTCAATGTCCGGTGATCATTGTTCAGGATTGCGAGCTCGGACCGGCGCTGCTTTACCCGCAAGCTGAGGACGCGCCGTTGCTCACGCCTCGCCTCCTCCTGCAGACCGAGGATCACGAGCTGGTCGGCGACCAGCGCCCGGTACGCCGGATCGATCGCGTCGAAGTTCGGCCGACGGCCCTCGGCGAACGCCCGCAAACGCTCGGCCTGAACGTCGAGGGCGGCGAGGCGGATCTGCTTTTCACGTAGCTCCGCCCGCGACGCCGTCGATTCGAGCCGCACCAGCACCGCACCCGGCTCGACGAGCATGCCGTCGCGGACCAGGATTTCCGACACGATCCCGCCTTCGAGGTGCTGCACCGACATGACCGAGCCGGTCGGCGCTACAAACCCGATCGCGCGGGTGCTCTCTGTCAGCCGCGTGACCGCAGCCCATCCGACGAACCCGAAGACCAGCACCGCGAGCAACAGCACCCCGGTGCGCAGAACGCCCGGCGGGCCGACTTCCTCGAGGGCGACGGGCTGGCTCAGATGCCGGGTATAGGCCGCCTGCCATTTGCGCCCCTTGTCCGGCCCTGCGGGTTTCTTGCCGGAATTCCCCGTCATCCGCCCGCCTTCGGCCCGTCGAGGAAATCCTCGGGGCTTCCGTCGTATTGAACCTTTCCGCTGTTCATCAGGACGAGCCGATCGGCGATCCGCATGTGGCTCGGCCGATGCGTGACCAGAACGACCGTCGTCGTGCCGCGCAGCCGTTCTATTGTGTCCATCAGGGCCCGGTCGCCGTCTTCGTCCAGGGTCTGGCCCGGCTCGTCGAGAATCAGTATCGGCGGATTACGCACGTACGCGCGGGCGAGCGCGAGCTTCTGCTTGAAGCCGGACGGAAGCTCGTGCAGGACCTGCTCCGACAGGCGCGTCCCGTAACCTTCCGGCAGCGCTATAATCTCGTCGTGGACCTGCGCCTCGATCGTGGCCCGCAGGATCTCGTCGTCGGTCGCCGTCGGCACGGCGAGGCGCATATTCTGTGAGATCGTGCCGTAGAAGAAATGGCTGACCTGGGGCACGAACGCGATCGTCTGGCGCAAGTCGATGGGATCGATCTGGCGGATATCGACACCGTCGATCAGGACCGCGCCAGTCTGCGAGCGGTACAGCCCCGCCGCCAGCTTGGCGACGGTCGACTTGCCGGAACCGTTGGTGCCCGTGACCGCGATGATCTCGCCGGGCTTGATGTCGATGTTGACGCCGAACAGGACCGGATCGCTCTCTGCGCTATAGCGATGGCTGACGAATGAGAAGGTGATGCCGCCGCTGATCGTGCGCCGTGGCGGCACGGTG
>PVBE011650154.1_pt1 | contig 12224 bp, 8 predicted proteins | sample 1631181 | NCBI WGS metagenome assembly PVBE01 (sample SAMN08397723, study PRJNA350692) | Marine metagenome, whole genome shotgun sequencing project. | isolation source: water | place: Pacific Ocean | collected 2012-04 | reverse complement strand
GGTAGGGGCCGCACTCGCTGTCGCGCGTTTCCCCGGTCGTGACGTTCTAATCGTCTGCGTCAACGCTTTGATGGGGTTGCCGCCGGTCGTCGTCGGGCTGATTGTTTATCTGCATCTTTCGAACTCCGGTCCTTTCGGCTCCCTGCAGTTGCTGTATACGCCGGCCGCGATGATCATCGCCCAGACGCTACTCGTGACTCCCATCGTGGTCGCGCTCTCTCGGCAGTTTGTCGAAGATGCGAATTCCGATTACGACGAAGAGCTGCGTTCGCTTGGTGTGATAGGGGCAGCGAAGCTCGTTACGCTGATCACCGAAGTCCGCTACAGCCTTTTCACGGTCGTGCTGGCCGCTTTCGGGCGCGCTATCGCGGAGGTCGGCGCTGTGATCATCGTCGGCGGCAACATCAATCACGTGACCCGAGTCATGACCACGGCCATCGCCTTGGAGACCTCCAAGGGCGACCTCGCCCTGGCATTGGCGCTCGGGATCATTCTCATGCTGCTGGCGCTCGGAGTGAACGCAGCCGCATCTACCGTAAGGCGCTTTGCGCCAAGGGCTGCTTATGCATGACCTGGTTCTCCCGTTTAATGGCGAGCTGACGGCGCGCCCGGACCCTTCGATCCTGCCGTTGGAAATCGAAAGCCTCGTTTACGAAAAAAAGGGCGTGCGCATTATCGACGAGGTGAGCTTACGGGTGGGGCCGGCAGGTTGCACCGCGATCATGGGATATAACGGTGCCGGCAAAAGCGTCCTGCTGCGGCTGCTGCACGGGTTGATCACGCCTACCGCCGGGGCGGTGCGATGGTCAGGAAATCTCGCGACGGCAGATATCGCGCGCAGGCAGTCGATGGTATTTCAATCGCCCGTCCTGTTGCGCCGATCGGTTGAGGCGAATGTAAGGTTCGCGCTCGCCAAGCGAGGATTCAAGGGCAGGCAACTACGGGCCCGCCTGGAGGCGATACTCGGCGAGGCGAACTTGGTTGCATTGCGGCACCGCCCGGCGGCCGTACTTTCCGGGGGCGAGCGGCAACGAGTCGCCTTGGCTCGAGCGCTGGCGATCGAACCGGAGGTCGTGTTTCTCGACGAACCCACGGCGAGTCTGGATCCACACGCCACCGGTGCGATCGAACGCATCCTGCAGCGCGCGATAGCTGCCGGCTGCAAGCTGGTGATGGTCACGCAAAGTGTCGGGCAGGCTGAGCGAATGGCCCGCGACGTAGTGTTCGTGCACAAGGGACGGATCACCGAACATACCGGTACGGATGAATTCGTGCGCGCGCCGCGGTCCGAGGCGGCGCGCGCGTTTATCGAAGGACGATTATTCGAGTAACGAAGTCATCGAATGTCACCGACAAGTTTGAAAATCATTTTTTGTTGCTGCTGGATTATTCTCGGCCAGTCGGCGGCGGTTGCCGATGAGCCGTTCATCCTTTTGCAGTCGACGACTTCGACCCAGAATTCGGGATTATTCGAACATCTGCTGCCCCGGTATCGGGATGTCGCCGGTGTCGAGGTGCGGGCGGTTGCGGTTGGAACCGGGCAGGCGTTGAAGAACGCGCGCAACGGGGACGGCGACATACTGTTGGTGCACGCCAAGCGCGCGGAGGAAAAATTCGTCGCTGATGGATTCGGCGTCGAACGTTTCGACCTGATGTACAACGATTTCGTCGTCGTAGGACCTCGCTCCGATCCAGCGGCTGTCCGTGGCTCTGGCCACGTGCTCAACGCGATGAGAAAAACCGCCGCCGCCGACGCGACATTCGCCTCACGGGGCGACGACAGTGGAACCCATAAGAAGGAGCTGGCGCTATGGTCGGAGGCCGGCGTCGAAGTTACCGGCGCGAGCGGCACGTGGTATCGGGAGACGGGCGGCGGCATGGGGGCAACGCTGAATGTCGCGGTCGGCATGCATGCCTACGTGATGACCGACCGGGCAACCTGGATCAGTTTCGCGAACAAGCGCGGTTTGGAGATTCTGGTGCAGGGCGACCCGCGGCTGTTCAACCAGTATGGCGTGATCCTGGTGAATCCCGAACACCATCCGCACGTGAAGGCGGCGCTGGCGCAGTCATTTATCGACTGGCTATTAGGTGAAACCGGGCAGCAGGCGATTGCGGCTTTCAAGGTGGACGGCAAGCAGCTCTTTTATCCGAACGCTAAACGGTCGGTCGGCGGGTAGCCGTTTTTCGCTTTTCGCGTGAGCGTTGGTAACGATTGCCCGTAAAGAGGCGCGCGTCTGCGCCCGCGCGCCCGTCTGCGCCCACAGAGTGCTACGATGGCCTTCCCGCTCGGTTTATCAAGGGAGACGTGCGCGGCCGAATTACGGATCCGCCGTGTACCGCATTTTGAAATGAATACGCTTTCACGGACCGAACGATGCTTGCGCCTGTTCACGGACGTCAAACCCGGAGAAGGGACTACCGCGGTGATGATGTTCGCCAACGTCTTCCTCATTTTGCTGGCCTATTATTTCGTCAAGCCGTTGCGCGAAGGATGGATCGCGGTATCGGAAGTGGAAGGGTTGTCGACGATGGAGATCAAGGCCTATTCCAGTTTCGCCCAAAGCATCCTGCTGCTGTTTGTCATCGGTTGGTACACACGCTTGGCCGATCGCTGGGATCGCGCCACGCTCTTCGGTCGCGCGACCCTGTTTTGCATTTCCAACATGGTGATCTTCTGGTTTTTGCAACCGAATTTCTTTTTCGAGAAACTGCCGCTGTCCGGGATTGCATATTACCTGTGGGTCGGTATGTTCAGCGTCTTCGTGGTTGCTCAGTTCTGGACCTTCTGCGCGGACGTCTACAGCGACGAACGGGGCAAACGCATGTTGCCGTTCATTGCCGTCGGCGCGACCTCGGGTGCTGCGGCCGGATCCTGGTTGGTCGATCAGCTGGTGACTTCGGGGGTCTTGCCGACCGAGGCCTTGCTGCTCGTGGCAACTGCGCCGCTGTTTCTGTCCGTTGTACTCGTTCGCGCCGTCGAACGTCGTGAAACCAGCGCGGTTGGTGATGCCGACGGGGCTGTTTCCGCCGCGGGGCCCGGCATTGAAAAGGAATCGGCGCCGGTCAGTTTCTTCAACGGCGCAAAACTCGTGCTGCTCAGCAAATTTTTGTTGCTGGCGGCGCTGGTCACGCTTTTTACGAATTGGGTCAACACGAACGGCGAAAACCTCTTGTTCCGGGTGGTACAGGAGGCGCTGACCGAAAGCGCGCTGGAACAGGGCGTGGCGGACGGGAAACCCATGCTCGAATTCATCCGCGATGGAACGACTGCGTTTTACGGCAACTTTTTCTTTTGGGTGAATATTTCGGCCCTGCTTCTACAAGCCTTCGTAGCGTCACGGCTATTAAAGTACGGGGGGTTCGCCGCCATCCTGTTGATCCTTCCGGTGATCGCTCTGACGTCGTATTCGTTGATGGCTGTGCTGCCGATCCTGGCGGTCGTTAAAATCATGAAGATCGCCGAGAACGCGACCGACTATTCGCTGAATAACACGTCTCGCCATGTGTTGTGGTTGCCCGTGAGTTCGGCCATGAAGTTTCGGGGCAAACCCGCCATCGACACGCTTTATGTGCGCCTCGGGGACGGCCTGGCAGCGCTTACTGTGCTTATCGGTGTGCACTTCCTGGCGTTGGCCACCGAGGCCTTTTTCATCTTCAACGTAGTCCTGGTGCTGTGCTGGTTGGCGGCCGGGCTAATGCTGGTTAAGGAACACCGCCGCGCTTCGGAGCACGGCTGATCGCGCTGTCCCCGAAATGCCGTTTGCTGCGAGGCAGCATGCAACGCTCAGCGGTGACCGCATCGACCCGGATCAGGGGATCGCGATTCGGCGCCCAAAAGGAATCGCGCTTCTGTCCTATACTGCAGGCAGACCCGCCCCAAAAGGAGATCCAAATGCCGGGACCGCTAGATGGAGTACGCATCGTCGACTGCTCGGCGGTGATCTCCGGCCCGCTCGCCACTATGATGCTGGCCGACCAGGGTGCTGACGTGATCAAGGTGGAGCCGCCCGGAACCGGGGACATCACCCGGACCCCTTGGTTTTCGCGGGGTGGGATCGGTGCGCTATACGCGAACGCGAACCGGGGCAAGCGATCGGTAGCTCTCGATCTTCAGGCGGAACGCGGCCGCGAGATCCTGAAACAGCTCGTCGCGGGCGCCGATGTTTTCGTCCAGAATTTTCGTCCGGGGGCGATGGAGCGGCTGGGCCTCGGCGAACCGGAACTCCGCGCTGTCCAACCGGAATTGATCTACGTTTCGATCAGCGGTTTTGGCGAAAGCGGTCCGTATGCGGATCGCCGGGTCTACGACCCCGTCATTCAGGGTCTGACCGGTCACATCGCGGTCCAACGGTTGCCCGGCGACGCCGGCCCCGTCGATCTGGTGCGCAACATCATCTGCGACAAGTCGACCTCCTATACGGCGGCACAGGCGATCACCGCGGCTCTGTTTGCGCGCGAGCGCGGCCACGGCGGGCAGCACATCAAAATCGCGATGATCGACGCGGGGCTCGCGTTTTTCTGGTGCGACGGGATGATGGCGCACACGCTTGTGGGTGAGGGCGTGCAAACGGCCGCGGCGCTTTACGATATCTATAAACTGCGCGAATCCGCGGACGGACCGCTGGTCGTGTTCGCCGCGTCGGATTCCGAATTTCAAGGACTCGCGCGCGCGCTCGATCGGCTCGATCTGATCGAAGACGAACGCTTCAAGACGCTCGCCGATCGCCTTCAGAATGTGGTCGCATTGGAAGAAATCGTTAACGCAGAATTAAGGAAGTGGCCCGCGGCCGAGCTCGTCGAACGCTTGGTGGCCGAAGACGTTCCGGCCGGTCCGATTCATTCGCTCGAAGAAGTGATCGACGATCCCCAATTGCGGCACAACGATGCGATCGTCGAGTTCGATCACCCGTTGGCTGGGCGCATGCGCCAACCGGCCCCGCCCGCGCGTTTCGATCGCACCCCCGCAGCGCCGGGTCGGCCGGCGCCCGCGCTCGGCGAGCACACCGACGAAGTAATGGAAGAAATCGGTGTCGGGGACGCTGACCGCCAGCGCCTGCGCGAAGACGACGTGATTGGCTAAACAGGTGTTCCCAAATACGTCTTAGGAACCGGACCCATGAAACGAGAGTTCGCAATGCTGTCGATCGGTGCGATAGTCGTTGGATCGATAGCGACCGCCCCCAAAGCCGGCGAGACCGATACGGTATGGGAAGCGCTTCTTAACGCGAAACAGCACCCGCAAAACTGGATCACTCACCACGGCACCTTGGATGGTCAGCGCTTCTCTCGACTCGAGCAAATCGACAAGCACAACGTGAAGGATCTGAAGGTCGCGTTCACCTACGTCGTCGGCGGTCTCGGCGGCGGCGGGATCTGGGAGCACGGCGGTCTCGAAGGCACGCCGCTGGCGGAAGACGGCTACTTGTACATTACCGACGGATGGGGCGCGGTTTACAAACTCGACGTGCGCAAAAACGGAAAACTCGTCTGGAAGATGGATCCCGAGACGGATCGGGACTGGGCGGGTGCGGTTACCTGCTGCGGCGTCGATAATCGCGGCGTCGCGTTGTGGCGGGACAAAGTGATTTCGCACGCGCTCGACGGGCGACTGATCGTCACCAACAAGGCCACCGGCGAAATCGAAGCCGACATCCCTATCGCGGATCCGGCGGTCGGGGAGGTGTTAACCGCCGCCCCTCTGGTGATCAAGGACCTGGCGATCACCGGCGTTGCCGGCGGCGAATACGGCATTCGAGGCTGGTTGAATGCGACGGACCTTGAGGTGGGCGAGCGTGACTGGCGCACCCATACCATTCCGGCACCCGGCGAACCCGGCAGCGAGACCTGGAAGCCGGGCCCGGAAGCGCACAGCGTCGACGCTTGGAAGCACGGCGGCGGGGCGACCTGGGTGAACGGTTCTTACGACCCAGTATTGAACACGATCTATTGGGGCGTCGGGAACCCCGGTCCGGACTGGGACAATGCGTATCGCCCGGGTGACAATTTGTATACGGACAGTGTTCTCGCGCTCGACGCGGACAGCGGCGCGATTAAGTGGCATTTTCAATATACGCCGAACGACGGCTACGATTTTGACGGTGTGAACGAACAGACCCTGGTCGACGCCGTCATTCACGGCACTAAGACCAAAGCGGTATTGCACGCGGATCGCAACGGTTTCGCCTACGCACTCGATCGAACCAACGGCAAATTTTTATGGGGCGCACCGTTCGTCAAGGTGCTCGATTGGACCTCCGGACTCGATAAATATACCGGCCGGCCGCTCGATTACGACGCCAATGCCGACGTGCAGCGCTATAACCCGGCGACCTCCGTGTCGCGCGACAAGCGCGAAAGCCGTTCGTGCCCGGGCAACGTCGGCGGCAAGAATTGGCCGCCAACCGCCTATGATCCGGATCGCAATCGATATTACATCCCGGTCATTGAAAGCTGCGCATTGCATGTCAACGTACCACAGCAGAAAGAATGGGAGGCACGTGAATTCTGGATGGGTGGCGCACCCAAGATGGGGCCGGTGATCACCGGTAGCGTCACGGCGATGGATGTCAACACGGGCAAAGTAGTGGGTAGGTACGAAACGCAATATCCGATGCTTGGTGGCCTGTTGGCCACGAAGGGCGGTCTCATCTTCGCGGGAAAACCCGAAGGAGAGATCGTGGCTCTCGACTCCGATACCCTGGAGGAGCTCTGGTCGTTCAGCACCAACACCGGTATCAATGCGCCGCCGATGACGTTCGCCGTAGACGGGAAGCAATACCTTGCCCTGCTTACCGGGGTCGGCGGCGCCTGGCCGAAATGGTTCATAGCGGCAACTCCCGGACTCGAACGCATGGAACCGGGTCAGATGCTGTTCGTGTTTTCGCTGTGAGATGGGCGGCGGCGCGGTGGCATCCGGTAAAACACGGTACCGCCGCATACGAGTTATCGCACCGCGTGCGGGCGTTCGCAGTGGCAGCGGTCGTTGTCTGCGCGGGTCCGTCCGACGCGGCGGCGGAGGGGCCGCTCGCCGCTACCGACGCCTTGGTGCGGGTCGACTACGGCTTATCCACGGCGAAGCGCGCGAATTGCATGGGATGCCACAAGTGGCACGGTGACGGCGGGCCGGGGTACGGCGGCGCGGCGATTTCCCTGCGCAAAACGCGGCTGGCGCGCGCGCAACTGGTCGAGCTGATCAGGTGCGGGCGCCCCGGGACGAACATGCCGTATTTTGACAGAGATGCTTACAAAGACGATCGTTGTTACGGGCTGACGTTCGACGACTTTGCGAACGACGACGATAATCGCCCGCTGCAGGGCAAGAAATACCTAAACGAACGTCAGGTAAACGCCGTCGCGGACTTCGTTATTGCGGAGTTGCAAGGTAAAGAAGTTACCAAAGCGTATTGTGAAAAGTATTTTGGCGGCCCGACCCGGCAGTGCGAGGCGATCGGGTCTCCGTGAAAACCGAGAACAACAGCTGAGTGAGGATCGGACGGCCGCGGTCCGAGAAATGCCGAAAAGTTTCGGATGGGGGAGATCAGTGCGCGGGGGCCCCCGTCACTCGACGATGACGGAGCCCTTCATGTCGTAGTCGAGGTGGCGTTTACAAACGTATTCGTAAGTGCCCGGTAGATCAAATGTTACGGCGTATGTCTCGGTTTGCCGGACTTTGTGTGGTTTAGCCGTCGTCGGAAGACCCACGTGTTCCCCGGGAAACGCCAGATCGTGGGTAGTGTCGTCGTCGTTCAACTGTGGCCTATGGGGATTCTTACGCCATGCAAAATCGGTCGCCTTGATCTCTGTCAAGTTGCACCGGGCACGTGCAGTCGGCGAACCGTAACGAACTTGCCCGCACCGTTGGCAATCGTTCCTTGCACACGCGAGCGCAGAGCGGGGCGGCCTAACGTCGTTGGGCGCGATGCGCGTCGGTCTCTCTGTCAAGGAATAGGCCGGCGCCGATCCTCGTTGGCCGTTACCTAGAAGCGGTCTCAAATTTCCGCGATCGCGTTGGTTCCTGAAATCGCTGATAGCAAGGCGCCGTGCGTAAGCCTTAGTGGTTCTGTTTCCAAGCGCGGCAACGCCGCTAGCGCCGATTTCAGGGACCAACCCAAAGGGCCGGGCCTTTTCTTCGCATTTCTGCGTTGTTCGTCGCTTAGTGACACCCGGTTAACCTCAGTCCTCTCGCCTTGAACTTCGAAAAAATGACTCCCGGTGCGGCCGTGGATAATTTTGAGATCGCTTCCAGCTGTCGCGAAACGGATACGGGGGGCGCGCCAGTCTGGTTTTCGGGCGTCTCTCTCGTCGCCCGTGCTGGTCTGCGCTCACCCAATTCGCTCCGAAACATTTACTCGAGCAAGTCGCTGGTAGGTATGGCTTGCGGTTCGCACCGACAGCGCTGATCGCGCGTTGTTGCGATGGTGCGACAATGTGCTATGGGCGCTTGACATAGGTCATTTGTTGTGCCGCCGCGTTGTAGTCTAATTCGGCAAAACGTACTATTACCCCGAGGCAATCAAAGCAATTTCGGGAATTGCGGAGTCTCGGCCCAGTTCGCTCATTGAGGTAAAAAACGGAGGCCGAAAGATGCTACCGATGTTCAAATATGACAACAGGTTTTGTGGTTGGAATACGGCAATTGTCGTACTCCTAGCCGTATTCGTGGTGGCCCCTGCGGCCGCGGAGGAGGAGGTTGACGCGTTGTGGGCAGCGCTGACTGGGGGTAAACCGGATTTCGCTTTCCGCTTGCGTTACGAGCATGTCGACGACGAGGCCTTAAGGGCTGGATCGAAGCTCGATAACGCGGACGCGTTGACGGCGCGGGCGACGCTCGGTTACCGCACCGGCATGTTTCACAAGTTCAGCGCATACCTTCAGTTCGAGGCGGTCGGTGCCTTATCGGACGACTATTATGATGGTCCGCGGAGCAGCGGCACCCGCAACCTAGTTTCGACCGTCGCCGACCCGGAGGGCACCGAGGTCAATCAAGGTTACCTTGCCTATACGCACGACGACAAATTCAGCATGAAGCTCGGTCGCCAGATCATGACCTACCGCAAGGCCCCGTTTCACCGTTTCATGGGCACAGTGTTGTGGCGGCAGAATTGGCAGACCCAAGATGCGTTTACGTTCGCGTGGCAGCCCCTCGACAAACTCAACATTAACTACGGCTACATCTGGAATACCAATCGTATCTTCGGCGAGGACGCCCCGGGCGCGTTCGATGATTTCGAGATGGATTCGCACGTCATCAACGTTCAATACGGGGGCTTCAAGTACTTGAAACTCGAAGCCTATGCTTATCTACTCGAAATGGAGAACGCCGGCCGTTTCTCTAACGACACTTTCGGCATCCGCGCCAACGGCGTCTATCCGCTCAACGACAGATGGGGTTTGCTCTACACCGCCGAGTTCGCGCATCAGGAAGATGCGGCGAATAACCCGACGGATTATGACGATGAGTATTTCCTGGGTGAAATTGGTCTGAAGACGAAATTCGATGGCTTCTTCGTCAAGACGCTGATGGCCAAGTTCGGCTACGAGTTGCTCGGCGGCGACGGATCATCGGCAACCAGTGGGTTCATCACGCCGCTGGCAACACTCCACGCCTTTCAGGGCTGGGCCGACCGCTTCCTCGTGACGCCGGGCGCCGGTATCGAGGACTTTATTGTCACGGCCGTCGCCGGCTTGGACTGGAACATGAAATTTATCATGGCCTACCACAACCTCAATTCAGATGAGGGCAGCTTCGACTACGGCGATGAGATCGATGTGCTGTTGACGAAGAAGTTCATGAAACACTATGTGGTTGGCGCGAAGGCGTCGTTTTATGGTGCCGATACCGATTACGGTTGCGGCGCTCTTACTTGCAACAGCGGTACCGGCGGGGTGGCGAAGGACGTCACGAAGGCCTGGGTCTGGTTTCAGTTTAAATTCTAGACCCAAACCGCGAGTCGTTCGCGTAGGCTCGGGGTGCTTGCTACCAACCCAGTCTTAGATGTTTGATCGAAGGGGTCGGAGTCAATTGAAATCATGATTTCAATTGACTCCGACCCTTTCGGTCTTCGTCGTCCTCTCTGACCCCTCGGTCCTCTCTGACCCCTCGGTCCCCTCTGACCCCAATAGTTCCCCAGCGTTTGACGTCGTCAGGAGAGCAATGACGGCGGTTATAACCAATTGCTATAACTTTATAAGAATTAGGTATGATGGTTCGTCTGAAGTGCGAAAACCGGTGAAATTGTGCCGTCTGTGCCGTAAACGGAAAAGATGAAGGGATAAGGAATAGGGCAATGGGTAGACGAATTGTCGTCGTCGGGGGCGTAGCCGGAGGGGCGACTGCGGCGGCGAAGGCACGACGCGAGGACGAACAGGCCGACATTACGATATTCGAACGTGGTCCCTACGTATCCTTCGCCAATTGCGGTATGCCGTATTACATCGGCGGTGAAATAGTCGATCGCGACAGTTTGTTGTTGATGACGCCGGAAAGTTTCTATCGTAAGTACCGGGTCGTCGTCCACGTCGGCCATGAGGTTGTCGCGCTGGATCGCCGGGCAAAGGAAGTATTGGTACTCGATGCGAGCGGGGAGGAGCACAAGCACCGCTACGACAAGCTGATTCTGAGTCAAGGTGCGGCGCCATTACTCCCGCCGATTAAGGGTATCGATAGGACACACGTTTTCACCTTGCGCGATATGCCCGACATGGATCGTATCGAAGCTTTTATCGATCAAAATCATCCGGAATCGGCGCTGGTAATCGGCGGTGGCTTTATCGGTCTGGAAATGGCAGAGGCCTTCCACCATCGTGGTATGGCGGTAACCATTATCGAACAAGCGCCGCACATAATGCCGGTGCTCGATGGCGACGTCGCGGCGGAATGTATGGCCGTCGCACAAAGGGAGCGGCTTGTCATTAAGACCGCGTGCGAGGTAGTCACGATTGATCCAAACTCGGTCGTCTTGGACGACCAAACGCGGGTCCCGGCCGATATCGTGCTGATATCGACAGGTGTCAGGCCCGAGGTTCTGTTGGCGCGAAACGCGGAACTCGATATCGGACCGACAGGCGGCGTGGCGGTCAACGCACGGATGGAAACCAGCGATCCGGATATCTTTGCGGTTGGCGACGCAGCGGAGGTGAACCACCGCCTTACCGGTCGACGTACACGGATCGCGCTCGCCGGACCCGCCAATCGTCAGGGGCGTATTGCCGGGATTAACGCAACGGGCGGGCGCGCGATCTATGGTGGCGCGATCGGTACCTCGATACTTCGTTTCTTCGAGAACGTTATTGGTTCAACCGGATTGTCCTCGCGCGCGGCCGAGGAAAATGGTTACAGCGTGATCGCTTCGATGACCCGCGACCCGAGCCACGCCGGCTATTTCCCGGGCGCTGAGACGGTGGTCTCAAAATTGATCGTCGAACAGAGCACCGGGCGTATCCTTGGCGCCCAAGTGTTCGGTCGGGATGGCGTTGACAAGCGCATCGACGTGTATGCTTGTGCGATTTACAACGGGATCACGATTGATGATCTCGCTCAGACCGATTTTGCGTACTCACCACCCTTTGGCATGGCGAATGACCCGGTTAATCAGGCAACTTTCACGGCGGGTCATATCTTGCGTGGCGATGTCCGTGTCGTAACGAGGGCGGAAGATGTTCCATCGGGTTCCTGTTTGCTCGATGTCCGAGAGGCGGCCGAGATCGAGGCATTTGGTACGTTGGGCGGGTCCACCCATATTCCTCTTGGTGAGTTGCGCGACTTCGTCGATAGGGTGCCGAGGGATAGTCCCGTTGTGGTTTTTTGCCAGAAAGGTCAACGAGGTTATCTTGCCGCGAGAATACTGACGGGTTCCGGGTTCGGTGACGTAATGAATTTGGCCGGCGGCTATCTTCAAGCTCGCCACAATGGATGGGACGTCGTTCCTCCAGTTTGCGGATAACGATCGGATTCGCGTCATCCACGGCAAGGGCATGGTGTCGGCTATCGTCGGTCTTTGCTTCGTCGCTACTAATATGACATGTTTTCGCGCAATGCATTGCGACGAAACATTGAAAGCTCTCATCATCGGACATCTCGCCCGGTTCAGCGTAAGAGCGGCGGCGGCAGAAGGTGGGCAAGGCGCGGCGGTTGCGGTGGCGGTCACCGACGCCGGGTTTGGCGCAGAATTATCGGGAATGCCTTCGCACGACGACTGGCAACCACACGCGTCGCTGATATT
>PVBE012669171.1_pt1 | contig 12225 bp, 12 predicted proteins | sample 1631181 | NCBI WGS metagenome assembly PVBE01 (sample SAMN08397723, study PRJNA350692) | Marine metagenome, whole genome shotgun sequencing project. | isolation source: water | place: Pacific Ocean | collected 2012-04 | reverse complement strand
TGACTTTTATTATACACAACATCATAAAATACTTAGAAAAAAAATATAGTTTTCAACAATAAAGATGTTTCTATCTGAAGAACAAATCAAAAAATACCAAAATGATGGTGTTATAATTGTTAAAGATATTTTTAAAGATTGGATAGAACCATTAAGAAAAGGATTTCAAAAAAAAGATAAAGCCACAGAATTACTGTCTTGGATTAATGATTACACAGATAGTGATGGAGCTTATTGGATGGGTAGGCAAATTACTGAAAAGGTATTTTGGCCGATGGAAAAGCCTGGATGGACTTCAGCTGCTGTTATTTTGGCTTACGATGCGCTTCATAATTTTTCAAAAGGTTCTTCTGTTTTCTTAGATGATAATCTAATTTAATTTTTCTAATATTCTCATTGATTTAACAACTTCAACTTCTTTGAAGTTTCCTTCTGATAGGGCTTTCTTGTAAATTTCGTATGGAGGCCTACCACCGTCATCAGGGTTTGGAAAAACATCATGGATTGCTAATATTCCTCCTTTAATAATTTTGTCTTTCCAATTATTGAAATCATTTAAAGCAGCTTCCATTGTATGGCCGCCATCTATAAAAACCATTGAGAGAGGTATTTTCCAGTTTCTTGATACCAATGAAGAATCTGAAACTATTGGTATCACAGTATCTAATAAATCAGCTTTACGCAGATTATGCATGAACTCAGGAAAAGAATTTATTCTTCCGGTCTCTTCATCAAAAAGCTCAACATCATGATATTCCCATCCAACTTGATTTTCCTCTGACCCCATGTGATGATCAATGGAATAGATGCAAGAATTTGTACCTTTAACTCCAAGACCCATATAAATTGTTGATTTTCCACAGTAAGAACCTATTTCAAGAATAGGCCCATACTCAGATGATTTAATTGCATAATTGTTAAGACATTTACCTTCCTCATGATCCATAAAGCCCTTTAAAGATTTAATATATGAAGGAAATTCTTGAGTATTATTTTGCTTTGACATTAGTTCATGTATTTTTGTCTATAATCTGAAAATTCTTTTTTAACTATACTGGCTAAAATATAGACACCAATAAGATTTGGTATAGCCATTAAAAATAGAGATGAGTCTGATAAATCTATTACTTTAGTAAGATCCAAAGATGCTCCAACTATTGCAAATGAACAAAAGATTAATTTATACAAGAGTTCAATGGATTTTTTTTCACCAAAAAGAAATGTTACTGCTTTTACACCATAATACGACCAAGAAATAGCTGTTGAAAATGCAAAAAGAATTGCAACAACAGCTAATACATAAGGGAACCAAGGTAGAACTGATCCAAACGCTTGAGATGTCATTCTTGCTCCTTCTATGCCAGTACCTGAACTAAAAACGCCAGTTGTTATAATTACAAGAGCCGTAATCGTGCAAATCACAACAGTATCTATAAATGGCTCTAGCAAGGAAACAATGCCTTCTGTTGCAGGTTCATTCGTTTTAACTGCTGAATGTGCAATTGGCGCAGACCCTATGCCTGCTTCATTAGAGAATACCGCCCTTCTAAAACCCAATATCAAAACGCCTAAGAATCCACCTGTAACGCCTTCTGGGGAAAATGCGCCAACAAAAATAGATTTAACCGCAATTGGAATTTGGTCAATATTTACAATTAATATAACTAACGCACTAACAATATATATTATTGCCATGCTTGGAACTAATTTTGAGGTTACTGAAGCAATCCTTTTTATACCTCCAATTATCACTACCCCTAAAAGAAATGCAAATATTGCTCCATAAACCCATGAATTAAGATCTAAAAAACCACCTTGACCACCAGAAACATAGATAATTAAATCCAAAGATTGATTGACCTGAAACATATTTCCACCGCCCAGTGAGGCAAATACACAAAAAATAGCGAACATGTAAGCCAAAAATTTTCCTAAAATAGGCATCCCTTTTTCCGATAAACCTTTGGTTAGGTAATACATTGCGCCACCAGATACACTTCCATCAGGGTTTATGTTTCTGTATTTAACCCCAAGCGTACATTCACAAAATTTAAGCGACATCCCAAGTAAACCAGATAATATCATCCAAAAAGTTGCTCCGGGACCTCCAAGAGATATTGCGACTGCAACACCACCAATATTGCCCAAACCTACAGTGCCAGATAATGCTGTTGAAAGAGCTTTAAAATGAGAAACCTCTCCGGAAGATTCACCGCTTGTGTACTTACCGCTAACAAGGGCAATAGAATGCCTAAATGCACTAAAATTCACAAACCGAAAATAAAATGTACAAAAAAGTCCACCTAAAATTAACCAAATTACAATCAACTCAACATTTGTTGAGCCCATGGGCAAGCTATAAAAAACTATACTGGAAACTACTTTTGACACCGGCTCAAGAAAATTATTAATATTTTCATCAATTCCTGCAAAAAGTTTTATCGGAGTAAAAGATATCAAATTTAATAAAATTATTTTATATAAATTTCTTTTCATAAAATTGAGTAATCCTATAGATTAAATAGGATATTATTTGGTAAATATTTAAATACAAACAATTTAATAATTTTTTTAGGATAATTATGGCTTCTCTTGAGATTAATACATTAGTTAAAAAATTTTCTGAAACTACAGCTATAGATGATATTTCGGTAAGAATATTAGATGGAGAAATGGTAGGTATTATAGGTAAGTCAGGCGCGGGTAAATCTACACTTATGAGATTAATTAATCGATTAATCGAACCGACAAGCGGATCAATTACTTATAATGGAATTGAAATTACCTCTCTAAAAAGAAAAAACTTAAGAAAATGGAGGTCTAAATGTGCGATGATTTTTCAACAATTCAATCTAATAGATCGCTTAGATGTATTAACGAATGTTTTAAGCGGAACATTAGGTATTAATTTTAAATTACTGAAATTATTAAAGATTTATAGTAAAAAAGAAAAAATTGAAGCACTAACATATTTAAATAATTTAGATCTTTCAGATAAAGCATTACAAAGAGTTGGGACTCTCTCAGGAGGTCAGCAACAGAGAGTGGCTATAGCAAGAGCAATGATGCAGAATCCATCAATTTTACTTGCAGACGAACCTATTTCATCTTTGGATCCAAAAAACTCAAAAGCTGTTATGGATGATATAAAAAAGATTAATAAACAAGATGGCATCATGGTCATATGTAACCTGCACTCCCTTGAAATAGCTAAAGAATATTGTGATCGCTTGATTGGTTTATCTGATGGAAAAATAGTCTTTGATGGCCATCCATCTTCTCTTACTAAAGAATTAGCAGAACAATTATACGATTTAGAAAATGAATGATTCTCTCCTTAAAAGGCATACAAATATATATTCTGAGCAATTAAGAAGCAGAAGATTATGGAATGTATTTATCATTCTTATTTTTGCTGTATCTTTTTTTATAAGTTCTTCAATAATTGACTTTAATTTATCTAAAATAATTGATGGTTTTCCAAGGCTTGGTGATTATATCATTAAAATATTACCCAATCTTGATGCTAGCTTAATTTTTGAAAACTCAAAAACCGAAGGCTCCATACAATATTGGTATTTTAACTTTAAAAAATACGCCGCCCTTCTCTATGAAACAATTAATATGGCTGTTTTATCTACTCTAATGGGTTTTGTATTTGCTTTACTGTTCAGCTTCTTATCAGCTAAAAACATAACCCCAAATATTTATAGCTATTATCTCGTAAAAAGATTTTTAGAATTCCTTAGGGGAGTTCCTGAAATTATATTTGCTATACTTTTTGTTTGGGCTCTAGGCGTCGGTCCTTTAGCCGGCATTATAGCAATAACAATTCATACAACTGGTGCATTAGGAAAGTTATTTTCGGAAGTACATGAAAATGCAGACTTGAAAACGTGCGAGGCTATTCGGTCTCATGGAGGTAATTGGGCTTCTGAAATACGCTATGGAATAATACCAAAAGTCCTTCCAAATATAATATCTTATACTCTTTTGAGATTTGAGATCAATATAAGGGCGTCAACTGTTATAGGTTTTGTTGGGGCCGGAGGAATCGGTCAAGAGCTCTATCTTGTAATTAATTTTAATTATTATGAAGAAGTCAGTGCAATAATTCTTCTCATTATATTAACCGTTATAACTATAGATATTTCATCAGGTAGAATTAGACAAAAAGTTATTGGAGAGATGGATGTCTGAAAAAGATATAATATCTCTCTGTCCAGGAGCATTTTATCCTTTATGGAAGCGCTCACCTATGGTTTTTACCAGTTATATAGCAGTAATTTTATATTTTCTTTTTTGCTTATATTATTTTGATTTCTCCTTAGGAAAAATACTCTCTGGTTTTTCAAATATGAAACCTATTTTAATTGCAATGTTCACCTGGAATGATTTTTTTGATTGGAATTTTAATTCTATCTTTACTGGGCTAGCTCAAACACTTGGTATGGCATTCTTAGGCACATTCTTAGCAACTTTGGTGTGTATACCAATTAGTTTTATTGCTTCGCGTCAAATTTTCAAATTTGGTTTAATACGTTTTCTTATAAAACGATTTTTAGATTTTATTAGAGGAGTTGATATTTTAATCTGGGCAATTATTTATGTAAGAGCATTCGGTTTAGGGCCATTTGCTGGGTTGCTATCTATATTCACTGTTGATGTGGGTACACTTGGAAAGTTATTTTCAGAAGCAACAGATAATGCTGACGCTCGACAAATTGAAGGCATAAAATCAACTGGGGGCAGCAAGGTTTCAGTAATTCGTTACGGATTAATTCCCCAAATTTTTCCAATATTTATTTCGCAAAGTTTATATTTCTTTGAGTCTAATACAAGATCAGCAGTAATTCTTGGTGTTGTTGGTGCTGGAGGAATTGGTTTACAGCTAACTGAGAGAATGAAGGCGCAATACTGGGATCAAACTCTATTTATCATAATATTAATTCTTATAATGGTTGCGATTATCGATACGGCATCAAGGATTATCAGAAAAAGTATCATAGATGAATAAATTCTTTAATGAATCCAAATATTTTTTTCGTATTGGCTTTCCAATGCTTGGTTCACAATTATCATTTATGATTATGTCAGCTACGGATACAATAGTTGCTGGAAGAGCCGGGGCTGATCAACTCGCAGGTCTTGTAATAGCGAATTCTTTTACTTATCCAATTTTCATGTTTATGGCGGGTATAATTTTTTCTGTCATTCCAATTGTAGCGCAACTTAATGGTGAAAAAAAAGATATAGAAATTGGTCAAAAAATAAGAGAAGTCTTTTGGTTGGCTGTTTTATTAGGGTTTCTTTTAGCTATTATTTTCTATTTTGGTAGTCAATTACTGATCTTTTTACCTATTGATGAAACAATTACTTCAATATCTATTTCTTATCTCAAAGCAATTTCCATAGGTATGTTTTTCTATATATTGTATAGACTATTAAGTTCATATAGCGAGGGCTTAACTCTCACAATTCCAGTTTTCATAGTTGTCTTCATGGGTGCATTAATCAATATCCCACTGGATATAATATTTGTGTATGGATATTTCGGATTACCAGAAATGGGAGGCGTCGGCTGTGGATATGCTACAACAATAGTCTCAACACTTATGTTTATTGCAATGCTCAGTATTGTTTTGTTTTCTAATTCTTATAAGAAAAATAAATTATTTAGTAAATTTAGCGGACCATCCTTAGGAACTTCCTTAGAGGTTTTCAAACTTGGCACCCCAATTGGTTTTGGTATATTTGTTGAGCTTAGCATGTATTCTGGAGCTGCGATTATTCTTGCTCCACTTGGAGAAAATATTGTTTCAGGCCATGCTGTTGCACTCAATATTGCAAGTATTGTTTTTATGTTACCTTTAGCAATTGGTCTTGCTGCATCAACGAGAATTGGTAATCTGTTAGGAGAAAAAAGATATATTGAAGCCAGATATTCATCCATGGTTTCTGTTTCTCTTTGTTTTATTGGTGCATTGTTTAATATGACACTACTAATTACACTGGGTGATAAACTAATATCACTCTATACGACTGATTTACTGGTCTATTCAATCGCAAGCAATTTAATTATTTTTGCCGCTATTTTCCAAATACCTGATGGTATTGGCATGGGAAGTCTTGGCGCTTTGAGGGGGTATAAAGATACTTTCATGACAATGGTCTTCATTATTGTAGCATATTGGGTTTTTGCAATACCATTTGGGTATTATCTTACTTATTACGGAATAAACCAACCTATGGGAGAAAGCGGAATGTGGATTAGCATGATAGTTGGCTTGATGATATTTGCTGCACTAATTTCAAGAAGATTAAATAAAATATCAGGTAAATATGTTTTAGTTAAAAATTAAGAATTTTCTCTATATATGACTTAGCCATTTGTTGAATTTACTATCTTTTCCTTCAGTAACTTTAAGAAAACGTTTTTTGAGAATCATTGTTGTTTTCCCTATTTCACCATTCCCGACAGGTTTTTTATCTAGGCTTTTAACTGGACACACTAGATGACTTGATGATGTGATAAAAACCTCCCTAGCGTCTTGGAGATTTTCAAGGGGTATACGTCCAATATTGATATTAATGCCCTCATCTTTAGCTATCTCAATAATACTCATTCTGGTAATGCCGTGTAGAACCTGATCCTCGTGAGCTGTCATAAGCACTCCATCCTGATTAACTATAAACACATTAGATGTTGGTGCTTCAGTTACATAACCTTCGGCATCAGTAAGAATTATTTCATCATATCCATTTTTTCTCGCCTTCCACTTAGCCATCATCGGTGAAGTATAGTTCGCAGCAATCTTTATCTGGGGATCAATAATATCTGATCTCCTCTGGTGTATATCTTTTTCAATCCATACACTTAGATAATCTGATTTATGAAACGGATTTATATTCTTTTCGATAATATCTTTCTGAGGCTCATAGGCAGCAATTGCAACAGTGGTAATTGGGTCCTGTGGCACAACATCAATTTCAATAGATGCAATGTAAACACTAATTTTGACAAATTTACTTCCAGGATTTTCTTTGGCTGTATCAAAAACGGCGTTAATTAATTCACTCTGCTTAAAGTCAATGGGAATTCCTGCTAGATGACATGAACTAAAGAGTCTTTCAATATGCTCATTAATACGAAAAATAAATGTTCCATTTTCATTTTCAAAAATTGGAATAAAACCAAAAATCAAAGAACCTCTTTGATGAGAATGAGATAAGATATGAACTGTTGAATCATTCCAATCTACAAAATCTCCATTTATCCAAATTTTTCTTTTCATATTATTTAACGAATCACCTTTAAATTTTTATGATAACCTAAAATTATTATGTACCCAATTCTGATAAACATATGGATGACTATTGGCATCATCACTTTCGTCACTTTACTAATAATAAGCGCTCCTTATGGTAGGCATTCAAGATCTGGATGGGGCTTAACAATTCCTAAGAGATTAGGTTGGATAATTATGGAAAGCCCAGCATTATACCTTCTCTGGATCTACTATTTTCTTTATGATGGATTTAATAATCCTGTTCTCATTTTCTTTTTGATTATCTGGTCAATTCATTATTTCAATAGAAGCTTTATATGGCCAATGAGAATAAAAAAAGATGGAACAATGCCCGTTTTAGTTGCCTTAATGGCCTTTTTGTTTAATGCCGTTAACACATTTTTACATGGCTATTGGTTTTTTCTTTTGGATATTAATTACGATATATCATGGTTTTCTGAGCCAGTATTTATAATTGGTTTTTTAATATTTCTTTTGGGAGCGTTCATTAATATTCATTCAGATAATATTTTAATGCGCCTAGCAAAAAATACAGAACATGAATACAAAATTCCACAAGAAGGATTGTATAAATATGTATCTAGCCCAAATTATCTGGGAGAAATTATTGAATGGCTTGGATGGGCTATTCTCACTTGGAGCGTATCTGGATTAGCATTCTTCTTTTGGACAATATTTAATTTGCTCCCAAGAGCTATAAGTCATCATAAATGGTACAAAGAAGAATTTGAGGATTATCCAAAAGAGAGAAAAATAATAATTCCAAAAATCCTTTAAGGTCTCTTTCTCATAATTAGTTTGTAATATAAATTTGTTAACCATTTTGGAGTTAACCACATAAGAAAAGCCAAGAATTTATTAATTCCCCCATTTATATATAAATCTTTACCTTTCATTGTTTCATCAAAAGCTTGTTTGGCAACTGTATTTGAACTCATCCACATAAAACTTGGTATAGAGCTTTTGAATTCTCCCATTTGATCATGAAATTCTGTATGAGTGAATCCTGGACAAACAGCACAACAATAAATATTATTATCTTTATATTCTTTATGAATACCCTCTGAAAATTTAATTACCATTGACTTAACAGCAGTATACATACCCCCAGAGTTTGATGCTGGTGCAAATCCTGCAAGTGAAGCAATATTAATAATTCTTCCAAAACCATTATTAATCATATTTTGGATAAATAACTGAGTTAAAGAAACAACTGATGTTGATAAAACATTAATAAACTTAATATGGTCTTCATATGAAATCTTGTGAAAATCGTCTAAAGTTCCATAGCCAGCATTATTGACTAATAAATCAGGCATAAAATCATTACTTCTACATTCATCATAAATTCTTTGATACTCAGGTATCTGACTTAAATCTGCAGCAATAACTATTATGTTTATTGAAAACTTAGCCTGTATATCTTCTTTTATCTTAACAAGATTATCTTTACGCCTAGCTAAAAGGATTAAATTGATACCCTTTTCAGCCATAATATATGCAATATCTTTACCAATCCCAGATGAGGCTCCTGTAATAAGAGCATTTTTTCCAATAAAATTATCTTCCATATCTTAGCTTTCTAATTACAAAACTACAGGATTATAGGTGGATTACCAAGAGTAAATTCAACATGATTTTGTATTCTTGAAGTTTCTTTATCAATGTCACCATTAATATTTAATGGATCAATTTGGTGACCGAACGTAATCGTATATTTAAATTCCTCTTTGTTTACCAATTCGCTGAATAGGCTAATATTCTTTAATTCTTCATTAAAGATATCTAAAAAATAATAAAAAAGTGAATTATGACCATTCATATGAAAAGGTATAATAGGTGCATTATATTTCTTAGATAACTTAACAACAGTACTTAACCAGGGTCTTTCAAATAATTTTAAACCTTTTCTTTTAGAAAGGCGCGAAGATGGAAAAATTAACAAACATTTACCCTCACCAAGAGTCTCCTTTGTTCTTTTCAAAATTTCTTTGCTTTTAGTAATATTTTTGTTGTCATCATTCCAATCGACAGGAATAATAATGTCTTCAAAACCTTTTGATAGCTTAATCATGTCAATATTTGCATAAAGAGTATAATCAGGTCTCCTATCCTTCATAACCTCAAACATTACAATACCGTCTGTCAGACCCGTTGGATGATTTCCAGCTAATATTATAGGGCCATTTTTTGGAACTAATTCAATATTTCTTATATCTAAATTAAATTTCAGCAGATTTGTTAAATATGTAAAGCATTCAAGGCCAGATACATTAGAAATGTGATCAGTAATATTTTTTACTGCTCTATATTTAAATATTTTAAAAATTATTGGCTTTATAACCAACCATAAAAACCTATTAGACATCAGCTTAGGACATCTTTCTTCTATAATCTCATCAATTGGATGAATTCTATGCATCTAATATACTCTCGATTTTTATATCCCTTTGCCTTCTTGCATTAAGAACAAACCCCATTGCGGCACAAAGAGAAATTATTGCTGAACCGCCATATGAAAGCATCGGTATTGGGACACCAACTATTGGAATTAATCCAGTTATCATCGCACAATTAATAAAAAAATATAAAAAAATTAATACGGATATTGATCCGCATGCAACTGAACTAAACCGACTTCTAGCTACAATAGAAGTGTGCATTGATATTATAATGAAATAGAAAAAAATTGAGAAGATAAATACTCCACCTATTAATCCTGTTTCTTCAAGGAGTACAGCTAACATAAAATCATTATGTTTTTCAGGAAGAAAGTTAAGCTGGCTTTGTGTTCCTGACATAAATCCTTTTCCGGTTAAACCTCCAGAACCAATAGCTATTTTTGATTGAATTATATGATAACCTGATCCAAAAGGATCTTTGTCGGGGTCAAGAAAAACTTCCAATCTTTTCATCTGGTAAGGTTTTAAGCTAGTTATAATAAGAGGGATAGTCATAAAAACCACTGATGAGCCTAATGCAACCCATTTTAAATAAAGTCCGGAAAAAAATACAGTTGCAAACCCAGCTAGAATTAATAAAACAGCTGTTCCCAGATCAGGTTGATTTAAAATTAAAAAGGAGGGAATTAGAATCAACATTATTGGAAATACATTGTATCTTAATTGCCTAGATTTTCTTTCTCCAAAAAAACTATAATAAGAAGCTAATGTTAAAATTAATATGAATTTTAGAAACTCTGATGGCTGAAAGCTAGTTCCTCCCAGGTTTATCCATCTAGACACTGTAGAAGCCTCAAATATATAAAGCCAAATCAGCATAGCTAATATAATAAAGTACATTGGAAAGGAAATAACTCTGAGAATTCGAAAACTAATAAAGGAAAAAAATATGAAAACTATAAATCCAACTATTAAACGAAAAAAATGATTCATTACTATCTGATTAAATTCTCCACCAGAAATAGAAAATAACATCAATAATCCCGTGAAACCTAACATCAGTAAACAAAGTGGTATACCATAGTTAATAGTTCTAAATTTATTAAAGTAGGGAGTTCTTTTACGTAAAATACCCTTTCTTTGTTTTCTATACATTTTTATGCCTTTGATCCTTGAGTTTTAATTTTTTGACATGCTAGCAAAATATCTCTTCCAAGAGGTGCAGCTTTTTGGCTTCCTGAGCCACCGTGCTCTATAACAATTGAAACAGAATATTTTGGTTGCGTTGTGGGCGCATAACCAACAAAAAGAGCATGGTCTCTTTCTTTCCTAATCTTTGAAACAATTATTTCTTCTTTTCTTTCTTCTTCAGTAATTTCTTTTACTTGTGAAGTTCCGGTCTTACCTGCCATTCTCCAGCTATCTATTTCAATCCTACTAGAATAAGCATTACTTCCTTTTTCGTTAACAGCTACATCCAATAAATTTCTTAACAAATCTAAATTAGAAAAATTAAATCCAGCAGGTCTTATTTTGTTTTTTTGATTTAAATTTGGTGATTTAATTATTTTAGGCTCAATATAGAAACCTTTGTTTGCAATCATAGATATCATTACATTTAATTGCAAAGGAGTAGCAGAAATATAACCCTGACCTATACCAGCAACTAATGTATCCCCTAAATTCCAATTATTATTAATATTATTCTCTATCCAATTCTTAGTTGGCACTAGTCCATTTCTCTCATTATCACTAATTAGATCGAAATTTTTACCAAATCCTAATCGAAGAGCCATATTAGTAATCTTTTCAATGCCAAGTCTTCTAGCAAGGTCATAAAAATAGACATCGCAAGATTCTTTTATTGCCTTTCTAAGATCAACCTCTTTATGGCCTTTATCCTTCCAACAATGAAAATTTCTTTGTCCATATTTTGTTTTTCCATTACAAAAAACCTTATCATCTGGTTTAAGTAATCCATCCTCAAGACCAGCTAAAGTAGTGACAATCTTAAATGTTGAACCTGGAGGATATTCACCATTAATAGCTTTATTTAAAAAAGGCTTTCTTTCATCTTCTGATATTTTATTCCACTCATCATAACTAAAACCATCAATAAATTTATTGCTATCAAAACTTGGTGTTGAACACATAGCCAAAATTTCACCATTTTGGACATTCATTACTGTTGCTGCACCTATGTTATTGCCCATTATTTTATGAACAGCATTTTGAAGGTCTTGATCAATTGTTAGAACTAAATCTTGACCATTTATTGCTTTATTTTCTTCCAAAATACGTACATTTTTTTCTTCAGAATTTACTTCAGTTTTTACATAACCTAAATGACCAGATAAAATATGATCGAATTTTAACTCTAAACCAGAAAGTCCAATAGTTTTTAAACTCTCTGAATTTGAATCATTTATGAAGCCAGTGTATCCGATAAGATGAGAAAAGCTTTTCGAATTGATATAAGATCTTTTCGAGTTATCTTCGATTAAAAAACTATA
>PVBE012048267.1_pt1 | contig 12225 bp, 11 predicted proteins | sample 1631181 | NCBI WGS metagenome assembly PVBE01 (sample SAMN08397723, study PRJNA350692) | Marine metagenome, whole genome shotgun sequencing project. | isolation source: water | place: Pacific Ocean | collected 2012-04 | reverse complement strand
GTGCATTCCTCGTTGATTATTCATACGCAGTCTGATCATGAGTTGATAGCCTGCGCCGGGATTAGTAGTTTCGGTATTCCCGCTGCTGTCTCCGTTAGTCATAGAAGGCTCCGTTCATGATTTCGAACTTAAAACTGCTACCCGTGCCAATATTTCTAAGACAACAATATAAGAACCATCATCCGAAGATGTAGCTCCTAAATCAGTACCATCAACTACTATATTTGCTCCAACCAAAGGTTTATCTCCATCACTAACTACCCCAGATACCGATTGTCCCCAAAGAACAATTGGTGCAAGAAATACTAACAATGAAGATAATAGATTACGCTTTTTCATAAACGTTCTCCTTACTTGTTTTCGTTAACGAAGTTAAGACACATTTTTCCACAGGAGTGTCAACTGCCTGTCCGCATTTTTTACTATTGTATGTGGAAATTTTATTTATCATCTGAAATTGGTATGATTTCACAAACATCATTATTACAAAATTTATCTATCTCTGCTTCCTCTCCTTCAACTCCTACAAAACTCAACCTACCAAGTTTCTCAACTTCAAAATGATATGTTTTTTCATCTATTGCTTCATAAGGCATTTGTTTGTAAGCTCCTAATGGATGTCTTGGTAATAATGATATACCCTTTAATCTATACTGAAAATAATTTAATACGTGTGGTAGTTCATTCGCTTCTGTTTCAGGGTCAAATGTTGCTGTACAACTTACTTGGTTATCTGCCCAATGCCGTTGTAAGAAAGAAGCTAAACTAAATTGTTCCCAAATCGAAAGTTCAGCCGCTGTTCTAATACCCTCTCCTACATCCACCGGTACCTCTACCACCGTTGTAGTGTCTTCTGAACCAAAGGCTGGTTCTACATTATATCCAGCTTTCTTTAATGGTTCTATTAATTCTGATTGATTTGATAATCTCATTCTTCTTATGTAGAATCTTGACTCCGGATAATGCATTCCAGGTGTTGCTCCCACTAAGAGTGAAACTGTACCACTTGGTTTAACACTCGTGGTCTTAATTGACTTTGGAACTGCAAACCAATCACTATATTGTTTATCCCACTCTTGTATAACATCATATCCATCTTCTAACCAATTCCGTAATGTATCTAAACCATTATTAGTAATGAATTGTGCCACGCCACTTACTGAACAACCAATCCGTCTATTTCTTAACATGACACGATTAGTTTCAGGCCAATGAGTTTTACCAAGTGTTACTGTCTTAGCATACAAATAAGCATATTTAAGTGTCCTCTTATAGTCTTCCAAATCTTCATGGTTATGTGGAAATGTTTCTACAAGACAACATAATTCATAACTTTCTAATGATTGTTCTAAACAAGGATTACCACCTGCAACTCTATGGTCTTTGTTGTCTCCACCATTTTGCATACGAGAAAATGTTCTCATATTTTCTAACCAAGCAAATCCCGGCTCACCATTATCTACAATTCTTTTACATACATCAGTATAATCCATACCCAATTCTGCAAATATAGAATTGTTTGAAGTCCAACCATATTGGTCACGATGTGGATTTACATCGTAATTTTTTAAATCTAAATACTCATCATCAAATGGATCACCAAACACAATTTCTGCAGTTCTCCTCACATTGCCCGCAACAACACACTTACCTATCAAATTCATTATATCTACTATAGTAGTTACTGATATTGGTTCACCTGTATTATCCTCTAGCACATTTCTAATTTTCCCATGAACTTCTTTTAATGGTTCATGACCACTCGATACACCACCAAAACCTTTGATTGGTTCTCCTGCTGGTCTAATTTGATTATAATCAAACTCAACATGTGGAAGTCCATGAAAATAAGATTCTAATAACAATCGTAACGATTCCACCCAACCCTCACGGGTATCTGGTATCATATAAATTTCTTCATTCCTATCACGATTAATACCTTTAACTATAATTTCACCGGCACCCTTTACATCAAAACCAACTCCTACACCTAACATTGACGCGTCCATTAAAAAACAAAATGGTTTTGAGTAATCGTCCTTGATAGTACTGGTAGAAACAAAAGCACAATTATTTAGGGCGGCGTACAATCCTCGTTCTTCAGTTATAGACGTTCCCATAGCCCAAAGACCTCGGCCGGGTGGCAAAAACTTCATATTGAAAATTCGGTCATACATTTCTTGACCTGACCGTTGAGCTTGCCACGCATTCCACCCTAATTGATGTGAATCAATCCATTTTTTTTGCATCGTGTATGTTCCTTCCACAACACGTTTAACAGTTTCCCACCATCTTTCATTTTTACCATTTTCTTTAATACGAGAATATGTTCTCATATAAACTAATTCACCTAAACCGTTAAAACCAAATGGAGGTTTTTTCCGTTTATATTTGCCTATAAAATTATCAGACAATAAAAACTTTTTGCTCATATAAAATACCTTTTCAAACTAAATGCTAACAATCTTATGTGGAATGATACATTCATAAATATTAAGTTAATCTTCATCTTTTTAATATATTATGATTTTTTAAAAACAAATATTGGTTCATACTTATATCCAGCTCCCATTACACTTGATAATGTCAATTGTAATGTATCTTCTTGGATAAAACCCAATTCTTTTGAAATCTTTACTGTTTCTTCTTCTATAAATTTATACTTTGATGTATTTGCTATATTATACAACATATAACCACCTTTTTTCAATCCATAGTAACAATTCTCTATGGTCTTTCTTAAAAAACCATCTACCCAATCATCTTTTGTTGAAAATTTGACATAAGACTGAGTATCCTCATCTGAATATTTTTCTGTATCGAAATATGGTGGACTTGTAAAACACAAATCCAATGATTCTTTATCTGGTTGAAAAACTTCACTTCCTAATTTATGTATTTCAACTTTTTTTCCCAAATATTCAAAATCTTCTTTTATCTTCAGCAATCCATCATAAGTTTTACTTGATGGTTCAGTTCCAATATAATATTTTCGAGAACTTGCCAAAAATCCTAATAACCTACCACCCCAACCTGAACTCATATCCCAAATCACATCACCACCAAACTTCTCATATATTAGTTTGGCTGCCGTTGGTCTAAAATTACTTACGGCTTGTGAGTTAGTATGAATCTTTAAAGTTTGTCTTAGTCGATTCTCGTGAAATTGACTTTCATCATCTATATGTCTTAAACACCAATTCCAACACTTCCTTATTGCAGACTTAAATTTATCATCATCAGAATATATATCCATCGGAGTATATTTTGCCCCACCACACCGAATAGTCCAAAAATGTGGGAAATATGTCCAAGCCAATCGTAAACAATGCATCGTTTGAATTATTTCATTATTGATAAAAATACTATCAACATCAAACTTTTGTAATTTTCTGATATGTTGATGTTTTTCATCTTCTCGAATAGTATAATGTGGAAATCCATGTCGTCTATAATAATCAAATATAATATCTACGCCGTAATCTATATCAACACTTCGTAAATTAGATGTAACTCTTTCGAACTCCAAATCATCTTTATCATAACCAAAGGTTTCAGTCAATACTTGAGCATTAGTTATCAATTTCTTCTCCACTCATCAAATCTTCGTACCTTTGGGACAATATCTGTTTAGTTTGGTTATCTCTATTATTAATTTTATGTTGAACATCTTTACCTTGTATTGATGTCGATTCAAATAACTCAATCTTACCAATATTAGTATTAATACGTGCCGGATAAGTTAATCCATCAGGACCAAACCGATTCTTAATAACATGAAACCTACCTGTATTACTTATCTTATCTTCTATCTTACGACTCAACGACATAACAAAATCTGCTGTCATTACTTTTGCATAACTTTCTGCAACCCTTGATGCCTCAATAACATCCTCATCAAGAGCACTTCTATTGGCTTGTGATGCTGTCCATATTGGAACTTGCAATTCACCGGCAAGTCCTCTTAAATCTTCATAGATGTTTCCAAGAGCATGTCTCATCTCCCGTGTCTTATGAACATCTCTCATAATATCAGCATAATCAACTATTACCATATCTATCTTTTCACCAAAAGTAGTAGCCTTCTTTAAATGAGCAGATAAAGTATTAACAGTACAAGATTTAGTTGGATAATATTTAATTGTCAATTTACCATCTAACTTAAATAACTTTTCCATCACTTCTTCTTTATGATATTTTAAATTCTGACCCTCAAATCCAGAAAAGATACTGTCATATCTCAATCCTACATAAGCTTCATTCAATTCTAAAGTATAATGAACCACATTTAATTTTTGACTTATAGCATATGCCCCCATAGCAGATAATACCCAAGTTTTACCAATACCAGCAGGTGCCACTATAACTCCCAATTCACCAGCACCCAATCCACCTTGCATTAACTCATTTATTATATCCCACGGTGTAGGTGATGTTATTCTTGCAGATTCTTCATATCTAGCATCAATATCTTGTAAATAATCGTGACCTAAATTTCTTTCAACCCCAGCTCTCATCGCCGTATCAATTAAAGATTTTATTTCGTCACTATCTCCGTCTCGTTCTAATATTTTAGCTGATTCAACTATAGCATCCTTTAATACTTGTGATTTATGAAAATCCAATGACTTATCTTTAACATAATCAAGGTCAGCCGCTTGCATATTTTTAAATACTTCTTTTAATACATCCTTGACATTAACCTGTAATAAATCAGAATCTATTTCTTGAATTTTGATTTTAAAGACATTCATAGTAATAACATCTTTATATTCGTTGTAATATTCTCTTATTTCTTTTATAATCCAACGAAATGCATCATTGCTAGTATACTTCTCATCTAAAATATCTACTATTTGTTCCAAAAACAATTTATCCGTAATCAAACAAACAACAAATTTTACTTGAAAACTAAATCCATATTCAGATATTGTTTTTGTTTTATTCATTATTATTCCAATACCTATCCAATATCATAAACTCAGTAACCCAAGTATCAAAATTTGGTATTTGTCCCCACAATTTATCTTCAACAAACAACCTCTGAAACTTATACTTAACCAACTGTGGCACCACAGAATGAATTGCATCATTTATCTTTAATTTAACGTGATTAGGTATATCTGGCGTATCCAATTGCATCAATAAATAATTTCTTTTAATGACATATTCGCTATCATTCAATATTTTTGATACTCGTGTTGTTTTTGTCTTTGCCGAATCTAATAACATCATAATATCAAAATCCTTATCCTCTGATAAGATAGGGAATTCTTTTATCAAACTTTTTATACCTACACCCTTGACTCCAGGAATGCTATCTGATTTATCACCATCCACAACTCTACAAGTTAACATATTTCGTGGGTAAATTCCAAGCTCTTTTTTAACCAACTCAGCATCATACGTTATTTTTTTGGTAGGTGAATAAAGTTCAACTCTATCATCAACCAACTGTAAAAAATCCTTATCCGTAGACATAATTGTAGACTTAGAATCTTTTAAAGTGACATTACTGACATAACTGATTACATCATCTGCTTCAAGGTTATCATATGCTAATAAAGTCAATGGTAAATGTTCTAAATACTCAACCAATCTACCCAACTGTAATTTCATCGATTGTTGCTCATCATGTGGAGCTAAGTTCCAATCGACGTTTCTATTAAGACGGCTTTTTACTTTTCTACCACCCTTATATAAAGAAAATATTTTCTGTCTTGGCTTAGACCCATTTTTACCATCAAAAACAATCACACATCGGGTAGGTTTAAACTTATTTATAGCAAATCGTATGGATTTCATGAATCCAACTAAACCACCTACGTGAGAACCATCTTCATTCAATGATGGATTTATACTAAAAGCTCTAATAAATGTGTTTAACCCATCTATCAAAAGTACATGGTCATTTGGATGTCTTATCTCAGGTATTTGAGATAATTCTTCTTCTAAATCTTCAAATCGTTGGTTTAATAATTTGCGGTCATATCCATTACTCATCCGCAAACTCATCACTCGTGGAAACATCATCTATTCCCAATTTTCCGGAATCATATTTTAGTATGACCTTTTCACATATTAAATTATAAGTATATTCTTGAAAATCGACATCTGCCATCAACGATTGAAAATCTTTAGATTGAAATTTTAACTCTTTACCAGTATGGTCATTCATAGTATACCAAGCACCACCTTGTTTAACTAGATTATGTGCTTTTAACACTTCTAACCAACTTCCAAAATCATCTATACCTTTATCAAAATAAAGTGGAAATTCCGCACTTCTTAAAGGTGGCCCTAACCTATTCTTGATTACTTGAGCACGTATTTTAATACCAATAGTGTTTTTCTTGGTGTCTTTGATCTGACCCATATTCTTTAGACGAATACGAGTTGATGAATGAAAGGGCAATGCCTTTCCACCACTTGTAGTCCACGGGTCACCAAACATTACACCGAGCTTTTGTCGTAATTGATTTGTAAAAATCAAACATACTCGTTGTCTTGCAATAAGATTTGTAATCTTTCTCATCGCCTTTGATATCACAATGGCTTTTGCTGTAGCCCAACCATCTTTATCAAAGTCAGCATCCATTTCAACTTTTGTTGATGCGGCTGCTAAACTATCTACAAGAATTGTAACAAGTTTATCTTTATCGGACTCTCTGATTTTTGTAACGATTGTTTCAATTGTATCAAATATATCTTCAACAGTTTCCAAGTGAACATATAACATTTTATCAGTATCAATGCCGATAGATTGTAAAAATTCACTCGATACAGCAGACTCGGTATCTATATAAACAGCAAGTCCATCTTTTCTTTGTGTAGATGCTAAAGCATGAGCACCAATCAAAGATTTACCACTACTTTCAAGTCCATTTATTTCTGCAATTCTACCAGCGGCAAATCCACCATTAGGTCTGTTTGATATTGCTAAATCTAATATCGTAGAACCGGTTGAAATCCAATCAGTAACATCAGTTGGAGCTTCTTGTACGCCATCTAAAAAATAAGCTACTTGATGGGATTTAAATTGTTTATTTAACTCTGAAGCAATTACTTCAGCTAATTCATCTCTATTTGACATGACTTATCCTCTTTTTTATAGGTGGGGCGGAGAAAGGAGGAAACCACCCCACCATCCCGCGGGTTATGAATTGAACAATTTATCAAAATCATCTTCTACTTTAGAAGATGCATTTGTAGTAACCATTTCGGGTTCCGATTCTTCAGAATCACCATCCGACGGATTTAAAAAATTAGAAAGATGGTCTTTCAATTCATCATACGACGGTTCATTATACAACTCTGTTAAATTAGATTGTTCATTCAACAACTTTTCAAGTACATCACCTTCATCTGCCAAAGCAGTCTGATTGGGTTTTACTCGAATAGTTGTTTTCCCATACTGATTGCCTGCTTCGGCTGCAGTTTGGCGTTCAACTACAATATCACGACCAGTTGAGGCATCAGAAATATCACCATAATCTGGATCGGCAATAATTCCAAGTAATTCCTGATAAACAGTTTTACCAAATCCCCAAAACTTTACTCCCTCGTTTTCTTCTCCACGAACAACGACTGGTGCAAATGTTCTCATCTTTGGTTCAATCCTTTTACCTTGAATCCACTCATCCTTATTTCCACTTGACTTCAATTTGTCAGCAAATTGTTGAACTGGGTCGGGACGACCAAAAGATAGAGGTGACAAAACAGTTTTGTTCGGCACCAAAGAATAGTGAAAAAATAATTCACTAAACGGGTTCTCTTTATTATGTGAATAAGGTACAATTCTAACTTGTGACTTTCCAGGTTGTGGTTTCCAAAAATTGGTTGACGCTGTATTCTGTAACTGATTAAGACGTGATTTTATGGCTTCTATATCCATGTTTATTCTCCTGATTTATTATTTAAGGTTTATTATCTATGTATAAATATAACATAGAAAAGTTTCTTTTTAGTTAATATAATATAACACTTTTCTGATTAAAAAACAAGCGTTTTTTTTATAAATTAATTATTTTCAATATTCTAGTAGGTATTCTTGATAACCCTTCTTTATTTGAAATCAATATCATATTTTTGTATATATCCCACGGTATCTGATAAGATGTATCTAATACACCATTATTTATTTCCATAATTAATTCATTTAATGCATTAATTGTATATAATGTATTGGTTATCTTTTTTCTGTGTAATGAAATGGTATTTTTTACTGCATTAAAGTCAACTTCATCGTTTTTATCAATATTATATGTACATATTAGTTCTTTGGGTTTATCTTCGTTTTGCAATACATAAATTTTTTCAAAAATAATTTTAAAATTCTTTGTTATGTCTCTAATAGTTTGTTCGAGATTATGCTGAGTCGTGAATGTACAAAGTAGTTGAGTTTTCATTATACTTCCCTAACTTTACCAGTTGCCGTATCTATTGCCTGTCCATCATCCGTTAATTGTGTTGGAGCTGGTTCACCATCGCCAGTAAATGATAACTGACATCCACCACCTGTTCTACCAGCAGTTCTTTTAGTTCTAAATGTTATTGAGTAATCATCCGGATTTTGTGTTCCTTTTGATGTTACAAATCTTGGTTCATCATTTTCATCATAGAATTGTTTGTTATGTTCTAAGTCATTTAGTGATTCATTAGTTCTAATGTTATTAGCAATTTCAATAGCAGACATAAGTGCTTCTACTTTTACACCACCACTCTGAACTAAATTCTTAGCATTGTTTTTACCAATTAGAGCAGCTGCATGTTCTTCTGTTATAATATCACCTAATTTTTGTTTATATCCCTTTTCTATATCTTTTAATTTTTCACCGAATAATTTCCATTTTCTTGATACAGGTGTTTCATCTTTCACTTCCTCTTTTATCCTATCAACTTCTTCCATGTAGTCAGCTGAAATTATTGATATTTTTGAAATCTCTTCTTCTGAAAAAGTGTTACCTAAATTTACTTCGTTTAGTGTATCTTTAATAAAGTTTTCTGTTTTAGCTACAGTAGCACTCTTATCTTCCCCTCTAATCAAATCATCATTTATCAACAAAGTATGCCCATCTTCACCAAGATATTGTCCTTGATTATTTTGTTTAGATTCATCTTGATGTAACTCACAAATAGTTTTTGAGTTTGCTGGGCATCCATATACCCTACCAGCCTTTCCAAACTTACAACTAATCAAAGAAACTTTTTCTAATGTACCACCTTTTATCTTATCCCCAGCAGGAAAATTACCGGCGGATGGTAAATATACTTCTTCACCATTTGCTAATTCTTGTTCATATAAATTATTTTCAGCAAGTTGTTTCATAATTGAATTTGCAATTCCATCATCTGCTTTATGTAGCCCAACCATCAAGTCGTTATAACTATCAGCAATAGCTTTTGATGCCTCTTCACTTGGTATATCATAATTATTTAAAACATCTTGCATTCTTTTTTGGTGATTTTCTAAAGAAGTTACAACACCCTCATCTACAGTACCATTTTTTAGTTGTTCTTTTGCATAATCAATAGTATTCTGTAATGCTGGATTATTAATACTCTGTTCTAAATAATCCTTTGAGTGTTCACTACTTGGCATTTTTACTTTTCCATCATCACCCCTTACACCAAATAAACCATGTAATCCTGGTCTTATTTTTTGTAGAACTTTATGACTACTGAAGTAATTAGCTACACTCTCGTCTTGTGATGGTTTAACTATATTTTCATTTCCCAAATCTGGTTTAGCAGCAGCACTAAGTCCTATTTTAATACCCGAGGCATTAAATGTTTTTAACTCAACTAAAGAAGATACTTTGCTAACTAAGTCTTGAGATTTTTTTGTTCCAGCATCACCGGATAAAATTTTTCTATCACCACCTAATTTATTTAAATAAGCTTTTTTACCATTCTCATTTGTAGAAAAACCAGCGTTATCAACTAACCATTGTGCCGCTTCTATTTTCTCATCATCTGAGGCATCGTCATCATATATAGTTTTTATTTTATCTAAACTTTCATTTAAAATTTGTTTCTTACTACCACTTAATTGATCACCTTGTTTTTTAGCTCTACTTTCAAAATCATTAATTGTCTTTTGATTTTCATCACTTATGTTTCTTCCATCACCTTCTTCAGCATCTTTTTCTTTATCACCACCCATATAATCACGTTCTATATCTCCCGATTTATCAAATACGCCTGTACCTGTTTCTGGACCTCCTTCAGGTTCTTCTGCTCCATCATCTTTATCCACCTTTACAAATTTACCACCAAGCTTTTTATACCTTTGTGCATTAGGATTATCTACATCAGCATCTTTAACATATATTCCACGACTTTTATGTGTATAACCAGTTTTTACTTTTTTCTCTAAAGTTAAAATAACACTATCTACTACTTCTTGATCAATACCACGTTTAAGGCAAAGTTCTTTCAACAATACCAGATGATAATCATTACTTGGGTTGGGCACACCACTGGGAACTTTCTCTCTCCAATCCAACCATATTGAATCTATTTTAGAATTCATATATTTTCATTTCCCCATAATTTGAACCAACATTTGTTTTAGTCATGAAACCATTTTCTTCTAGAATTTTTTTGATATCATGTATTGTTTGTACTCCATCACTCTTATTATAATCAAATAAAAAACTGTCATAGTTATAATGAACAATATTGGTCTTTCTTGGTAATAAATATTGATGTAATTTCATTAAGAGTTTTACATTTCGTTCTGTTTCATACGACTGAATGTAGTAATTAAATAACTTTTGAGGATTTAAATTGTTCAAATTCTCTTCTTTCAGTGGTCTATTATAAATATGAGTTTCTATTTTTTTATTATCATTAAACCCAATCCACATTTCATTAATCAAATTTTTGGTCATATTTAAAAATTCAATCTCATCAGCAATCTTATTTGGAATGCCACCATACAAATATTGAAACGTCTTAGTTTTTCCCTTATCAATATCAACACCATATTTATCTGACAAGTATTCATGTACTGGACCATCTGTAAAATTATACCCCACCAAATCACCAATCAATCTTGGATGATATGCATCAAAATCAAACTCAACAAACACATCATTCAATGGCGAAAAACATTTCCTATGTTCAGGAGTCAAAGCAGCAAAATTTAAATTGTGTATTGAATTGGAAGGTCTTGATGTTGTAGTAAAGAAGTTATAATTCTGATACAGTTTTTTATCATAAACATATTTTGCCACTTGATGACCAAACGTAGATATCAAATTAGTATTAACCCCTATACCATTCAATTCAATTCTGGTAAATGCCTCACAGAACTCGTCATGGAATAATTGTAACTCTGGTGTGACCTCATAATCATCATCTTCCCAATCCATTTTCTCCATAATTTTATATAATGGATAGTAATACATGAAATCACTATCATCGTGGAAGTTAGACCATGTTACTTCATGTTTTACTTTATTGGTATGCCAATAATTGACCACATTAAGGTCAAGAAACTTTAAATCGTTTTTTATAAAAGTCTTATAATCAATTCCAACGTGAAGTCTGTCAGAGTCGAGTTTTCCAACCTCTTTCTCATAATGGTTAGCATATATTATATCTTTATCAAATAGTAAAACAATATAGTTATCAGGATGGGACTTTGAGAAGTTTTGTTTAGACGTAACCAATTTAATCATGTAGTAAGTTAAGACATTTTCATAAAAAAGTCAATGTTTTATTAAAAATAGTCACCTCTAATTATTTTTCGTTCTTCTCTTTGCTTCTTTGTTTTACTTACGTTTTCAATTTGCGGTACTCGCAATTCGCGGAGATCCTCCATATACCCTTTATATCTATCTACTAATTTTTCGAGAAGACCAATAAGATTGGCTTGGTTATGCATAGCACGCGACAATTTTGAACTAATTTTTATACATCTAGTAGTCTGAACTTTAGAGAATAAAGCCGATTCACCGTTTAAAGTACACTCATAATAAGGTACATCTTTAGCATTATCATCTAAACGAGATAAAATAGTTTGAAATATCATCGGTGCCAATTTCTCCGGGGGGCCTGCAGGAAGGACTGCCATAGATTTAAAAATACTCTGTGATAAAGAAGTTCCTAAAAGTTTTCGCATCATCACAAATTCTAAAGCAGTGAGATAAAAAACAGACTCAGACTGATTCACCGCCACAGATAGCTTCCCAGACAATGATGGATTGAAAAATGATT
>PVBE010106907.1_pt1 | contig 12225 bp, 8 predicted proteins | sample 1631181 | NCBI WGS metagenome assembly PVBE01 (sample SAMN08397723, study PRJNA350692) | Marine metagenome, whole genome shotgun sequencing project. | isolation source: water | place: Pacific Ocean | collected 2012-04 | reverse complement strand
TCATGGTCATCGACACCCTGCACCAGTCGAGGAAACGGCCGACGCCCGGTCGCGAGGCCAGAGTAGCCGCAGGCCAACCAGAGCGGCGCAATGCGCCAGCCGTAGCCGATCGCGCGGTGCATCGTCGACCAACGGCTCTTCGGTACCGCGGACGGCCGCTCGATGCGTAGCCCGAATGGCCGCTCATAGTCCGCACTCGTAGCCAGCAAGCCAAAACGAGTCAGGGCGCGACGCACGCCTGCCTCCTGTAGCCGCTCGCCAAGCTGCGCGAAGTAGGTGTTACACGAGAACGTCAGTGCATTCGCCACGCTCGGCGTCTGCCCTTTCCAGCGGCATCCGCAACCGAGCACACCACGATACCGACTGCCGGTGCACTCCTTGAAGTCGCCGGAAACGGCGCCGGTCACCAGCCCCTCGTAGGCCATGAACGGTTTGATGACCGAGCCCGGGTAAGGCGTGTACCAGGACCTGGCTGACGTGTTGATGCGAAACTGCAGGCTGATGCCTCGCTCATTGGTCGTGCGCTCGGGAATCCACGCCATGCCACGCACGTCACCGGTGTGCACGTCGAGCAGGACCATCGAAGCCTTGGCCTCGCCATACTCCGCACCCTGCTCGGCGAGCGCTTTCAACATCGCGTCGGTCAGGCGAGCATCGATGGTCAGGCGCACATCCTGGCCGCGCTGCGCATCGACATGTCGAACCACTTCCCTCTCGTTACCACCACGATCGCGCAACACCTCGCGGATGCCGAGCCGACCGGTCAACACCGAGTCGAGCTCGCGCTCCAGACCATCGAAGCCACGCCGCGCGGCGAGCTGACCGCTGCGGCGCGCTCGCTCCTCGAGCTGCTGCTTCCATAGCTGCCATTCGTGGTCATCGATGTGAACCCGCCGTTCGAGCGCCGAGGGTTCATCGAGGCCTTCCGGCGCTGGAATCAGGAACCTCGGCTCGTCGTCTCGACGTTGCAGGGCAGCACCGGCACGCACGGCGCCGAGCCAGCGATACGGCATGCCGGAAGGCTCCGTCCGCGGATGCCGCCGACGCACCTCCTCGCCGACAGAGAAGCCTGGGTAATGCTCGCTGCGCCCGACGACCAGCGCAACCACCGTGTCGAAGGGCACTGGTCCTGCAACTCTGAACGGTGCCTTCTCGAGCGCAAAGCGTTCATCCAGCCGTACGACCAGGTCGTTGGCAGCCTCACTCAGCGAACCTCCGTAGCTGCGCGCGAGTCGCATGAGTGCGCCGCTTCGCGCGTCGCCATCGCCGTTGCCTCGCGCCGCAACGCGGGCACGCGCTCGAACGCGGAGGCGGCCATCGAGCGCATCGAGCCACTGGCGCAGTCCGCCGCGAGGCTCGCCCGTCTCCGTGGTCGAGCGCGGCAACGCGAGCTCGTTCCCGAGCAATGCGGCCAGCCGATCCAGGTCCGCGAGCCCCGCACTGAGGTGAGCATGCAACGCCTCGCGCAGGCTGTTCTGCGCCATCAGATCGCCGAGGCACTGCCCGACCGAACCCGGCGGAGGGTCGACGTGCGCCGCATCGAAGGCCACCGCGAGCGAACTTGCACTGGGATGCCGACCGGCATCCACCGCGTGTACGATCGAGAAGGCATAAAAGCGCAGAACGCTGCGCAGCCGTTTCGCCAGCCCCGAACCGCGGTGCAGCCAACGCACCGGCATTGCCAGCAGCGCGTCGGCCGCGGCATGCGCTCGTGCCGGCGGTCCGGCGAAGGCCAGCGGCACTGCGGCGAGCGGATAGGGTGATTGGTCGGTCACGGCGGCCAGATCACGGAGGAAGCGATCCAGGTGCAACAGCGATGCCGACATGTGCCGCCGACGCAGGCCGCGGTAGGTCAACTGCAACACAAAGAGCGACTCGTCGGTTGCGAGCACGACGCCGTAGCCGTCCTCTATCGTGCCGCGCAAGGCCGGCAACCAGTGGCGGCGCCGCAGGTTGTCACCACGCGCCGCGGACCAGACCGCGGCCTCCGAGACTTGCAACTCGAACAAGCGAGCGCCTAGGACGATCCCACCACCGGCAACGGCGAAAGACAACACAGCAAGGCGAAGCCGTGCGCGGCTCATCCGGCGACCTCCGTGGCGGCAACCTTGTCGCGACGCCTAGGCGGACGCCATGCGAGCACGATGGCCAGGCCAGGCGCAACCAGCGCTGTCAGCAACCAGCCCAGTGGCCCGCGACCCAGGGGGTCACCGACGCCGCCGGCGAGCACGTAGGACTGCAGCAGCGACAGCGTCGCCGCAACGAGACCGCCGGCCAGCATCTGAAACTGCCACCGCTCCGGAAACAGATTGCGCCGCAGCGGCCACACGAGCAGGTAGACGACGAGGAGCGCCCACAGGTGAAACACGATCCCACCGGGCCAGAGCAGCGCGCGGGCCACAGCGAGCAGGATCAACAAGCGCGGTGCGCGGCTCGTGTCCGCATCGAGAGCGCAGCGCGCGACCAGGAGCGCGGTGACGTCGGGCAACCAGACCATCCGCCCGAGCAGCAACGACTCGATCGCGAGCAGGTGCACACACCCGAGAAAGCGCAACGCGGTTGCCATCATCGGTCCACGACTCCGCCACCCACCGTCACTCGCTCCGGCCATGACGTGTCACCAAACAGGTCGGCAACGAGCCGACCGCCGCCGAGTTCGCGCACCCGGCCAACCTCCAGACCCTGCGGGAACGCCGAGCCAGCGACGCCGGTGAACAGGGAGTGGCCCGGTTCGCCCTCGACCTCGGGCGGCCAGACGACGGCGAAGCCCCGGCCACGCCCGCGCACCAGGATCGCCGTCGGGGCGTCGTGCCCATCGAAACAAACCAGAGGCACCACCGGGCCGTGACCGGACAGGGGCGTCGCCATCGCGAGACCGCCGCACGCCCAGCGAATGCGCCCGAGGCAATGCAGACCGTCGAACACTGCGGCCCCCGCCGCCAACTCCGTACCCCGCAACAGGTATCGTCGCGGCGATTCGTTCGTCGCCGACGACCAAACGACCCGCGCAGCATTGCCGCCTCTGCGGTGGTCCGCCGCTTCCACCGAAGCTGGCGCGCTGGCGATGACTCCCACACGCACAACGCCGCGGGCATCCCAGCGCGGCATCACGTAGCGACGTAGCACGAAACGACGGTCGCGATAGCCAACGTCCTCGACCCGACCGAGGACGAGTCCTGCCGGCAGGTCCGGGTGCAGCACGGGGCTCGCAGCAGTGCGCGCGATGTAGGGCCAGCGACCGGCGCTCCACGTGTCGAGTTGGCGCGGCACGGCCCGCACCACTCGCAGCAGAAACGGCGAGCCCATGGGCGCCGCTGCGACGAGCAGCGACAAGTGCGGCAGGTCCGGGTTGATTTGCGACCGCGCAACCGCGGCCCACCGGGGCGCCGGTTGTGGGCGCGGCGACCGCCAGGTCAGGAGTCGAACGCGGAGGTAGTCGCCCGGACAAGTCGGCGCGATGAAGCCGAGCAGGTCTTCGCCATGGACCACCGCTCGATGCGCGAGCTGTGCGTCGGCCTCGCGTGCCACGCGGTCGAGCACCAACACCGTGCCGTGCCGCTCGGTAGTGAGCACGGGCAGCTGTAGGCAAGCGGGGCCACCGCCGCGCACCGCAGCGCGCTGCGCATCGCCGAGCGCCGACGCTCGCGAGCCAGGCAGGGCCAACACAGGCGATTCGGCAGCGTGCACCGTCGAAAGCAGCGCTTGCGGGCGCAGCACCACGGCAGCCGCCGCCTCCACCCATGCAAGTGGCCCGAAAGTCGCGTGTGGCCAGAGCAGAGCGGGCGGCGTGAGCAGTGCGGCGGCCAGCAGCAGGCTCCGCCGGGGCACTTAGCCGCCGTTGCTTCCATACAAGAAGGGAGACAAACGGTCGAGCTGCGAAAGCACCAGGCCGGTGCCGCGCACGACGCACGTCATTGGATCCTCGGCGATCTTGACCTCGAGATCGAGTTCCTCGCCGATGACGTCGGCGAGCCCGGTCAGCAACGCACCACCACCGGCGAACATGCAACCGTTGCGGGTCAGGTCGGCGCTGAGCTCCGGCGGCGTGCGCTCGAGCACGGTTTGGATACCCGAGATGATCGCCCGCACGGGATCTTGCAGCGCAGCGCGGACCTCGTCGGAGGCGATGACAGTCTTGCGCGGGCGACCGGTCATAAAGTCGCGCCCCGAAATCTCCAGGGTGTAATCCTCGCCGCTGTCACGCGCCGAACCGATCGTGCGCTTGATGTCCTCGGCCATCAAAGGTCCGATCAGGAGGTTGTACTTCTCACGCACGTGCTTCGCGATCGAGTCATCGAAGTTGTCACCAGCGATGCGCAGGCACTGGGCCTCGACCACTCCCGCCAACGAAAGCACTGCGACCTCAGTGGTGCCACCGCCGATGTCGACGATCAGGTTCCCCTCCGGCTCGGTCACGTTGATCCCGGCCCCGAGGCCGGCGGCAATCGGTTCCTCGACGAGGAAGACCTCGCGCGCACCGGCGCGCTCGGCCGAGTCAATGAACGCACGCCTCTGTACCTCGGTCGTGCCATACGGAATCGCAATCACGAGCCGCGGCTTGACGAAACGACGCCGCTGGTGCAACGCACCGATGAAGTAGCGCAGCATTGCCTCGGTGATCTCGAAGTCCGCAATGACGCCTTCCCTGAGCGGGCGGATCACGTCGATATTGCCGGGTGCCCTTCCCTGCATCCGGTACGCTTCGCGCCCCACCGCTTGCCCGCCGAGGATGACTTCACTCGTACCGGTCTTCACCGCTACGACCGACGGCTCGTTCATCACGACGCCGCCCTCCTCCACGTAGACCAGCGTATTCGCAGTCCCGAGATCGATCCCCATGTCGACCGAGAAACGACCGGTAATCCACTCCAGCAATTTCAAAGCGCATACCCTCCTGAAGGGAGCGTAGCCGGGGAAGGCGCGCTCCGCTAGGTAAGGATCCGCGCCCTATCGGGCACGGATCCTCCGTTCGACGATCACCACGATCACGACCACGATGCGCTGCCCCAGCAGCCGTCGACTTGCCCACAACAGTTGTCCACAACTGCTAACAACAGTTGTCCACAACTGCTAACAAAGCGGCGAGTTATCCACAGCGTGACCCATCCGTGGGCGACCTCGCGTGGGTGAGCCACTTCAACGAACACGCCAGCGCCGACGAGCAACCCGTGCCTGTGCAACGCCCGGTTAACGTAACCGAGGGGCACCCCGCCCCCGGCGGGTGCCCCTCGGCATCAAAGACGAGGTCGTTCAGGCCAGTGGACCGCGACCGTAGTGTTCGGCGAGTGCGATCCAGATCAGGGCGAGGCCGCCGATCAGGAGCAGGGTCGTGGTGATCACGATGCCGAAGTCGATACCGAGTTCCGGGCCACCGGCGTCGTCGAGGATCTCGACCGGGGCGTCATCAGTTGCTGGTTTGCGCGCCATGAGGATCTCCCGCTCAGTCGTTCAGCCTGGTTGAGGCGCGGTCGCCAACGACGATCTCGGCGCCGGGCACGACGTTCTCGATGCGGCCGAAGGCCATGTTGTCCGCAACGTGCGTGATCCAGAGCTCGCCCTTGTACGTCTTGTCGTTGTGCAGAGCGAAACGCCAGCCCCTGCTCACACCAGCCTGGTTCGCACCGAGGCTTATGGTGATGGTCTTGAGCGAAGAGTTGACGGCAGTGACCTTGCCACTGACGGAGGGCAGCGCACGGGCCGCAATGGCGCGGGCAGCCGGAATCTCGGAGATGATGACGCTGATCTCGGTGCGGAGCTTGCCGTTGGCCTCCGTCTTCTCGTTGATCTCGGCCGTCAGCGCGGCGTTGCGCCGCTTGGACATGTTGAGATCGCGCTCGGCGATGGCCTGCCCGTCGACGGCAGCGTTCTGCGCCTTGAGGGCGACATCCCGAGCCTGCGTCGCGGCAACCCACTTCTCAGTCAGGTCGCTGAGGCGCGTGTTCTGGTTGTCGATGGTGCCAGCCATCTTCGTGGTGTTGCCCTCGATGTTGGCGATGCGGGCCTGCAAGTCATCTAGGCGCTTCTTGAGATTGGTGTTCTCCTCCTCAGCCGATGCCAACGTCGTCCCCTTGGACTTCAGGTTGGCATTCGACACCTGCAGGTCGTTCTTCGACGAATCAAGTTCAGTCTTGAGCGCCGAGGTGTCCTGCTCGTACTTGTCGTTGGCGGCCGACAGCGCGTTCTTGGCGGTGTTCAGCTGACCCAAATACGTCGTGTGGTTCTGGAGATAGAAGGCACTGAAGGCAAGGAACACGGCCGCCAGCACTAGATTGAGAATGATAAAAACTCGACCGATCGGACTCATCGTAGATGGGTCTCCATGGAGGGGTTGATGCCGGACAGCGAGACTGTCGTTCGGAGGGGCGCGTGGATACGGACTTTGCCAGCTCCACCGGACCCAGGTAAAGGGCTGAGGGCCGGGGAAGCATACCCTCCGCTACCGGAGGAGGCTTCAGGGTTCCCAGAAGAAGAAAGAGGGGCATCCCAGGAAGGCGAGGACGGTCCTTTCTCTATGGGACTAAAGATCTTACCGCCAGGCAAAAGCGTCGGTCAAGCGGCCCCCTGACGACGAATACAAGCAACGGCGATGAGCCCGAACAGGATCAAGACACCAAGCAGCGCAGCAGCGAGCGATTCCCCCCACCGCACCGCAGCCCTGCTCGCACGACTGGGCTGGGTTTCGCCCCTGAGAATCCCCGCACGGCCGACCGGCAGGCGATCGATGATGCGCCCGTCGCCGTCAACGATCGCCGTGATGCCGTCATTGGTTGCGCGCAGAACCGGGCTTCCGGTCTCCAACGCCCGAAACACGCTCATCGCGAGCATCTGATCGAGTTCGGTGCCGAGGCGATACCAACCCTCCCACGACACCACGGCAAAGAGCGAAGCACCCTCGGTGGCCAGCTTCGCAAACGCTGCAGGGAAGGCGTTCTCGAAGCAGATCAGCAGGCCGATCTGCCGACCGTCGGGGAGAGCGGGAATGGGCAGGTCCCGGCCCTCTCGCACGTTGGGCATCCCGGGGAAGAACCAGCGTAGCCAGGCCACGAAGGGCGGCAGGAACTCGCCGATCGGTACCCGGTAACGCTTCTCTCGGACGCCCAGGACGTCGCCATCAAAGTTGGTCAGGAAGGCCGCGCCGCAATATCGACCCGGCTCCGACTTCGAAGGGCGTCCGGCACCGCCGGCGAGGAGCACGCCAGACCGTCCCAGTTCGGTAGCAACATCGCGCAGGAAGCGCGGCTCGTCGGCTCCCGCCATCCCCCAAGCACTCTCGGGCCACACCGAGAGGTCCACCATGCCCATCTCCTCGGCGAACATCTCCTCGGCGAACGGGCGAAGCTGCGCCAACTCGCCCCTTAGTTGCGGCCGCACACCCGGTTGGTCGGCATAGCTGGGCAACGCGTGCTGCACGAGGGCCACGCGTATCGGCGCCCCCACAGGTTCGGCCGGCGCAAACGGAATGCTCAGCAAGCCCCAAAGAAGCACGCACGAGGCAAGCGGCAGAACCGACCGACGTCGCAACAGGGCAAGGCCCCCCGCGGCGAGCAGCGCCACGAGGAAGTTCATTCCCGCTTCACCAACGTTCGCGACCGGTCTCAGCAGCCACAGTTGTTCATAGAAGGCATGCGACACCTGCCCGTGCGGATAGGGGATCCACGGGAAGTGGCTGCGCACGGTCTCGAAGGCCGTCCAGACCAGCGCCGACACCCACGGCACGGCGCCGTCGCCGAGGCCCCGTCCTGTCGCGCGCACGACCCAGCACAATCCGAGCATGTAGAGCCCGCCCAGCACGCAGATCAGGACGAGCCCGACCACCGCGACGTGGCGAAGCGACCATGCAACCGTGCCCAGTGCCACGACGCCGAAGATATAGAGCGCCAGCTTGCGACCCCGGTCGCGGCTGCACACCTCAAACAGCAGCGCCAGCCCGGGCACTACCAGGAACTCGGCCCCCGGGAACACGCCGGGCGGGCCAGCTAGCCCGAGCAGGACCCCACCGCAGACCGCGAGCGCGAGGGTCAGGAACCGAGCGCGATCCACTCGACCGTGTCGCCGTCGTTGCCCGGCGTATCGGGTTTCAGAAAGAAGAGTGCGGTCGCCCGTGCCAGGCTAAACAGGTCCGCCGACGAGTTCTGATCGATCGCCACGACCCGGCCGCCATTGGCTCCGATCCGCGCCGGCAACACCTGCTCGCGCCAGTTCGCACGCATCGTGTGCCCGCCCGCGTCGAGCACGCCCCGCTGGCGCGGCGCCGGCGCCGGTGCACCCTGGAAGGCGCGCACCCAGGGCGCACCGAGCAGCTCGAAGATCGCGAAAGAACTCGCCGGGTTGCCCGGAAGACCGAGCAGGAAGCTCGCCTCGCCATCGACCTCCGCTTCACCGAACAAAGTCGGCTTGCCGGGCTTCACGCGCATGGATTCGACGATCGTGCGTCCACCGAGATCGGCGAACCCGCCGCGCACGAAGTCATGCGTCCCCTTCGAGACGCCGCCAATCGTGCAGACGAGGTCGTGTTGTCGCAGCGCTTCCAGCAACGCGCCCCGCGTATCGCCGACCCGATCGTCCAGGATCGGCAGCAAGTTGGCCTCGCCACCGGCGGCCTGCACCTGCGCCACGAGCGCCCAGGCGTTGCTGTTGCGCACCTGGCCCGGGCCGGGGTCGGAGGCGATCGCGACGACTTCGTCACCGGTCGGGAGCACCGCGACTCGCGGTCGCCCCCCCACAGCGACTCTCCCCCTACCCTGGTGTGCCAGGACACCCACGTCGCCCGAACCGAGGCGGGAGCCGGCGCCGATCAGCAACTGCCCTTGGTCGCACACGCTACCCCGGGGCCTGATGTTGGCCCCGGCAGGGCACTCTCGGGTGAACTCGATGGTCCCGTCAGCGCTCGGCTCGTATCCCGATGTGTGCTCCACGGGCACGACGGCGTCGACTCCCGCCGGAATCAACCCACCGGTCATGACCCGGGCGCATGCGCCGGTTTCGACGGTGCCATCGAAAGGCACGCCGGCCCGGCTGTCACCGATCAGACGCAACAGACCGCCGGGCGTGACATCGGCCGCCCGCACCCCAAAGCCATCCATGGCCGAGTTGTCAGCCGCGGGCACCGGGCAGTTACACTGCAGGTCCCGGGCCAGAACACGGCCCACCGCATCCGCCAGCCCGACCTCCTCGACGCGGGCGCTCGGCACCGTTGTGAGCACCCGTTGCAGGGCCTCCTCGACCGAGATCATCTCGCGGTCCCCCATGACAGGAAGCTTGCCGCAAACAAGCACGTACACCTCTGGAATAATCCTCCGTAGAACGGGCATGGGCCCTACCTTCCGGCCCCACCCCGATGCACCGGACCCCCACTTTGATCAGGCCTTACATACTCACCGCGCTTTGCTCCGTGCCGCTGCTCGCCTCGACCTGCACCGACGCTAGCACGGTGCAAGCCGCTCCCGAGACCGGAGAGAACGGCTCCCCCAACAAGCCGGAGAGGGCCTTCCCGGTCACCACCCACATCCTCGAGCCCAGGGCCGTGGCCGAGAAAATCCCCTGCACCGGCAACGTGGAGGCCTTCCACACGGTAGAGGTCGTGTCACGGGCCAACGGGCAGCTACTCGACGTGGCCATCGAGGAGGGCCAGACCGTCACCAAGGGGCAGGTCCTGTTCAGCATCGACGACCGTCACCAACGCCTCAGCCTGGAGGTAGCCAGCAACAGGCAGAAGGACGCCAGCAGCCGGGTCAAGGAAGCCAGGTTCGCCCTGCAGGAAGCCAAGGATCGGATCGTGCAGGCGGACCTCGAACACCGGCAGGCCAACCGTGCACTGGCACGCACCAAGAAGAGCCACGAGGAGGATCTGGCCAGCGCGACCGCGCTGGAAGACTCGCAGCTGGCGTGCGACAAGTGCAAGAGTGCGCTGGACCTAGCCAAGACGGCGGAGAAGAAGGCGAAGCTCGGCCTCGAACTGGCGGCCAACGAAGCCGAGCGGGCAGTCATCGATCACAAGATCCAGGATCGCCTGCTCGAGGACTACACGGTGCGGGCGCCGATCACCGGCGTTGTCTCCGTGCTCGCGGTCAAGGGCGGCGAACAGATCGCCATCCAGTCACCGGTCTGCACGATCGTCGCCAGTGACGACCTCGTGCTCTACCTGAAACGGCCGCAACAGGAGCTCTCGCAGCTGAAAGTCGACCAGAAGGTCGAGATCGAGGTCGACGCCTTCGAGGAGCACTTCAAGGGGCACATCGACCTGATCTCGCCGACGGTGGACGCGACCACGGGGACCTTCCGCGCGCGCGTGCGGGTCGCGGACGCCGAGCGTCGCCTGCGGCCGGGCATGTTCTGTCGCGCGCGCATCATCACGGGGACCAGCCACCATGCGCTCATGATCCCGAAGGCGGCAATCCTCTATGAAGCGGACCGCCCGTTCGCCTACGTCGTGCGCAACAACACGGCGGTGCGCATTCCGATCGAGCGCGGCATCGAGCTGACCACCTCGCTCGAAGCCACCAACACGGCCAAGACACCCAAGTCCGGGATGTTCGTCGCCGGAGACCGCATCGTCATCGAAGGGAGCAAGAAGCTCGAACCGGGCCGCCAGGTCCAGGTCAAGCAGTGACCGCGACGGGCAGCGCCGCCGCGGTCGAGCAGCGCGGCCTGCTCGCGCTCGCGATCCAACGACCGGTCGGTGTGACGATGATCGTCCTCGCCCTGCTCGTGTTCGGCTTCGTCGGCTACGGCAAGTTGCCCGTCACCCTGTTGCCAGAGCTCAGCTATCCGACGGTCACGATCCGGACCGAGTACCCAGGCGCCAGTCCCGAGGACATCGAGGACCGCATCTCCGAACCGATCCGCGAGGCGGTGTCCGTGCTGGGCAGCGTAGCCAAGGTCACGTCGATCTCGCGGTCCGGACAATCGGACGTCATCGTCGAGTTCGGCTGGGGCACGCCGATGTCGAACGCCGTTGGCGACATCCGTGAGAAACTCGACCGAGCCTTCCTTCCACCCGGGGTTCCGGTTCCGCTGATCTTGCGCTACGACCCGAGCCTCGACCCCATCATGACGCTCGGCCTCGGCGGGCCGCTTGACCTCATGGATCTGCGTTACTGGGCCGAGGAAGAGGTCGAGCCCGATCTGCGACTCGACGACGTCGCGGCGGTCAAGGTCAAGGGCGGCGACGAGAAGGAGATCCTGATCGCGCTCGATCCGACCAAGCTGTCGGCGCTCGGGCTCGATATCCGGCAGATCGCAAGCCAGTTGCAGGCCGAGAACCTCAACTCGTCAGCCGGTTCGCTTGACGAAGGCGAGACCGAGTATCTGGTGCGCGCGCTGAACGAGTTTCGCTCACTCGATGACGTGCGCGAACTCATCGTCGCGCGGCGCAACAACGCCAACATCCGCCTCGGCGAGGTCGCCACGGTGCGCCCGTCCGCAAAGGACAAGGAAGTGCTGGCACGCGTCAACGGCAAGCCGGCCGTGCTGATCGAGATCTACAAGAGCGCAGACGCCAACCTGGTCGCCCTGGCACGTCAGCTGCGTCACCGGATCTTCGGTACCGAGGAACAACGACAGTTCGTCGCCGACGAGGAGAAGACAACAGGGGCCAAGCCGGGACCGCCAACCGCCAGCGGCGGGGTCGACCAGGCCGACGTGCAAGGCAAGGCGGCGGAGAACAAGACCGCGAAGCAGAAAGCCGAAAAGCACGGTGACGGGGCTAAGGAGCGCCGTGCGCGTGCCAAGCGCGCGGCCATGCACGACTTCATCGCCAATCGCCTACCCAAGGGCATGCAAGTCGCCCTCCTGACCAACCCGGCACGCTACATCGAGAACTCGATCCAGGAGGTGCTCGAGTCGGCGGCCGTCGGTGGCTTGTTGGCGATCGTCGTGTTGTTCTTGTTCCTTCGCCGGGCCGGACCCACGCTCCTGATCTCGCTGTCGATCCCCCTGTCGCTCGTGGTCACGTTCGCACCGCTCATGCTGACGGACGTGTCGCTCAACGTGATGTCGCTGGGCGGTCTGGCGCTGGGTGTCGGCATGCTGGTCGACACTTCCATCGTCGTGCTCGAGTCGATCACCCGGTGCCGCGAGGAAGGCGACAGCCTCATCTCGGCGGCATTCAGGGGAGTTCGCGAAGTGTCCGGCGCGGTCATCGCGTCGACGCTGACGACGATCGCCGTTTTCCTGCCGATCGTCTTCGTCGAGGGCATCGCCGGACAGTTGTTCCGCGACCAAGCG
>PVBE012253559.1_pt1 | contig 12230 bp, 13 predicted proteins | sample 1631181 | NCBI WGS metagenome assembly PVBE01 (sample SAMN08397723, study PRJNA350692) | Marine metagenome, whole genome shotgun sequencing project. | isolation source: water | place: Pacific Ocean | collected 2012-04 | reverse complement strand
CGGCGGGGCGAGCGAGCGGAGGTGAGTTCGAGGACGACTCAGTTCAGGTGTGCAACACGCTCCAGGGTGCGCACAACGGCAGCTTCGCGATCGATGCCACGCAGCTGGCGTTCTTCATGTTCGTGAAAGCACACAACATTCCGGTGCTCATCCGGGTCTTCAATACCGGCGCCGCCAACCCGCGGAACACGTGTCGCATCTTCTATTCGCAGTCGTGTTTCGACGGAGCGAATTGTCGCGCCAGCCCCAACGGAGTGCCGGTCGAGGAGTAGCAACGGCTCTCGCTGCCCATCTCCACGCAGCGCAAACGGCGACCGTCCACCGTCTTGCTGACGCGCGAGCCGACCACCGCCTTGTTGCGACCACCGCCTTGTTGCGACCACCGCCTTGTTGACGGCGGTGGTCGGCTCGGAGCGCGCATCATCGCCACGGGTCGGTCCGTCGGCGGGAGCTCGCAGGCAGACAAGGTTCTACGGAGCCCGCATACAGACAAGGTTCTGCGGAGCCGGCGGTGTATCGGAGCGTGCGGTGCAGCCCGTCGGCTGGCGGGCGGGCCCGGCGAGGCGCGCGTCAGCGCTGGCGCTCGGGGCGCCCGGCGCGGCTACTCGGCTTCGGCGGTGGCGCCGTCGAGCAGCGGCTTCAACTCACCCGACTCGAACATGTCGCGGACGATGTCGCTGCCGCCGACCAGCTCGCCCTTCACGTACAGCTGCGGAATCGTCGGCCAGTTCCCGTACTCTTTGATGCCCTGGCGAATCGTCGGATCGCTCAGCACGTCGAAGGCCGCGAACGGGCCGCCGTGGTCTTTCAGAACATTCGCGACCAGATTCGAGAAACCGCACTGCGGCGCCTCCGGGGTGCCCTTCATGAAGAGCATCACCGGGTAGCCGGTCACCATCTCGCGAATGCGGGTCTGCGGGTCCTTCTCCTCGGACATCTTTCTACTCCGTCCCTTGGGCCTGCTCGGGGGTCAACGTCTCCAGCGTGAGCGCGTGGATGGGGGCGCTGCTGCCGGCCATCAAATCGCTCAACGCGGCATAGATGCTTCGCTGGCGCGCGATGCGGCTCATGCCGTCGAAGCTCTGCGTGACGATTCGCGCCTGCCAGTGGTCCTGGGTGCCGGTGAGGTCGACCATCTCGACCTCGGCGCCCGGGTGGGCCTCCTGGATGCGGCGCACGATTTCTTCCTGCAGCGACATCGACTCCTCCGAGAATCGCGGTACGCACGGTGCCGCAGAGGTGCGGACGAAGCAACAGATGCTGGAACATGGGTCGGGGTCGCGCGGGTTGACGTCGGTCCGTCCGCGCTTAACATTCACGACCGCGCAAAGGAGCTTAGTTGGCCGAGTCCCGACCCAACCTGCCGGCCCGTACTGACGGCACCGATCTGCTCAAGGCAGACGAGCTCACCCGCTACCTCTCGGAGATCCGGCGCTACCCACTCCTGACCCGCGAGGAAGAGGACGAGGCGGCGCGCGCCTTCTACGAGGACGGCGACGTCGATGCGGCCAAGAAGCTGGTGACCGGGAACCTCCGGCTCGTGGTGAAGATCTCGATGGAGTACCGCCGCGCGTGGGTCAGCGCTTTGGACCTCATCCAAGAAGGCAACATCGGCCTGTCCGAGGCCGTCAAGCGCTTCGACCCCTACCGCGGGGTGCGCTTCAGCAGCTTCGCCCGCTACTGGATCCGCGCGCTCATCCTGCAGTTCATCCTCAAGAACTTCCGCATGGTCTCCTTCGCCAATACTCGCGCTGGACGGAAGCTCTTCTTCCGGCTCGAGAAGGAGCGCCACAAGCTCATGCAGATGACCGGCGAGGCCACGCCGAAGCAGCTCGCAGACCGCCTCGAGGTGAGCGAGGCCGACGTGGTGCACGCCACGCAGATGCGCCGGCAGTCCCTCTCGCTCACCGCCCCGCGGGCAGGCGACGAGGGCCGCACGCTCAGCGAGGTCCTGCCCGACCAGAAGGTCGACGTCGAGGCCGCGGTCGTGCACGGCACGCTCATGAACACGGTCGACGAGAAGATGAAGGCCTTCGCGGCTCAGCTCGACAGCGATCGCGAGCGCGCCATCTGGTCGGAGCGCATGGTCGCCGAGGAACCCCTGGCTCTGGCCGTTCTGGGCGAGCGCTTCGGTGTGTCCCGCGAACGCGTCCGCCAGATCGAAGCGCGCATGAAGAAGCGTCTGCGGGAGTACTTGACCCGCGAGCTGGGCGACGAGATCGTCCTCGACTTCACGATGGACGAGTGAGCCAGCCATGAGCATCGGAGACCGCCTCACCCAGCAGATGAAGGACTCGATGCGTGCCCGCGACCGGCGCACGCTCGATCTGGTCCGCATGCTGAAGTCGCGCATGACCGAGCGCACCACCAAGAAGGGCTTCGACGGCGAGGTCGACGACGCCCTTTGGATCCAGGTCATCGGTTCGTACGCGAAGAGCCAGGCCAAGGCCATCGACCAGTTCCGCGCCGCGGGCGACGCCGGCATCCCCCACATCGAGCAGATCGAGTTCGAGGTCGCCTTCTGCGAGACCTATCTCCCCAAGAAGGCCGACGAGGCGCAGACCCGCGCTTGGGTCGAGGCCGCCATCGCGGGTCTCGGCGGCGCGGAGCAGGCGAAGCTGGGCGCGGTGATGGGCGCGGTGATGAAGGGCCACAAGGGCGAGGCGGACGCGCAGCTCGTGCGCGGTATCGCCCAGGAACTTCTGGGCTAGGGCCGGGTCAGGCCATCACCAGGCCGAGCACCCACAGCCCGAAGCACGCCGCGGTCAACCCCGCGTAGCGAATGAAGCCGGGCTTGAGCAGGCGCGCCTCGCGGTCGAATCCGCGCGCGATGGTCAGGAAGCCGCCCGCGACCCACCCGACGAACGACAGCACGACGAGCAGGCCCCAGCCGGCCGGCGGCGTGGGGTCGAGCTTCAGCAGCTTCAGATGGTCGGCTTCGAGCTGGGCGCGATCGCGGCCGCGGAGCGTCGGCTGGCCGAGGGCGAGCTGCTCGTCTGCAGTCAGCCGCGCGATGTTGCGGTCGACATCGTCTGCGAACTCGGCGAAGGGCACGTAGAAGCTGGTCGTGGCGCGGATGGCGCCGCGCAATCTGCGCCAGGCGCGGAGCGCGTTCTTCTTGTCACCCGCCCCCTCGAGATCGCGCGCGAGCAGGCGAAGGCCGGCGACCGCCTCTCGTGGGGCGCCTGCCCCCGGGGAGTACCACCGGATCGCGTATTGGTAGTGACGGATCGCACCCTCGACGTCGCTGCTGGCCCGCGCGCGTCGGGCGTGGGCCAACTCGTCGCGCGCGCTCGTCCAGACCCGGATCCAGATGACCGCCAGCACGATCGTCAGGGCGCCCGCCGCCCAACGTTTCAAACGAAGTCTCGGATGCTGAAGAGCACGGACGCGAGGATCAGCACGACCACCACATACGAGACGCCTTGCGCCGTCGCGTAGCCGACGTAGGACCACGGCAGGTGCACGTCGTACACGACCTGGGGCGTCACGTTGAAATAGGAGAGCTTCGGGCTCACCGTCGCGACCCACGCCACGATCTGCTCGATCAGGCGTCCGGCGTCGCCTATGTCCTTCCGGTCACCGAGCAGATTCGGCGCGACCAGCTTCGAGTGGAAGCGGCCGACCACGAAGACGCCGAAGGTGAGCAGCCCCGAGAGGAACGGCGTGGAGAAGCTCGAGAAGAACAGCGCCACCGCCACCACGACCAGCACCTCGACGTAGACCAGCCACAGCGCCTGAGCCATCGTCACGCCGAAGTCGCCGTCGAAGATGAGGAAGGTCCCGCGCAGCGCCAGGCCCATCGTAGCGACGAGCACGGCCATCGTGGCCGCCAGCCCCACGTACTTCCCGAGCAGGAATTGGAAGCGGTAGATCGGCTTCGGCATCACCGTGTAGACCGTCTTCCGCTCAATCTCCTTGTAGAGCAGGTTCACGCCTACGAAGACCGCGATGACCACCGCGAAGGTGGACACGAGGAAGAGCCCGAGATCCTTCATCAACCGGATCTCTTCGTTGAGCGAGGCGCGGCTCATCGCGGCGACCACCCCGAGCAACGCGATGGCGAAGAACCCGAGGCTCGCGAAGACGCGGTTGCGAATGGACTCGCGGAACGTGTTGAGCGCGATGGCGATGATCTGGCTCATCCACCGGCCTCCGCGGCTTCTACGAAGAGCTCCTCGAGTGACCGCCGATGCGGGACGACGCTGACCAGCTGGGCGCCTCCGTCGAGCACGGCGCGCACAAAGCCCTCCACCTCGGACTTGCCCTCGAGGGAGAAGCGGCGCTGGTCGCCGAAGGCGCGCACCGACTGGGCGAGCCCGTTCAGCGTCTCGAGCAGCTCGCCTGTGGCGCCGCGCACGCCCACGTCGATCGAGTGGGCGCCCGCGTCCATCAGCGAGTCGAGGGTGCCGATGCTGCGCAGCCGACCCTTCACCAGGATCGCCACGCGGTCGCAGACCATCTCGACGTCCTGCAGGATGTGGGAGGAGAAGAAGACGGTCTTCCCGCGCTCGCGCAGTTCGAAGATGATGTCGCGCACGTCCTTCCGACCCATCGGGTCGAGGCCGCTCATCGGCTCGTCGAACACCACGAGGTCGGGGTCGTTGAGCAGCGCCTGCGCCAACCCCATCCGCTGGATCATGCCCTTCGAGAACTTCCGCAGCGGGCGATCGATCGCGTACCGCAAGCCGACCCGGTCGAGCAGCTCGTTCGACCGCTGCTTCCGCTCGCGCGAGGTCATCGAGTAGAGCCGCGCGTAGAAGTCCAGGAACTCCAGCGGCTTGAGGTACTCGTAGAAGTAGGGGTGCTCCGGCAGGAAGCCCACCTTGTAGCGGGCCTTCCGGTTTCCGAGCGGGGCACCGAGCATCGTCCCCGAGCCGCGCGTCGGGTGGATCAGGCCCATGAGCATCTTCAGTGTAGTGGTCTTCCCGGCGCCATTCGGACCGAGGAAGCCGACGATCTCACCGGGATCAACCGTGAGGCTGAGGTTGCGCACAGCCTCGACGCGTTGGCCGATGTGCTTCACGCCCATCCCCGAGAAGAACCGGCCAGCCACGGGGATGGCGCCGAGGAAGCCGACGTCGAAGGTCTTCGAAAGCCCGTCGAGGGCCACCACCGGTTGCGTCATGGGGAAGTCGTACGTCGCATCACGGACCGTCGTTGATCTGGCAGAAGGCGTCCCAGGTGGCAAGCCTTTGGACGCGGCCTTATGTCCGTGTGCGCGCGCGTGGTACATCGCGCCAATGAGTGACCGGGTCCATGAACGACTGGGACCGTGAGGCTGGGGCCACCGCCGCGGTCTTTGCGGTGGCGGCCGGTCTGTTCGCCTGGACGGCGCTCCCCGGGACCCATTGGCACGACACGGCCGAGTTCGGCGCGGTCGCCTGGCGGCTGAGCCTGTCCCACCCGCCGGGTCACCCGCTGCACGCGGTGCTGACCCACGGCATCGAGCGCCTCCCACTCGGCGACGTCCCATTTCGCGCCAACCTCTTGAGCGCCCTGGCTCTCGGCGCCGCGCTGGCCCTGCTCTATCGGCTGCTTCGCGCCATCGCCCCCGAAGGGCATCGCTTGCCGGCGATCGCGGGCGCTCTGCTCCCCGCGGCGATGCCCGCCGTCTGGCTCCAGGGTGTGCGCGCAGAGGTCTACGGCCCGCAGCTCCTCTTGAGCGTCGCGGTGGGTTGGCTCTGCCTGCTCGTCGCGCGCGGGGACGACCAGCGTGCGCTGCCGGCCCTCGCCCTCGCCTTCGGTCTCGCCGGCGCCAACCACAGCCTGATCGGGGCGGCGCTGATCCCGCTCGCCCTCATCGCCATGGCCGTCGGGCGTCCGCGCGCGCCTGCTGTCGCCGGCGCGTTCGCGGCGGGGGGGCTGGGCCTGGCGGCGTACGCCTACCTGCCGCTGCGCGCCACGCACGGGGGTGAGGTCGGCTGGGGCATGCCCACCTCCGCAGGCGCCCTCTGGGAGACGATCAGCGGGCGCGCCTGGCACGCCAACATCGCGCGCGATCCGGGCGAGATCGACCTGGTGGCGAACGCTCTCAACGTCTTCGGCTACGGCATCGAGCAGTTCGGCATCTACGCCGTCGTGTTGCTCGTGGTCGGCGTCTCCGTCGGGCTCGCGACGGGCGGATGGCGCGAGCCGTGGTTGGGCATCGCCGCCTTCTTCGCGGCCGCATGCGGCGTCGCCACCCGCTTCCTCTATCCCTTCGACCCGCTCAACCCCGACATCGGCGGCTACTTCGCCCCCGCGCTTGTCGCCCTCGTGATCGGCGTCTGGGCCCTCACCGCCGCGCCGTGGCGATGGGCATTCGTAGGGGCCCTGCTGCTCGCCGCCCCCAATCACGACCCCGCCGGGAGACGCGACCAACGCACCGCCGAGTCCCTCGCCCGCGCCTATCTCGACGAGGTGCCACCCGACGGCGCCCTCATCCTCAGCGACTACGCGAGCAGCTTTGCCAGTTGGTACCTGAGAGCAGTGGAAGGAGCGCGGCCGGACGTGATGGTCGTCTTCCGTGGACAGGTCGGCCAGGACTGGGCGCGCACGCGCCTCGGCTCGATCCACCCGGATCGGGCCGCGCGCCTCGCCACCTTCCCGGCCGGATTCACGGGACCCGAGACGCGCTACGAGCCGGGCGCGTTGGCCGAACGCCTCGGACCGCTGCTGCCACGCCTTGCGGCCCACGGGGTGACCCTCGCGCCGGGCGGCCCCGACGATCTCGAGCGGGTCGCCGCCGGCTTCCAGCGCGTCGACGTGGCGCGCGACCTCGACGCGGTGCGCTTCATCGCCTTCCTCCACGCCCAGCACGCCGAGCACCACTTGCGCCGGGGCAAGCGCACCCTCGCGGCGTGGCACGTAGCTCACGCCGAGGTCCTCGCACCTGCCGACGGTTGGCTCGCCGATCTGCGGCGCCGCATCGAGGCGCCGTGAGCGAGGACACCCCGGCTCGCTGGCCCGGCCGCGTCGCCGCTGTGCTGCTGGCGCTCTGGTACGTGACTTCGATGGCGCGCGGCCTGGCGTGGTTCGACGCCGGCGAGCTGGCGTTGGTGGGTTACCAGCTCGGCTTGGGCCACCCGCCCGGGCAGCCGCTCTACACCTTGCTCCTGGGGCTCTTCGCGCGACTGCCGGGCATCGACCCGCTCGCCGGGATGAACCTGCTCTCCGCCCTGACGATGGCCGCCTGTGCGCTGCCCGCCGACGCCCTCATCCGGCGCCTCACCGACGCGGGCACAGGTGTCCGTTGCCTGGCGCTCCTCTGCGTCGGGGGGCTCGCGCCCATGTGGGACCAGGGCACGCGCATCGAGTTGTACGGCCTCGCCACCCTGCTCTCGCTCAGCCTGCTCGCCGCTGGAGTCGCCGCCGTTCAATCGGAGCGCCGCGACCCGAACGTGTGGCTGGGCCTCGGCATGCTCAGCGGTCTGCTCGCGTGTGTGAACCCGGTCTTCGCGCTCGCCTCCGCCCTCGCCGTCGGTCTCTACGCGTTGCCGATGCTGGGCACCGCCACCCCCCACGCGGTGCTGGCCGCCGCGACGTGCGCGGCGCTGGGCCTGCTGCCGTACGCCCATCTCTGGTGGGTCCACGACGCCACCGACCGCCTCGTCTGGGGCGAGCTCGACCGCTGGTCGGGCGTGTCCGCCTACCTCACGGGGTCCGATTACCGCGGAACCGAGCACGGCGCGTGGGGCGAGGTCCCCGCCCACTTCGGGCAATGGCTCGCTTGGGTGACCCTCCAAGGCGGCGCGCCGGTCGTCGTGCTCGGCGCCCTCGGCTGGCTCGGCGCCCAGCTGCGGCGACACCTCCTGCTCGCGGCCATCCCCGCCGCAGCAGGCGCCGCCTTCACGTTCACGTACGGGGCCGCCTTCTTCCCCGAGGTCCCCGACTACAACGGCTACCTCGCGCCGGCGCTGTGGTTGGGCGCGTGTGGACTCGCGGCCCTGGTCGCACGCCTCCCACAGCCCCCTGCCTGGGCCGCGGGCCTGCTGGTCGTCACCCTCGCGACCGGAGACCGCCCGCTCTGGGACCGGTCACGCGCCAACCTCGTGGCCCCGCGCGCGCTCGCCGAGACCTGGCTCGAGTCGGCCCCACCGGGCGCGCTCCTGCTCGTCGAGTCCGACCACCTCGTCTTCCCGCTGATGTACCTCCAGGAGGCCGAAGGCAAGCGGCCCGACGTGGCCGTCCTCAACACCGGCTTCGCCGCGAGCAGCTGGTTCTGGCGCCACCTCTACCGGGCCCACCCAGACCTCCCGGCGATCGAGCTGCGCGCGCCGAATACCCGCACCCGGCTGCGCCGCCTCGTGGGGGGCATCAACCGCCCCGTCGTCGCGGAGGATGGCGCGCTGCTGGCCAGCCTCGGGTTCCGCCCGTGCTCCCGGACCTGGGGTGCTGCGACCGGACCGGCCTGCGCGGTCGCCGTCGACGACGCAGCGGTCTTCACCGAGGCGCTCGAGCGCTGGCGTCACAGCGACGCGGTCACGACCAATGTCCTCGCCGCCCTGAGCTTCTCCCGTGCCGAGACGCTCTGGGCCCTAGGCGACGCCACGGGCGCGCTCGTCGCGTTGCGCGCCGGGATCTCGGATGGCTCGAAGCTCCCTGTCCCGGTCGGTCTGGCGCGGCCCGTCGACGCGCCCCCGCTGCGTCACCCGGCGCCGGTGCTCATCGGAAGCGCGCTGCACAACCGGCTCATCGGCGCCCGGCTGCTGGTCCTTCTCGACCGTCCCGCCGAGGCGAAGCGCTGGTCCGAGGCCGACCTCTAGCCTTCAGGGGCGGGTGCGCAGGATGCGAGCGGGGTTGCCGGCGACCACGGCATAAGCCGGTACGTCGCGCGTCACGACCGCTCCCGCGCCGACCTGGGCGCCGCGACCCACCGTCACGCCGGGCAGCAGGATCGCGCCGACCCCGAGGTCTGAGTCGTCCTCGACCATGATCGGGGCGAACTCGAGCGGCGAGGCGAGGATCGATGTCTCGCGCCCGGCCTCCGCGTGGGTCGAGGTGAGCATCTTCACGAACGGGCCTACCCCCACGCGCGCGCCGATGGTGATGCCGCCCGCGGAGTGGAGGAAGACGCCCTGACCCAGCCAGGTGTCGTCGCCGATGGCCATCTCGCCCTTGTAGTAGCCCTTCAGCATCGCGTCGTGGCCGATGTAGACGTTCTCGCCGAGCGTGATCGTCTCCGGATGCCACACGCGCACGCCGGCCTCGAACACGACGTGTTCGCCGATGGCGCGGAAGTCACCGCGCTCGAATCGTCCGTCGCCATGGGACCGGAATCGCCGCACCAATGGCGATCATTGCACAGCCCTGAATTCGCGTCGCGATCGGGCCCACCGTACGCTGCGGCGGTGAATTGGCGACGCTGGACACCCATGCTGGTCCGCGGCGTCGTGCTGCTGGTCGCGGGCGCCTGGCTGTTCTGGGGCGCCGACTACGACAAGCTGGGCGCGGCGTTCGCCCGGCTGCCTCTCTGGGCGGTCGCGGGCGCGCTCGCCGTCGGTGGCGTGAACATGGTCGTCGCGGGTGTCCGCTGGCGGCTGCTGATGCGCGGCTTCGGCGCCGATCCGCTGCCGCCGCTGCGCACGCTGGTCCGCCTCTTCCTCGTCGGCCTCTTCTACAACACCTTCGTTCCCGGGGCCGTGGGCGGCGACGTCGTCCGAGGCGTCGTCTCGCGTAACCACTTCGACAACCCCACGGCGAGCTACGTCGTCGTCGTCGTCGAGCGCCTCATCGGGCTCTCGGCGCTCGGTGTGGTCTTCCTCGCCGGGTTGCTGCTGGGCCCCGAGATCGTCGACACCCGCGAAGCGTTGCCCTGGCTGCTCGGCCTCGCCGGCCTCGGCGTCGCCATCCTCGCCGTCGCCCGCTTCAGCGGACGCCTCGCGCAGTGGTGGTCGCTCGTCCCCGAGGTCGCGCGCCCCTGGGATCTCGCGGGTGCTTTCGCGATCAGCCTCGGCGGCCACGGCCTCAACGTCCTCATCTACCTGCTGCTGGCGGTGGGGCTCGCGCTCCCCGTCGGCGTGCTCGACCTGGTGGTCATCGTGCCGCTCGCGCTCGTCGCCTCCGCGCTCCCCATCTCCATCGCTTCGTTGGGTCCGCGCGAGATCGCGGTCGTCGCATTGCTCGCGCCGCTCGGGGTCGCCAAGGCGGACGCGCTCGCCCTCTCGCTCGGCTATTGGGGGGTCTTGATCTCGCTCGCCGGCGCCGGTGGGCTCGTCCAGCTGGTCGTCACCCGCGGTTCCGATACCAGTAAATCGTCCGCAGCAGACCCTCCTCCAGGTTGACCTTGGGCTCGAAGCCGAGCAGGTCCGCGGCCTTCTGGATGTTCGGGATGCGCAGCTCGACGTCGGTGTAGTCGATCGGCTGGAACGAGATGGCGCTCCCTGACGAGGCCAGCTGAACGATCTGCCGCGCCAGGTGGTAGATGGTCAGCGTGCTGCGCGGATTGCCGATGTTGAAGGAGTGCCCGACCGCCTCCTCGCGCTCGATCGCCGCCACCACCCCGTCGACGATGTCGTCGATGTAGCACCAGGACCGGATCTGCGCGCCGTCGCCGTGCACGACCACCGGGTCGTTGCGCAGGGCGCGCGTGATGAAGTGGTGCACCGCGCCTTCGCCGACCTGCCCGGGGCCGTAGATGTTGAACGGGCGGATGCCGACCGCCGGCAGTCCGTATTGCTTGTGGTAGCTCAGCGCGAGGTGCTCGGTCGCGAGCTTCGAGACCGCGTAGGTCCAGCGCGCCTCGCCGACCGCGCCGAGGTGGGTCGAGTCGCCTTCCGTGACCTTGTACGCGTAGCGCCCGAAGACTTCGCTGGTGCTGAAGTCGACGAACCGCCGGCAACGCCCGCTCTCCTGGGCGACTTCGAGGGCGTTCATCGTGCCCTTGAGCGCCACGCGCATCGTCAGCGTCGGGTTCTTCAGCACCGTGTCGACGCCCGCGATGGACGCCATGTGCACGATGATGTCGGCGTCGTGCAGGGCGCCCTGCATCGCCTCCCGATCCATCACATCGCCCTGGACGAGCGTCACGTTCGGATGGTCGAGCAGGTCGGTGCCGCTCACCGCGTCGCGGTGCAGGTTGTCGAAGAGCGTCACCCGGTTGTCTTTGCAGACCCGGGCGGCCAGCGAACTCCCGATGAACCCGGCGCCCCCGGTGATGACGATGTGTGCGTCTTGAATCAAGGCTCGAGCCCTCCTTCGACGACGATATCGGGCAGAAGCGTCCGCCAGTTTACATCCGGCCAGCGGCGCTGAGTCGGCTCGCCCATCTGTACGTAGAGCAGCTCGGTGGCGTACGGGAACGTACCCAGGTGACCTGCGCGGAACTCCGCCGCTGCCGCCGCGAGCTCTTCGGTGTTCACGCCGGCCTTCAGCCGGGCGATCCGCGCCTTCAGCCCGGCGCGCCGCCCCGGGTCGGTCTCGACCACGAGCTGATCCAGCAGATACTGGAGCCCGATCGAGATCGCGCCCCCCCGCACTGCGATGGACGCCACCAGGTTTCGCAGCCGATGCGGCGCGTCCGGCATGTTCGCCGCCATCTCGAGATACTCGAGACCCTTCTCTTGGAAGCGTCGCTTCTTCGCCGGGTCCTTGGCGCGCAGCTCGATGTAGTAATTGAGCCCGAGGCGGTAGGCCGCCTCGTAGTCCTCCGGAAACCGGACCAGCGCCTGCTCGTAGAAGCGGTTCGACAGGCGCACATTCTCGTTGGTGAACTGCCGGCCGTAGAGCACGTTGGCGCCCGCCCAGTGATAGACCTTCTTGAAGAGCGGGTCGAAACTGATGATCTGGTCGATGAAGAACTCGAGCCACTCGTAACGGCGGTCCGTCGAGAAGTGGGCCCCGAAGTACCCCAGGGTGCGCAGCCACAGCAGGTCGGCCGCCGCCTGATCATACCCCAGCATCGTGAGTCGAGAGACGCGCTCGTCGGGCACGTAGATGACGTCGGCGGTCGCGACGAGCGGCGTCTCATCGAGGATGCGCCGGGCTTCGTCGAGGTGGGCGAAGTGCAGGATGCCGCAGGTGAGCAGCAGCATCACCACGAGGGTGGCCCGCGCCGGACGCGGGATGCCGGCCAACCAGTCACCGAGATCGAAACGTCTCACAGCGGTGCCCACACAGGTTGATCACGCCTCGCTTGCCCAGCACGACGATGCCGGCGTTGCGCCTCCTCGACGTGCCCCTGGCACGCCTTCGTCAGCGCGCCTTGGCCTCGCCGCGCTGGCCGGCGCGATCCGTATTCAACCTGCGTG
>PVBE011171095.1_pt1 | contig 12230 bp, 11 predicted proteins | sample 1631181 | NCBI WGS metagenome assembly PVBE01 (sample SAMN08397723, study PRJNA350692) | Marine metagenome, whole genome shotgun sequencing project. | isolation source: water | place: Pacific Ocean | collected 2012-04 | reverse complement strand
TATTGTGAGAGCGTCGCATGTCTGATGACTCCAAGCTGACGAAAGCTAACCTTGTAGCCTGCAGCCTGTAGCCTGAAGCCCGCCGCAACGAAAGCGATGGCGTGGTGATCACCGAATCGAGACCGGCCGTTTAGCGCAGAGTGCGGCCTAGCCGCCGCAGGTCGTCGACGATCTGACCGGCGTCGGCGTAGCGGCGCGCCGGCTTCTTTTCCATGAGCTTCGCCACCACATTGTCCCAGCCGCGGTCCAGGCCGGGCCGCGCCCCGGACACCGGCGGCGGCGTCTCGTTGAAGTGGCGGTGGAACAGCTGCTCCAGGTTGTCGCGCGCGTTCTCGAAAGGGTGCGCCCCGGCCAGCACCGTGTAGATGGTCAGGCCGAGGGAATAATAGTCGCAGCGGTGGTCCGCCAGGGAGCCCTGGCTGACCTGCTCCGGCGCCATGTACAGGGGCGTCCCCCACGCCTCGCCGTCCCGGGTCAGCGCCGGATCCACGAGCTTGCAGGCCAGCCCGAAGTCGATGATGTGCGGCTGGCCCCCGCTCACCAGCAGGTTGGACGGCTTGAGGTCGCGGTGGACGACGTCCCTGGCGTGCAGCGCCCCCAGCGCGTCGGCCAGCCGGGCGAAGAACTCGCAGAGCCGGTGCTGGGCGGGGAGCTTGCGGTGGAGCACCTCGCTCAACGGCTTGCCGTCGATGTACTCCATGCTGAGGAAGTACCGCCCGGCCACCTGCCCCACGTCCAGCACCTTGACCACGTTGGGGTGGTCGATGACGGCCAGCACCCTCATCTCGCGGAAGAACCGCTTCACCGCCAGGCCGTCGGCGTTGGCCTCCTCCTTGAGCACCTTGAGCGCCACCTGCCGGTCGAGGTCCCGCTGGTGAGCCAGGTACACAACGCCCATGCCGCCGGCGGCCAGCCGGCGCAGGACGGTGAACTTGCCGTACTCCTCCACGGCGTCGGCCTCACCATCGGCTGCTTTGGGCGGCGCCGGGGTCGGGACCGGTGCGGGGGGCGGCTTGCGCTTGCGCGCCCTGGCGGCGATCTCCAGGTAGACCTGGATCTTGGCCTTCAGCTCCACCTCCTTGACCGGCTTGACCAGGTAGTCGTTGGCGCCGGCGTTGAAGGCCTCCACGATGTCATCCATGCCGCCGCGGCTGGAGACCACCAGCAGCGGGACTTGGGTCAGCGACGCGTCGGCGCGGATCCGGGCGCAGAGCTCGACGCCGGACATGCCGGGCATCATCACGTCGGTGACGATGGCGTCCGGCGGCCGGCCGGCGCAGGCCGCCAGCAGCTCTTCCCCGTCGGAGAAGGCCACCACCTCGCGGTCTTCAGCTTCCAGCAGCCGGCTGACGATGGTGCGCTGCATCCGCTCGTCGTCGGCGAGGTAGATCAGCGCCCTGCTGCTTATGTCCTGGTCCATTTTCCCCCCGTGTTCTCCTACCGATGGATGGCCATGAACCGCTCGTCGCGGATGGCGCCCTGCCGCATGAGGTACAGCCGGTGCAGGACCGCCTCCCGCAGGCCGGACCGCTCCAGCACGGGGTTTTGGCTCATCTGCTCCAAAAAGACCCCCTCGTCCTCGGCCTCGATGGACGTGGCAGCGTCGGCCACGGCCACGGCGTGGGCCAGCCGTCGTGTGGCGCCGGCCTGCTCCGGATCGTGGTGCACCAGCACCACCTCCACCACCACCGGCGACATGTCCCACTGGCTTACGACCCGGGCGCCCACCTCTGCGTGAAACAGGTCGAAGGCCCGCTCTGCCACGTCCTCGTCCAGCCACCGCCGGTCCCGGCGGCCGAGGATCGACAGCGCCGAGAGGATGGCGATCTTGCCGATGTCGTGCAGCATGCCGCAGAGGAAGCCCAGGGACTGCGGGATGGCCAGCGCCTTGCAGATGGCGTGGGTCAGGCAGGCGCAGACGAAGGATTTGCGCACCTCCTCGCGCATGCGCCCCTCCAGGGGGCCGCCGCGAAAGACCCGGCCCATGTACATGGAGTAGGCCACGTCGCGCATGCCCTCGATGCCGATGAGCACGGCCGCCTTCTGCACGTCGGTGACCTTGGACGGCGCGGCATACAGCGGCGAGGCCGCGGCCCGGATCACCTTGCTGGTCAGCTGCACGTCCCGGATCACCAGGCGCACCGCCTCGGTAAGGTCCGGGTGCGCGGTGTTGGCCAGCCGCGTCAGCTCCAGGGCCACCCGCGGCATGGACGGGATCTCGAAGTCCTGCTCGATGTAACGGAGGAGGGTGGCCCGGAGCCGCTCGTCACTAAGCTCCGAGACCTCCCTGGGCCAACCGTACTGGATCTGTGTTCTGCTTGTCTCTCCAGGAAGCCATGGCCCCTATTCTTATTCAGTTCTCCGGCCAAGCACAAGGGGCGCCTGGCTCAGGACTCGTCCACGAAGCGTTGCAGGTCTTCCACAAGCCGCTCCACCTCGGCGCGCACCCCGGATTCAGCGGCCTCCGCGTGCTCCAGATCGCCGGCCTCGGCCCGCTCCTCCAACTCCTTGACCTGGGCCGCGGCGCTGACGGGGTAGAAGTAGACCAGCGAGCCGTGCAGCTTGTGCGCGGCCGCCGCCACCTCGCCCGCCTCGCCGCCCTCGATGGCCTCGGCCAGCGCCGAGATCATCTCGGGGTACTCCTGGGTGAAGATGGTCACCACCTCACGCAGCAAATCAGCGTTGGCGCCGAAGTACTCCATCACCTGCTCGCGGTCGAAGACATCATCGGCCCTGTCGTCAACCTGCACGGCCTCGTCGGCCTCGATGCCAACCTTGCCGACCTCGGTGCTCGACAGCTCGGTGGTGACGTCGCCGGCGTTCTGGGGGCAGTGCTCACGGATGGCCGCCTGCAGATCCGCCATCTGGAACGGCTTGGAGATGTAGCCGTCCATGCCCGCCTTGAGGCAGCGCTCGCGGTCACCGGTCAGGGCGTGGGCCGTCAGCGCGATGATCGGCGTGTGCTCTCCGGACTCTCGCTCGTGCTGCCGGATCAGGCCGGTGGCCTCCTCGCCACCCATCTGCGGCATCTGCAGGTCCATGAGCACCAGGTCGAAGCGCTCACGGTCCATGGCCTCCACCGCCTGCTGCCCGTTGTCCACCATCATCACCACGTGCCCGCCGCGCTGGAGCATGTGGGTCACGACCTGCTGGTTCACCGGGGTGTCCTCGGCCACCAGGATCTTCAGCGGCGCGCCGGCGCCCGGCTCCGGCGTGACAGTGGCGAAGGTCGCCGACGACATGCCTGCCACACATCCCGACACCGCCTTGGTCAAGGATCGCACCAGGTGCTCCGGCTTCACCGGCTTGATCAGGTAGGAGGCCACCCCCACCTCTCGCCCGCGGGCCATGTCCTCGTGCCGGCTCTGGGAGGGGAGCATCAGCACGATCCCCGCCTGGAAGTTTGGGTTCTGCTTGATCCACCAGGCCAGCTCCAGGCCGTCCATCAGCGGCATGTCCGCGTCGGCGATGATCACCTCGAACGGATCACTCTCCACCACCGCGCGGGTGAGGAGCTCCATGGCGCCGGGGCCGCTGTCCCGCTCCTCGGCGCGGATCTGCCAGGTGGAGAGCAGCTCCATCAGCATGCCGCGGTTGGTGGCGTTGTCGTCCACCACCAGCATGCGGAAGCCCTGCAGGCGCTTGACCTGCTGTGAATGGACGCGAGCGTCCTCCTGGTCGATCCAGCGCAGCCGCGCGGTGAAGTTGAACGCGCTCCCCTCGCCCTCGCGGCTCTCGACCCAGATGCGCCCGCCCATCATCTGCGCCAGGGAGCTGCAGATGGCCAGCCCGAGGCCGGTACCGCCGAACCGTCGCGAGGTGGTGGCGTCGGCCTGGCGGAAGGCGTCGAAGATGAGCCGCTGCTTCTCCTCGTGGATGCCGATGCCGGTGTCGGTGACCGCGAAGCGCACGGTGACCTGCTCCCCATCTGTGGCCTTCCGCCTGACGAACACCGACACCTCGCCCTCGTCGGTGAACTTGATGGCGTTGCCCACCAGGTTGATCAGGATTTGCCGCAACCGGCCGGGATCTCCCTCCAGCGACCTCGGGACGTCCTTCTCCAGATAGTAGGTCAGCTCGAGCCCCTTCTCGGCGGCGCGCAGCCCCAGCGGCGCCAGGGTGTCGCCCAGCAGGTCCTGGAGGTTGAAGATCTCCGAGTCCAGCTCCATGCCGCGCGCCTCGATCTTGGAGAAGTCGAGCACGTCGTTGATCAGACTTAGCAGCGAGTCGGCGGAGGCCTTGATCGAGTCGAGGAACTGCCGCTGCAGCTGGTTGAGGGGCGTGTCCAGCATCAGGTCGGACATGCCGATGATGCCGTTCATCGGCGTGCGGATCTCATGGCTCATGTTGGCCAGAAACTCGCTCTTGAGCTGGTTGGCCGCCTGGGCCTCCTCCCGGGCCTGCTCCAGCTCGTTGATCAGCTCCACCGCGTTGACGTTGGCCTCGGCCATGGCGCCGGACTGAACCTCCACCTCGGCGAGCGCCTCGGCCAGCGCCTGCTTGAACTCCTGCCAGACCTCCGCGGGCAGATGCGAGCGGATGTCGGGCAGCTTCTCCAGGTTGGTCTTGATGGTGTTCACGGGCCAGCTTCTCCCTCAGCGATATGCATATTCACCGGTGCCAAGCGCTACCCTAACCAAATGCACATGGACCGCCGGCGGGCGGCCATGGAGGCGGGGGCGTCAGCCTTTCTGGTCAAGCCGGTGGACAGGGAGGAGATGCGCCGCGTGCTGCAGGACTTCCTCGACACGGGCGGCAAGTCGCCCCTCTTCGAAGAGCTGGAGCCCGTCGCCGACTGGCTACAGCAGGGCATCTCCCGGCTCAACTACGTCTACGACGGCCTGGACCTGACCCCCTCCGACGAGACCCCGCCGGCGGACATGCTCGCCGTCATGGCCGGCGCCCTGGTCAAGGTGGAGCACATGGGCGACCACGTCCTGGCGGCGGTGTTCACCGACTGGAACTCCGGCGACCGGCTGGCCCGCATCCTCTTCGGGTTCAAGGACCGCGACGAGGTCACCAAGCAGCACGTGGGCGACGCCCTCGCCGAGACGTTGAGCCTCGGTCTGGCCACCGTGGCAGCAGAGGGGGAGGCCAGCATGGAGGACGACGGGGACCGGGAGGCCGACATCAGGCTGAGCCCGCCGCAGGTTCTCTTCGGTGCCCACTGCGTCAAGCTGCTGGAGGACGCCGAGGACAAGCTCTACTGCTGGATGAAGGGGAGCAAGCTCAACCTCAAGGTGGCCCTGCTGCCCGCGCAGCATGTGCCGGTGCTCGAGGAGCTCGGCAAGTAGGGGGACATGACGACCGCACGAGAAGTCATCGTGGTGGGTGAGCGCCTGGGACGCCAGGTGGAGACCACCCTGGCAGAGAACCCGCAGCTCGCAGAAAGCTCGCTCAAGGTCCGGCTCTCGAGCAAGGGGCCGGAGGGGCTGGCCATCTACCGCGCTCACCGCCCGGCGCTCCTCGTCACCGAGCTGGTGGCGCCCGGGGTGGACGGCCTCCAGCTGATCCACGCGGTGCGGATGGAGGAGGGCGACAGGGAAACGCCGGTCATCGTCAGCGCCTCCCTGGGCCGCGGGGACCAGATCCTGGAGCAGCTGAGGGTGAAGTCCTGTACCACAGGAAGCTCCAGGACCGGCAGCAGGCGCGGACGGCGCTGAAAGTGGTGCGCACGGTCAGCCCCGAGGACGATGTCCTGGAGCTGGAGCTGGACCTCTTCCCGGATGATTGATCCGGGGAGTGTTCAGCTGGCGATCTCCTCGGCGTCCTGCTCGGTCTGAGCGTGGCGCTCCGCCTCCTGGCGGGCCAGGCTGCCGAGCTTGTAGGCCGAGTCCCGCAGCAGGCCGTAGAGCACTCCGCAGGAGGGATCATCGCGCTCGGTGTCCCCATGGTTGGCCAGGGCCAGCATCTCCCGGGTCAGGCTCAGCAGGCGCTGTAGGTTCTCGTCGGCGGGGGTGCTCATCGTCCCATCTCCTCCATTGAATCCATCAGCCGCTCTGACGCTTCAGATCCGGCTCGCGCGGCTCGGCGATGGCCTTGAGGGAGGCCCAGGCCACGGCGCCCACGGTGGTCCTCCTCATGATGCCTTCGTCCCGATCGTATTCCTGCACCTCTGCCGAGTCGCTGGTCATGCGGTCCAGCACGTCCACCGCCCAGGGCAGGTTCAGGTAGGCCAGGGCCGCGGCGGCGTGGCCGCGCTTGGCCGGCCGGTCGCTGACGGCCGCGTCCTGCAGCACCTCGGATTGCTTGCGCACCAGGTCGGGGCGCACCGAGGCGATCCGCCGCAGGCCCCAGATGGCGCCGTCCTGGAAGGGGTCCTCCTCGTGGTGGCTGCCCAGCACCGAGGTGAAGTCCGGCGCCAGCTCGGGCACCCGGGTCAGGATCTCGCCGATGCCCTCGGCCGCGTGCCAGGCGGTGCCGCCGCACTCCTCGGTCATGGACCAGAAGAGCCTGCGCACCAGGTCGTGGGTCCGGTCCAGATCAGCCTCGGCCATGTCGGCCGCGACCCAGCCCAGGCCCTCGATGGCGCGCCAGCGGATCACGTCGTTGAGCTCGTTGAGGCAGGCCACCAGGGTGCTGGAGACGGTGCTCTCCTTGCGCGCCAGCGCGCGCAGCCCGGCCATGTCCCGGGCCTCCAAAAGCTGCACCACGCGCAGGCGGCGGCGCGCCCGCCGCGTCAGCGGCCTGGGCCGACTCACCGCGCGGGGCTCCTGCACCGGGACCGAGTCGTTTCGAGAGATCTTGCTATCCAGGATGGCCTGCTGGGTGCGCCCGAGCAGGCCGTGGGGAGCCACGCGCCCGCAGTCACCCACGCCACGTTCGGGGGTACACCAGGCGTGGCACCAGTTGGAGCGGTTCTTGGTTCTGGGACAGCCCCAGTCCTTTCGCTCGGACCTCTTCTTCGTCTTGACCAGCCGCATGATGTACCTCTTCGTTCGCGTTCAGGCGCTGTTTCAACCTGGATACAGCAGGATGCATGCCAAACCGCAGAGCGCGCCCGGCAGTTATACAAGGTTGATATAATTCAATTACCGCCCGGCGATCTTTCCCCGCAAGTCCCAATCCCGGTGCCTGATGTCTCGTGAGACATGGCGCATTGAGACTGGCGGCGCTATATCTGGGCCATGCCAGAGCTACCAGAGGTGGAGACCGTGGCGCGCCAGCTGAGGGCCCAGATCCGTGGGCTCGGCGTGCGCCGCTTGCAGATCCTCGACACCCTGCTGGGGCGGCCAGCCACCGGGCCGTTGGCGGGGCAGCGCGTGGACGATGTCTTCCGCCTGGGCAAGCAGGTGGTGCTGGCCCTGGCCGGCGGGCGCGCTCCGCTGTACCTCGTGGTGCACCTGCGCATGACCGGCCGCCTGGTCTGGTACCCGCGGCCCCGCCTGCGCCAGCCCCGGCACCTGCGCGCCCGGCTGTGGCTGGAGGGAGGATCGGTGCTGTTCTACGACCCGCGGCGCTTCGGCACCGTGCGCGCGGAGCGCTCCCTGGATCCCGTGCAGCCCGCGGGCCGAGACCCGGTGACCGCGGGCCTCACGCCGGCGGCCCTCGGGCGCCTGCTGGGGCAGAGCCGCCAGGAGATCAAGGTCTGGCTGCTGCGCCAGGACCGCCTGGTGGGGATCGGCAACATCTACGCCTCCGAGGCGCTCTTTCGCGCCGGCGTGGACCCCCGGCGTGCGGCAGGCTCGCTCACCCGGGCCGAGCAGCGGCGGCTGGCCACGTCGGTGCTGAAGGTGCTCCACGACGCCATCGACAACTGCGGCACCACCTTCTCCGACTTCCAGACCGCCACGGGGACCATCGGCTCCTACCAGCGATTCTTGCAGGTCTTCAAGCGCGAGGGGGAGGGCTGCCCGCGCTGCGGCGGGGAGATCGAGCGGCTGGTGCAGCAGGGGCGCTCGACGTTCTTCTGTCCCCGCTGTCAGAGTTAGTTGAGAGGTGACTTCACCCCGCGCCGGGGGGGACGCCGGACGTGCCCTTCGAAGTACGGCAGGGGGCCTTGACCTGGGCGACAGCGCAGGACCCCGGCGTGCTCGAGCGGGGTTGTGGTGTCTTCTTCAGGATGTAGATCGGCTTCTGCTGGCTCTCGTGGTAGATGCGCACCGTGAGCTCCGCCAAAAGCCCCATCATGATCAGGACCACGCCGATCATGGCGAGAAAGCTTGCAAGCACCACCAGGGTGAACCGATGCTCCCACGCATTCGAGACGATCAGCTCGACCGCAGCGACGAGGAAAGTGAGTATCCCAAGGGAAATCGCACCAATCCCCAGGCCGCCGAAGAGATACGCCGGTTTTGTCGAGTAGCTGCCCAACAGCTTCATCGTCAGGAGGTCCAACATCACCTTGAAGGTGCGATCCAGGCCGTATTTACTGTCGCCATGCCGCCGAGCCCTGTGGTTGACCACTATCTCAGTGACATTGCCGCCTTGCCAGCTGGCATACACCGGAATGAACCGGTGCATTTCACCATAAAGATGTACGTCCTCGAGCACCGTGGCCCGATAGGCCTTCAGCGAGCAGCCAAAGTCGTGAAGCGGGACATTGGTCCACCAACCACTGATGTGATTGGCCAGCAAAGACGGAATTCCTCGGGTGATGAACCTGTCCTTACGGTTCTTGCGCCAGCCGCTCACGACGTCATACCCCTCTTCGAGCTTTGCGAGGAGTCGGGGAATATCAGCCGGATCGTTCTGTAGGTCAGCATCCATGGGGACGATGACCTCGCCGCTGGCAAACTCGAACCCGGCAGCCATGGCAGCGGTCTGTCCGAAATTCCGCGTGAAAGAGACCACCTTACACCTCGGATCGGCCTGCGCAATCTGGGCCAGGATATCTCCGCTGCCGTCACTACTGCCGTCATCGACCAACACGATTTCCGTATCCCAGCTCTCTCCGTCCACGGTGTTGCAGATGTCTTCATGGAGAACCTGGAGGTTTTCAGCCTCATTGTAGATTGGAATAACGATGCTGACTTTCATGCCACGTGGTCCATCGCTACTGGGTGTACGTTCGAGTTCATCTGCTTCGTTCGTTTATCATCACGTGATGGCTCCGTCCACCTCATGGAGGTGAGCCCCGGTTCTCAAAGGGGGAAAACCACGATTGCTTCAAGCGGCGAGATGCTGACGCCGCAAAGCGTCTCAATCCCGGGTTGCCTCCGGTTAGCCACGCTCCCTGCTGAAGGATCCCTCTCCCGTTCATCATCCCGACCGACCGACCGGCGGAAGGATCGGGATCGATACGCATCAGCCGGGCCTGCATTTGAGCCGTCTGGCGGAAGCCCACGGCCTCGGCCCCGGGAACGGTCGGGTGCGAACCGGTGAAGGTCATGCTCAGCACGAAGGTACTCTTGCCGTAGAAGGCGGCGATATCCCGATACTGAGTGATCGGATCCCCTTCATAGACCCGCGCCACCGGATGACCAAACTCCACCAGAAAATACTCGCGGATGTGCTCCAGGCTCTCGCCCGTGACGATCAGCGGCGCCGCTCCGACCTGCTTCATGGCCCAGGGGATCAGCCTCTTGACGTCAGCGGCAGGGACGGGCCACGCCTCGCAGTAGTAGGTCCAGGGCCGACTGTACATGCCGACCATGGGCGGCACGACGTGTGCCGCCCAGGTGGCAGCCAGGGCGGCGAGGACCACGGCCGTGCAGCCGCGCGCGAGCCTCCACGGGATCAGCATGATGAAGGACGCGAGCCCCGACAGGATGAGCACGTGGCACAAAAGATAGTACTGGGGTGATTGCTGCTCGGAGAGGGGAAACGCAGCATAGGGGAGGATCATCCCCACCAGCACCAGCACCGCGTCACGTCGCCGGCCGTTGGTGCGGAGCGCCGCCAGGACCAGCCCGGCGACCCCCAACCCGAGCGGTAGGGCCAGCGGCGTGTCCAGATAGAGTGTCTGATACCAGATCCGGTGGAAGTCCTCTCCAACGGGTGGGCCGATCTTTCCATATTGAAAGATGGCGTGAACGCCCACCAGGGGCGAGTGGCCCAGCGCGAGGGGAAGAAGGGTCGCGCCGGCCAGTATGCCGGCCAGGCAGGCCAGGCAGGCCGGGATGATCGGCTTCAAGCCGAAGAACCATCCGGGGCCGGAGCTCTCGCGGACGCTGGCGCAGTGCATCAGCAGGGCCACCCCGAGGCCACCCAGCGCCGAACCGAGCAGGTGCTCACGGCAGTTGTAGACGGTCCCTGCCAGAAAACCAGACAACATCCACAGCGACCAGTGCCGACGCCGACAAGCGGTCAACGCGGACCATCCGCACAGCAGCACCAGGGCAATGGCGAGGTTGTCAGCAGCGATCAGGCAGGCGGTCGTTACCATGGGGGGAAACAGGAGCGCCAGGCTGCCGGTCACTCCCATCTCCGTTCCGCCCACCGCCCGCCAGATGGCAAAAAGCGGCAACGCCGACAGCCCAAACGCCGCTGCTGCCAGCACGTGACCGACGACCACTGGTCCGCCGACGACTTCACCGAGGGGTGAGAGCGATAACAGGGCGATGAGCGTGGGGTACAGGCTGTCGTAGTAGACCTTGGGGATCTGGCTGGCCCACGCGGCGGCGTCGAAGTCACCGAAGAGTAAGATGCGCTTGACGTACCCCGTCATCCAGGCGCCGTTGGCGCTCCTGATCTGGTCGAACAGGCCGGTCCACGACCATAGCGCGGCGACCGCGGTCACGGGCAGGATCAGCGCGGCTAAGGCCCACAGCAGCGATGAACGACGAGGGCTCATATCGGTGCTTTTCACCATACTTCTTTGATGGCATTCCAGACCGTTTCGGGGTTCAGCGCAAAAAGAAAGTTGTTCTCTATATAACAGGGAAAAGTGCAGCCCTGGCAGTCGAACTCGGGCATCAGCTCAAAAGCTCGCTTGAAGCCGACCTCCAGCCCGTTCTCGACGTTCAGCCTGTCCTGGAAATCATCGCAAGGATAAACGTCCCCGTTTGCGTCGATAAGACAGTAGTTCTTTCCCGCCAGGCACTTGTCAAACATGCCAAACGGGTGCTCCTTGACGCGATTCAGATATGAAAACGAGTTGATTATCGGCGCCCCTTTTATCTTGAGCCAAATAAGATATGAAAATGCCTCGATGATCTCCTCTCGCGAACACAATAACGACTCGTCTATGTTCAGGGCGAGAGGGTATGTCCTCATCAGCTGGAAGTTCGCCCTGAAGCCGTGCTCTCTGGCCTGGCTGATGACAAAATCGATATCGGCCCGCGGCCCCGCGGTCAAGGTCGTGTTCGTCCAGACCTTTCTATTCCTGGAAACAAGAAGGTCTATCATGGCCAGCACGTCTTCCACTGGCACATGCTTGGTTCGCTCGTGCTTTGAATTGGGACCATCCAGGCTCACGATCCACAGGTCCAGATCTCGAAGCTGATCGATCCTCTCGGGGACCAAAAGGGAGTTGGTGGTCAAGGTCGTGAACATCCCCTTCTGGCCAGCATAGCTGATGATCTCCCCCGCATCATCTCGCAGCAGTGATTCGCCACCAGCATAACTGAACTTCCTGGTGCCCATCTCTGCCAGTTGATCCAGCATGGACTTGATCTGTTCCGTGGTCATCTCCGGCACCGTTCTTTTCCAGGCAGAGCAGTACGAACACTTCAGGTTGCACTTTATCGTGTTATGAAAAAGCACGGACAGAGGGAACCGCCTCCTGGCGACCCCGGACTTTATCAAGCTCACGCCCCCGCGTATCTTGTCTCTGAATCTCATCCTCGCCGCCTCCACACGGCGCGCAGCATGTTGGGAAAGACGATTGTCCCGAAGAGCGCCGGGGCGACATACTCCAGAACGTCGACACCGATTCCGGCCCCGATGGCCTGATCGTAGCTGAGCGTGCCGCCAAAGAAGAGGACGATCAGGTTCTCGCGGACCCCAAAGCCGCCTATGGTGAGGGGGACATAGGAGAGGAGCAGCACGATCGGGTAGAGCCCCAGGATCTGGCCGAAGGTCACCTTCAACCCCAGGGCTTGGCAGACGATATACATACAGATCAGGTCCGAGCACTGGTAGAACATCGAGAGTGCCAGCAACCCCAGCTTCCGGCCGATGGAGATGGGGTTTTTTCGGAAGGCAGACTCTCTGCGGATGTAACGAAACCGCGAAAGCGCCTGGAGCACGGCGTGATCGGCGAAGTAGACGGCGATCAACGACAACGCGCCCAACCACACGAGGGGGTGCGCGGCGAAGTGTCCGTCGACGATCACCGCCTGGCCCAG
>PVBE012559192.1_pt1 | contig 12231 bp, 16 predicted proteins | sample 1631181 | NCBI WGS metagenome assembly PVBE01 (sample SAMN08397723, study PRJNA350692) | Marine metagenome, whole genome shotgun sequencing project. | isolation source: water | place: Pacific Ocean | collected 2012-04 | reverse complement strand
TTGGTTTGCACCGGGACACGGTGCGCAAGATGCTGCGGTTTTCGATACCGCCCGGGTATCAGCGGAGTCATCCCCGGCCAAGGCCGAAGCTGGATCCGTTCAGGGGTGTGCCCTGCCCTCTATTTTTGGTTCAGTCATTATGAGAGTGGACCACCTACAATTCGGGCGGGGACCGGGAAGCCAACCGGCTCAAGATCAGCCCTTTCCACATTGAAAAATCTCGGTCAGGGAGGACTGCGATTTTCATTGGCTTTCGTTGTAATTACGCCTAGATAGATTAAGGCCGGATTTTGGTTCCGTCCAGCGGGGAAAGGGTCATGGAAGGCGCGTCGGGAAAGCACAGGGTCAACAGGCGGAGCGGAAGATTGCCCGGGCGATGCGGCGGCTGGAAAGGCTTCAGCGATCCCGCGCGGGGGGGGAGATGTTCCGCCGCCGATCGGCATCGGTGTATTAAAAAGTACGAAGCAAAGCCAAAGGAGAAATGGACGCAAAATCAATGGGTTTTGAATTTCAGGGGGTGGGAAAATAGGGTATTTTACCTGTAACTGCGTAAATCCTGAATGACAATCGGCCCAAGCGTCGAAAGGCAAGGCGGGAGCCCTCGTCGAGGCCCCTCTGTCGGGATGACATGCCTTGGGTCGCGATGGGGTCAGAAGATGAACCTTGCGCCCGTCGCAGGGGAGGGCCTTGCAGCCTGCTGGCCTTGCAGCCTGCTATGGCTGTTTACCCTTAGGGTTTCCCGAATGTCGCGATGCGGTCGATCCCGCATTCGAACAGCACGCGCTTCTCATCGATCACCGGGTCGCGCAACCCGTAAGGCGGGTCCTGGCCCGTGTACTTCACCCAGATCTTGTCTATCTGCCGGGTCGCGCGCTCCCCGCCCGGCTCTCCTTCCCGAATCTCATTTTCGACCGTGCATTTGATGCTCATCCAGTGGTACGGATTATCCGGGTTGACCATCATGATGGTCAGGCGCGGGTTCTTCCGAATCCATCCGCACTTTGGCCGATGCGCGGCGGTGTTGACGAGGATCTTGTCCCCTTCGTAGTCGAACCACATCTGGGTGAGATTGACCCGGCCGTCCGGTCCGGTGATCCCAAGGGTTGCGGTGATTGGACGGTCCAGAAGGTCGCGATAGATCGGGTCCAGGTCGGCGAGACCTGAAACCCGCTTTTTCTCGCCGATTGAGAATTGCCCCTCCTGCGTTCCATCGGCAACGTGCTTGAAATCCGCGACGGTGAAACCTTCCGACATGGCGCGCGCCCCCTCCCCCCTGGTTTCAATTCGTGCTGGCCGGCGCCCGGCCCAAATCTCAAAAGCGCCCTTCCCATTTGCTCAATGGCGACAGTCTAGCAGAAACCCGCGCCCTGATATAGCCCGGCGCCGTTTGCGGATAGATATTCCAGGATGGACAAACCGGGGCGCACGGAGACAAAATGACGCTTCACCTCGCATCAGTCCGGTTCAGCGCGGCAGGCGCCCGGCCGTTTCGTCTTCGCGGAAGACCCGGCCGCTCACCCCTGAGCCGGAAGGCCGTCCATTCGAAAGGAGAACGCTCAATGCCCTGGGAAGCCATCAAATCCGACAACCTCCCCGGCCACATCACCTGGATGACCCCCGCGGCGAAGGTGGGGAACATCCTCTTCACCGGTGGTCAGGTCCCCCGCCACCCGAAGACCCTGGAGATCCCGGGCGACATCCAGGGCCAGACCCGGCAGTGCATGGAGAACCTGAAGACCGTCGTCGAGGCCGGCGGCGGGAGCATGAGCGACTATATCCGGTTCACCGTCTATATCACCGACATGGGCAACTGGGCGGACATGAACGAGGTCTACCGCGAATACATCAACGAAGAGAAGCCCCCCGCGCGCCTGTGCTGTCAGACGGGTCTCAACGCGGATTACCTGGTCGAGATCGACGGCATCGCCGTCATCGACTGAGCACTTTCGAGGGCGAGAACAACCGGGTCTCCACGGCGACGGCCCCGAGGGGAATGGGCCGATCGCGCGACGACTGAAACCCCGCGCCGGATTCGGGCGAACCGGCGCAATTCCAGGGAGGATGCCCGCATGCCGCCGCCTGTCCGTCTGACGGGGCTTCACCACGTCACCCTGGTCACCCGCGACATGGACGAGACGCTGCGCTTCCTGACCGAGGTCGTGGGACTCGGCTTCGTCCTGGACGACATCAACCAGGACGCACCCGGTCAGAAGCACCACTTCTTCGGCGACGAGAAGGGAATCCCCGGCACGCTGGTGACGTTCTTCGAGATCCCGGACCTGGACGATAACCGTCTCGGCGCGGGGGGGATGCATCACATCGCCCTCGGCGTGGAAGAGGAGGACAACCTGATGGGCCCAGATCGCGGTCCTCGACGAGAGACGAATCGGCCACTCGGGCGTCGTCGACCGGGGAAAATGGAAGGCCCTCCATTTCAAGGGGCCCGAGGGTCTGCTCTTTGAGCTTGCCACGCGGGGATCCGACATCGGGGCCGGCGCGGCGTCATGACACCGGACGGACGCCGAACAGAAGGAAGCGGTTGATGGATCCCAGCCTGTCCGGACGCGTCGCCCTGGCGGGAATCGGCGAGACGGCCATCGGGGCGCTCCCGGGGCGGACGTACCTCCAGCTTCAGGCCGAGGCGGTCCTCGCCGCGCTCGAGGACGCGGGCCTCCGCCGCGAGGACGTGGACGCGGTCTTCACCAACCTGCCCATCCGCAACCCCACCTCGATGTCCGCCGAGCACCTGATCGAATACCTCCACCTCCCCGCGCGGGTCGCCTCGACGATGGACGCCCACGGCGCGGGCGCGGTCCTTCAGATCCAGCACGCGGCGGCCATGATCGCCGCCGGACTCTGCCGCGTCGCGGTCTGCGTCGTGGCGCGGAACGACCGGATCTGGCGCGGCCGGCCGCGCAGGTCAAGCCTTCTCATGGGGACCGAGGACGAGGCCGACCTCTACGGCGCGGGAAGCCCCCCCGTCCAGTACGCCCTCGCGGCCCGCCGCCACATGCACGAATACGGGACAACGAGCCGGCAGTTCGGCGCCGTCGCCGTCGCCATGCGCCGCCACGCCGCCCTGAACCCCAACGCCCAGATGCGGGAGACCATGACGCTCGACGACCATCAGTCCTCCCCCTGGGTGGTGGACCCCTTCCGCCTGCTCGATTGCTGCCAAGTCTCCGACGCGGCGGGGGCGGTGGTGGTCGTCTCGGCGGAGCGCGCGCGGGACCTGCGCCGCCGCCCGGTCCTCCTGCGCGGCATGGCCGAGGCCCACACCCACCGGAGCGCCGCCCAAGCCCCCGGCCTCACGACCCTCGGATCGGCGGACGCGGCCGAGCGGGTGTACGCCATGGCCGGCCTGACACCCGGGGACGTGGACTTCGCCGAGATTTACGACTGCTTCACTTACGCCGTCATCGTCCAGCTCGAGGATTACGGCTTCTGTCCCAAGGGCGAAGGGGGGGGATTCGTCGAGGGCGGCCGGATCGAGCGCGGGGGGGAGCTACCCGTGAACACCCATGGGGGCCTCCTCTCGCAGGGGCACGCCGACGGGATGTTCCACGTGACCGAGGCCGTCCGGCAGCTTCGGGAGGCGGCGGGAAAGAGGCAGGTTTCCGGCGCCGGGGTCGCCCTCGTGACGGGCGTCGGCGGCGCGCCCTTCGGCGCCTTTGGAAGCCTCATTCTGACGAAGGATTGAACGCATGACTTCGGATGCCCGTCCCCTTCCCGTCCCGGACGCCGATTCGGCCGAATTCTGGAAGGCCGGCAAGGGTCAAGCGCTCAGACTGCAACGTTGCCGGGATTGCTGGACGTTCAGACATTACGCCCGCGCCTACTGCCCCGACTGCCTCTCGTCCGAGACGGAGTGGGTGACCGCCTCCGGACGGGGGACGGTCTACTCCTTCGCCGTCGTTCACCGGGCCTTCCATCCCGCGTTCAAGGATGATGTCCCCTATGTCGTGGCGCTGATCGACCTGGAGGAAGGTCCCAGGATGCTGTCCGACCTGCGGGACTGCCCGCCGGAGGACGCGGCGATCGAAATGCGGGTGGAGGTCTTTTTCGAGGATGTCCCCGGAGGCCTCTCGATCCCACACTTCCGTCCCGCCAAAGCCTCTTGAGGTTTGTCTCCACCGGCGGCGTGTTCGGCCATCGGCGGCGCTGGGGAAGGGAGATCGAGGACTACGCCCGCAGCCAGCTGGCGCGGGTCGGCCTCGAGGGAGCAGAACACATCCCGGTGACCGCGCTGACCTACATCGACCAGAAACGGGTCGAGCTCGCCCGCGCCTTGGCCTCGGAGCCCAGGGTGCTGCCGCTCGACGAATGGCCCGCCGGACTGAACCCCAGCGAGCCGAGGACCGGGATCTCCCTGGTCGAGGCGTTGCGCGCCGAGGGGCGGACAATCATCGTCGTCGAGCACGTGATGGACGCCATCCGCAGCCTGTGCGACCGCTGCGTGGTCATGAACAGCGGCGCCAAGATCGCCGCAGGCTCCCCCACCGACGTGCTGGCCGACGGCGAGGAGATCCGGGCCTGTCTCGGGGACGACGATGCTTGAGATCAGAAATCTGTCGGTAAATTACGGGCTGCACCGAGTGCTCGAAGGCGTCTCCCGCGGCGTCGCGACGGGCGAGCTCGTCGTCATCTTGGGTGCCAACGGCGCCGGCAAGACGACGCTTTTGAAGGCGGTCGGCGGCCTCGTCCGGGCCCGTGAGGGGAGCTCGGTCACCATCGCCGGCGTCGGCGTGCTGCTGGTCGAGCAGAACGCCAAGAGAAGCCTGGAGATCGCCGACCGCGGCTATCTCCTCAAGAATGGCCAAGTCGTCGGCCGGGGCGCGGCCGATGCGCTGCGCAAAGACGAGACCGTGCAGAGAGCCTACCTCGGGCTTTAGACGTCCAACGATTGATGTTTCGCGAAAAACGGATTTGATGACCGGGAGATCGAGTGCGCTTGCGTCCGGATGACATCTTGAGCATCCAAAGAGGAAGGGAGTTCACATGGGAAACACCTTGTGGGTGGGTCTGGGCGGATTCATCGGATCGATTTTGCGATATGCGGCGGGCGGATTCGTCAACCGGATCGCTTTCGGAAGCGTCTTCCCCTACGGGACCTTCATCGTCAACGCGGCGGGTTGTCTCGCCGTCGGGCTCTTGGCGGGAATCGCGGAAACCCGGGGCGTCTTTTCCGAACAAACCAAGATGTTTCTTTTCGTCGGGGTGATCGGCGGTTTTACGACGTTCTCGACCTTCGCGTTCGAATCCCTTCAGCTGCTCAAGGGATCTCAGGGCATTCTGGCGATGATCAACTTGGTCTTTCAGTGTGTGCTCGGCTTGGCGGGCGTTTGGGCGGGTCAGGCGATTTCGCGGCTCGTTTCCTAGCCGTCTGACCCGGGGCCGGTGGAGGGGCGTCCGGTGATCATCGGCTTAATGCGATGGGCTTGCCCCGAGGTCCGGCCCCCTTTCCGATTCTCCGCTCCATGAACTACGGGCCAGGACGGGGGACTCGGGCGACTCCGGTGCGGCCACCCGGCGGGCCGCGGCCACCTGCTCCTCGTAAACCGAATCGACCCGCGGCTTGGGGGCCTCGGGCGCGGGGGGGGGCTGGGACTCGGCCACCAGGACGGTTGGCTGTGCTATACGGGCGGGCGGCATCTTCTCGCCGGTCCCCGCGGGTTTCGGGAAGGCCCAATTCGGGATGAAGAAGGACAACGCGCTCGTCACGACGCTCCCGGCGGTCTCGATGGTCTTGCGGAACGGCGTGTTCCGGACCCGAACCCAGTTGGAGTCCTGAATGCCCGTCACGGGAGAGTTCAGGTTGAACGCCAGGGGCAAGGCCAGGCCCTGATCGGCCGAGCCGGGCGAGAGCACCCGCGACCATGCGTCCCCGTAGGGAAGGATATCCATCACGTAGCTCAAAACCACCTGGGCATTGTCGAACGTCTTCGTAACAAGCCGCTCCCCCTTCGGAAGGCTCCCGATGGTGGCGTCGGCGACCGCTTCGGCCAGGTTCAGAACGCCCAAAGCTCCGTCTTTCAACATATGCCCCACGGCCCGGGGCGCGCCCGCCACCAGGTTGTTCACCAGGGCCTCGCCGAAGACCTTCTTGAAGAAGTGCTTGGTCCGCCTCGAGGCCCCGACGGGAACGGCTTCCCCTTCGGGAACGTACGCCCCGAACGAGAGACCGCTCGCCAGGTTCCGGAAAAACTTCCCGACGGTCCCCAGTAGGCCGCTGTGGCGGCCGGACCCGATGGTCCCGTCGGCGGCCCGGTACCTGTATTCGGCCCCGGCGATGAAATTCTCGATCATGTTGAGAAAGTTGCGGCCGGCGTCCTTGAGGTCCTTGCCGACCCGCCGGATGAACCCGGACGGCCCGTCCGGGGCGACGATGACGTTTTTCGTCCGGTCCGTGTGATAGCGGTCCCCGCCGGGATTGGCCAGAAGCTGATCCTCTTTATACCGGGCGATCTGCTCCATCAATCCCAGGGGGTGTTTCAGTCCGGCCTTCGGCGGGGCCGGACCCAGGTCCTGTTTCAGGTATTCCCGAACGGCATTCTCAATCCTCCGTTCAATGTGGTCATCCGGAACATTGACCCTGGCGAACCGGGTCTCGAACCTTGGAGCGGTTATGATCGCCTTGGACATCATGGTCGAATCTCCACCGTTCACACGACCCAATTCCTCGGCCAGGGCCTGAGAGAAGTGCGCCCGCGCGATCCTCGCAGCGGCCGACCGGTCCTGTCCCGGAACCGGCCCCGTACGCAAGGCGGAGAAGGCATCCTCCTTCCCGCCGGGATGGTAATCGGTTTTCGTCAGACTGGGGTCAATGCTTACCGGACCCGGAATTTATTTCCCCCTCATTCCGGCTCACGCTCCCTCTCCAGGCGTCCAAAACCACCCGGTTTTCCTTGGCGGACGGGGAATCGAGTGGCATGACGCTTCGTCGGGAGGCGCTCCCCGCCCACGTTCCCCCCGACTCTTCCTGAGAAAAATGCACATTTGGTGCCACGTCGAAAGAGGGCGTATTCGGGGGATGAACACTTCCGCCTCGAAGTCGCCGCGAGAAACGCAGGTCGGCGACCTGAAGGGCCGTACGAGGCGGCGAGGACTCGGCGGGGTGCATCACACGAGCGGGCCGCCGGGTGAGAGAGATACACGCATGAAACAGGATTCCCTCGATAATCGACACGGTCTTCTTCACAAAAACCAACTCATTCCTCTTAATAGATCCGCTGGACCGCATCCGGTTGACATCCCCGGACCCGTCCGCCTATCTTGGAGTTTCAGCCGCTGATTCACCTCATTTCTATCCGGTCAAGGGCGAAGGGAGCGCCGGTTGTACACCCTTTGTCCGGCCGGGGCGGCGGGTTGCTTATGGAGATCGGCGGCGCGTCTGATCGTTGCCGAGCCGATGAATGAAAAAGGAGAAACATGAGATGGTCATCAGTGCGGGTGAGCGGGCCCCGGCCTTTACCGCCAAGGCGACGGGGGACCGGGAGATCTCCCTTTCAGGATTACGCGGGCAAGAAGAACGTCATGCTGGCGTTCTTTCCCTTCGTCTTCAGCCCGGTCTGCTCCGAGCAGATTCCGGCTTATTCGGAAAATGCCCAAAGGTTCGCCGACCTCGACACTGACGTCCTGGCCATCAGCGTGGACAGCCCGTGGTCCCAGGGGGCCTGGGCGGAGCAGTACGGCATCCGGGCGCCCGTCCTGAGCGACTTCATCAAGAAAATCGCGGGCGACTACGGCGTGATGCACGAGATGGGGATGTCCCAGCGGGCCATCGTCATCATCGACAAGAACGGCCGGGTGGCCTACGCGCACGTCCAGGAGAACATCCGGACAATTCCCAGCCTGGACGACATCTTCGCCGAGCTTGAAAAACTGAAGTAGCGCGGAGGAACGACTTGTCCGGCGAAGCCCCTCAAGAGCAGCCCCCGAAGCGGCCGCCCTTTGTCGAGACCCTCCGCCCGGGGATGGAAGGCCGCATCGCGCACGTTGTCGAGGAGCGCCACTTGGCCGACTCCCTCGGCAACCGGGGCGCCAAGGTCCTGGCGACGCCCATCATCATCGGCTGGCTGGAAGACGTATCGTCCACGATCGTTCGCCCCCACCTGCCTGAGAAAACGCTGAGCGTGGGAACCCAGGTGAACGTCCGCCACCTGGCGGCGGCCCTGGCGGGATTCACCGTCGTCTTCCGGAGCCGCCTCCGGGAGGTGGACGGCCGGCGGCTCGTGTTCGACGTCGAGGCCCACGACGGTGTGGAGAAGGTGGCCGAGGGCGTCCACGAGCGGTTCATCGTGGATGAAGAGAAATTCCTCGCCAAGGCGGCGAAGAAGCGGACCGGGGAATAAATTGGGCCTGAATTTGGTTGAAACATCGGGAAAATGGGTGGGTGAGCAAATTGATGCTCTACTGTTTTGAGCTCCAAGGGGGAGGCGAAACATGAAAAAGATTGTCATCGCAGTCATTCTGTTGTTCGGCGCAGCCGTCCTGGCGCCGGCGGGAATCGCCGTCGCCGGAGAAAACGGGGCGTGCGGGTTCGGGGCCTACAAGGCGCTCCAAGCCAAGAAGTCCGTTAAGGAGATCGAGGCCACGTACGCAGGCATGGTCAAGGACGCCAAGCGGGACGGCAAGATTTCCGAAGTCGAGCGTGTTACGCTCGACTTCTACCGTCTGGATAATGGGATCAGCCTCGCCAAGGCCAAGCGCATCGAAAACGACACCTGATTCGACACCCTGCGCATTAGAAAATCCCCCCGCTTCCCGGGAGACGGGGGGATTTTTTGTCCGTCAACCGGTTGCCCCACCGCGAAGAAATCCGTAAATTGAGGAAGAGAAGCCAACGCGGCGATTCGGCGTCGCCGTCTGGGGTTAGAACAAGGAGAAGGCCCGCCCTCATGGTCCTTTGGTCCAGACGATCCCTTTGCTGCGCCCTGCTGGGTCTTGCGGTCGCCCTGGGGGGGTGCGGATTTTTCAGGAAAAAGAAGCCCAAGGAGGGTGACGCCGAGCTCAAGGCCAAGGTCGCCATGAAGGTGGTCATCACGGCCCGCCGCTACGCTTTCCTGCCGGACATCATCCGCGTCAAGCAAGGGGTCCCGCTGGAGATTACGCTGAAAAGCGTGGACGTCCCCCACGGCTTCGGCATCCGGCGTCCGGGCCGGACCCAGAACTTCGGCGCGTTCGAGCCGGGCAAACCCCTTCGCGTCCTGATCCGGACGAACAAAAAAGAGGTGATCGAGTTCTTCAGCACGGTGTATAGCGGGGTGGATTACTACAAGATGAAGGGGAAGATCATTGTCGAGTGATGCGGAAACCCTGGATTCCTCGCACCGGGCAAAGGACTCCGCTTTCCCGCAAGCCGCCCCGGCGCCGCCGGCGGCCACGCCGCGCGAGCGGCGGCTGCTGCTTCTGTTCGCGGCCGTTCCGCTGGTCTTCCTGCTGATCCTTGCCGGCTACGCCTGGCTTGGCCGGGTCTCGGCCCCCCCCGCGCCCAAGGCGCACCCCCTGCGGGCGGGCGACGAGGCCCCCTCGTTCACGTTTCCCGACCTGGAAGGCCGGCCCGTCTCGCTCGAAGACTTCCGGGGCCGCGTCGTCTTTTTGAACATCTGGGCGACTTGGTGTCCGACCTGCACCTGGGAAATGCCTTCCATGGAGGCCCTCCACAGGCGATATCGCGACAAGGGGTTGGCCATGGTGGCGGTCAGCATCGACGCCTTGGGAAAGAACGTCGTCGTTCCCTACATGAAGAAGCTGGGACTGACCTTCGGCTATCTTCTCGACCCGAGGGGGACCGTCAAGGGGCTCTACCGGATCACGGGCGTGCCCGAGACCTTCATCATCGATCGGCAGGGAAAGATCATCCGGAAAATCATCGGACCCCGCCAGTGGATGAACCCGGAGATGAGGAACCTCATCGAAATCGCCCTGCGGTCTTCCTGACGGACGCCGACCGGGGACGCCCGGCACAATGAACGGCGCGTCCGCCAACCGCCAGTGTCCGGCGCGGCTTCCGGGCGGCCCAATGGATGCTTGGGGACAACCTTTTCCTGAAACGGCGTTGGAATCCCTCTCGATCGCCGGGGTTCCCGCGGCGCTCCTCAAGGAGGCGTCGCGACGGATGGCCGGCCCCGATCCTTACACCTCGCAACCGGAGTGACGGCATGAGCCAAGACCCCCTGGAGATCCTGGTCTATCACGATTATTGCTGACCCTGGTGCTACAATTCCGCCGTTCGGCTGGAACAGGTGAAGGAGAAATTCGGAGACCGCATCGACATTCAATACCGCTGCTTCCTCCTGCGGGCCGAGCCGGACCCGACCGTTGTTTTCAACGACTACCGCCGCGGGCATTGGGAGCGGGCGGATGGCCAGGAAGACGGCGGGACGTTCCGCGCCTGGCACAGCGACGCGCCCTTTCCCAGCCACAGCCTCCCCTCGGCCGAGGCCTCCAAGTGCGCCGCCCTTCAGGGGGAAGAGGCGTTCCACCGATATCATTTCGCCCTCCTCAAGGCCATCTTCGAGGACAGCCGCAACATCAGCGATCCCGGCGTGCTGATCCGGATCGCCGAAGAGCAGGGTCTCGATGTTCCCCGCTTCAAAGAAGACCTGCTGAGCGGCTCTCAGAAGGACAAGGCCCTCCGGGAGCACCTGGACGGAATCGAGCAATTCGGCGTCCAGGCCATTCCAACCGTCATCTTCGGAAAAGAGCGGGCCCTCGAGGGCGGCGTTCCGCGGGAGGAGTACGAGAAGGTCATCGAGTTCATCCACGCGCCGTCGGGGACGTAGAGGGAGGAGGCGCCTTGCCCGGACTGAGCGACGTCCGGGGGGTCCGGGTCGGCCACGCCGAAGACCGGGACGCCCTCACCGGCTGCACGGTGATCCTCTTCGACGGCGGGGCCGTCGCGGGACTCGACCTGCGCGGGTCCGCCACCGGAACCCGGCAGATGGACGCCCTGCGTCCCCAGCACCTGGTCGGCCGGATCGACGCTGTCTTCTTCGCGGGCGGGAGCGCCTTCGGACTCGACGCCGCCGCCGGCGTCATGACCTACCTGGAGGAGAAGGGGGTCGGCTTCCCGACCGCGCGGACCACGGTGCCCATCGTCCCCGCCGCCATCATTTACGACCTGGGCGTCGGCCCCGGTGACGTGCGGCCGACGCCCGACATGGCGCGGCGGGCCTGCGAGGCCGCCGACGGGGTGCGGGGGCGGGCGCCCGCGGAGGGCTCCGTCGGCGCGGGAACCGGGGCGAGCGTGGGAAAGCTCTACGGCCTCGCCCGGGCGATGAAGGGCGGGGTCGGGACGTGGTCCCTTCGGTCGCCGCGAGGCGCAACGGTGGGCGCGCTGGCGGTGGTCAACGCGTTCGGAGACGTGATCAGCGCCCGGACGGGAAAGATCCTGGCCGGCGCGCGGACGGCTGAAGATTCTCTGGAACCGGCGGACACGGCCGAGCGGATGCGCGGGGGCAAGAGCCGGTCCGGCTTCGACGCGGAGAACACGACCCTTTGCTGCGTGGCGACCGACGCCCGGCTGGACCCGCCCGGCGCCGAGAAGCTGGCCCAGTCGGCGTCGAACGGTCTGGCGCGGACACTTCGCCCGGCGTTCAGCACACTCGATGGGGATTTGGTCATCGCCGCTTCGACGGCCAACCTGGAAGAAGACCTGAACGTCCTGGGCCTCCTGGCGGAGGAGGCGGCGGCGACGGCCGTCAACCGGGCCGTGACCGGGGCCGAAGGCCTGGGTGGCCTGCCGACCGCGAAAGACCTGGACCGGGCTTGATCGCCGATCCCTACAAAAATCCCGCCGGGGTCGGGCCTCACCGCCGGATCAACGGTCCTCGCTTTCATTTCCGAACGTAAAGGGAAGCGAGAGCGGGCCCTAGCGCACGCACCAATAGGCCTGAAGACTCACCCGTCCCCCCCGCTGAAGCCGCCGGCCGGCGCCCGGAATTTGCGAGGCGACGCGCCGGGAAAAACGGCAGTCTTTGGTGTTCGTGAAGCCGATGGCCCCCGGCCGGTAACCCGCCTTTTGCAACAGGGCCAACACGGATCCGATGGGCTGATTCCGAAGGTTCGGGACGACCCCGCGTCCGCGTACGATGACCTGCCCCCCTGAAAGCCGGTGCAGTTTGAGGGTTAGGATTTTCGTACAGCTTTCGGACTGGATTGGCCTAGAAAGGGGGCAGTGATGAGTCGGAAGGGATTCACCGCGGAGCAGATCATCCACAAGCTTCGTCA
>PVBE010680178.1_pt1 | contig 12231 bp, 12 predicted proteins | sample 1631181 | NCBI WGS metagenome assembly PVBE01 (sample SAMN08397723, study PRJNA350692) | Marine metagenome, whole genome shotgun sequencing project. | isolation source: water | place: Pacific Ocean | collected 2012-04 | reverse complement strand
GCCACCAAGAACCGGACCGAATACCTTTTGACCTTGGCGGCACGATGTGCAGCAGTATCCACGTCGCCGGATATCAAAAACTGAAGGCCCATTTTGGCGACCGCCTGAGTTTCTGGGGCGGTATCGATACCCAGAGGGTGTTGCCTAATGGGACTCCCGAAGAAGTAAAGGCCGAGGTCAGGCGGCGTATCCGTGACCTTGCGCCTGGCGGCGGCTATGTCCTGGCGGCGGTGCACAATATTCAGCCGGACGTGCCGGTGGAGAATATCCTGGCCATGTTCGAGGCTGGGAGAGAGTACGGCCGGTATCCCATTAATTTGTAAGGAGTCTAGCCGTGCCCGTGATGAGCAGAAGGAAATAAGCACGAGGAGATGGTATGCCGTTAGCTAGGACGTTTCACCTGCCACAGGTACTGATTACCGGGTTGGGGGCTTCGGCGCAGGTCGGGGAAGAAATCGGGAAACTGAAGGGGCATAAAGGTCTGATGGTCACCGACCAGGTCTTGGTCAAACTAGGGGCACTGGACGGTATCAAGCAGGCTCTGCAGAAGAGCGGGGTGGCGTTTGCTATTTTTGACAGCATTTTTACCGAACCGGCCGTAGACTTTGTCGCAGAAGGCCTGAAAGCTTACCGGGAAAACCGGTGTGATTTTCTGCTGGCTTTTGGTGGGGGTAGTGCCATTGATACGGCGAAAGCCATCGCTGTGATGGTGACTAACTCCGGTTCAATTACAGACTATCAGGGGATGGGCAAGATTCCGCAAAAAGGGGCTTCCCTCATCGCCGTGCCGACGACGGCGGGTACCGGCAGCGAGGTTAGCCCGATGGCCATTATTACCGATACCAAAAGAGATGTTAAAATGCTTATCGGCAGTCCGTTTCTGACGCCTGACGTCGCCATCGTTGACCCGCTGTTGACGCTTTCCATGCCCCGGAGCCTGACCGCCGCCACGGGTATGGATGCCCTGACTCACGCCATTGAAGCCTACGTCTCAGTAAAGGCGCAGCCGATGAGTGACATTTTCTGCCTTTCCGCCATTGAGCACATCGCCGGTAATCTGAAGCAGGCTTGGACTGAGGGCAGTAATATCGAGGCGAGAGAGAAAACTATGCTGGGGGCACTCCAGGCGGGCATCGCTTTTAGTAATTCCTCGGTGGCCTTGGTACACGGGATGGCCCGTCCCATCGGGGCGTATTTCCACGTGCCTCACGGGGCTTCTAACGCCGCTCTACTGGGCGTGGTTACGGAGTTTAGCCTGAGCGGAAATCTGGTCCGGTATGCCCGTATCGCTCAGGCGATGGGGGTGGATGCCAGCGGCCGGGATGATATGGAAGCGGCCCGGCAGGGAATGGTGGCGGTGCAAAAGCTGATAAAGGACATCAAAGTATCTTCTCTGAGGGAGCTGGGGGTGGACGGGGAAAAGCTGGTAGAGCTGGCTCCTCGGATGGCGGAAGACGCCTTGGCCAGCGGCAGCCCGGCGAATAATCCCCGACCGGTGACTAAAGAGGAGATAATCGAGCTTTATAAACTAGCCCATGCTCAGTAAAACGTTTGGTAAAGGAGGGTAAAAGCGTGGCAGTCTTGGAAGAACCGATTAAAGAGGTGCTGGAGCTCAAGAACTACATCAATGGGGAATGGGTCGGGTCCGAATCAAGCCAGGCCCTGGATATTGTCAACCCGGTCACCCAGAAGACCATCGCCCGGGTTCCCATGTCTACCGGGGACGAGGTGAAAGCGGCGGTAAAGGCGGCCAGGGAGGCGTTTCCGGACTGGAGAAGGACGCCACCGCTGGCTCGGGTACGGTGTCTCTTCCGACTAAAGGAACTGATGGAAGAGAATTTTGAACGCTTAAGCCGGATGCAGACTATGGAACACGGCAAGACCATTGACGAGTCCCGAGGTGAGACGAGGCGGGGGATTGAAATGGTGGAGGTGGCCACCGGCATTCCGTCATTGATGATGGGCTATAGTCTGGAGGATATCGCCGCCGGTATTGACGAGTATGTTATCTATCAACCTCTGGGTGTGTTCTGCCATATTGCCCCGTTTAACTTCCCGTTTATGGTGCCGCTCTGGTTTTCCCCGTTTGCTATGGCCACGGGTAATACCTTCGTCGTCAAGCCCTCGCCCCGGGACCCCATCAGCCAGGTTAAGATAGCTGAGCTGATAGACGAGGCCGGTTTTCCGCCGGGAGTATATAACGTGGTTCACGGCGGAGCCGATGCCGCCGGTATTCTGCTAGAGCATCCGGACATCAAGGGGGCTACCTTCGTCGGGACGAGCCAGATAGGGCGGGATATCTATAAGAAGTGCGGTGAGACGGGCAAGAGAGCTATTGTCCAGGGCGCTGCCAAGAACTTTATGGTGGTGATGCCGGACTCCAATGTCGAAGGGACGATACCGGCGCTGATGACCTCTTTCTATGGTAATACCGGTCAGCGGTGCCTCTCCGGGGCTAACCTGGTTATCGTCGGCAAAGATGACGCCTTCTACCGGAAGTTCTTGAATGCCTTCGTTGAGGCCGCCTCTAAAATAAAGGTCGGCTACGGATTGGACGAGTCGATCCAGATGGGGCCGATGCAGTCGCCCGACGGTAAAGAGAGGGTCTTGGGATTTATTGAAAAAGGTATCACCGAGGGGGCCAAACTCGTCTTGGACGGCCGGAAGCCGAAGATTAACGGGGACTACTCGGAGAAATGTTTTATCGGCCCGACTGTTTTCGAGAACGTTGCCCCGGACATGACCATCGGTCGGGAAGAAATCTTCGGCCCGGTAGCCAGCGTGATGCGAGCGGAAAGCCTTGACGCCGCCATAAACCTGGTGAACGCTAGCCGATATGGCAACGGGAACGCTATTTTCACCACGAGCGGTAAGAGCGCCCGGGAATTCCAGTACCGGGTCGAGTCGGGTAACGTCGGCATCAATATCGGCATCACGGCGCCGATGGCGTTCTTCCCGTTCAGCGGCATGAAAGACTCCTTCTTCGGTGTCCTGCACGGGCAGGGTCGGGATGCCATCCGTTTCTTTACCGAGAGTAAAGTAGTTATCCAGAGGTGGTTATAGGTGGCACTGAATACGGCTTCCGAGGTAATTAGCTTTGCCCGGAGGCTTGAGGAGGAAAGTGCCGGTCTTTACGAGACACTGGCCCGGCGATGGCCGGCGACGGAGGATACCTGGCTCACCTTTGCTAGGGAAAACCGGAAGAACATCATCCAGGTGGAAAGGGCCTACTACGGGGTCATCTCCGACGCCCTCGAGGGCTGCTTTGCCTTTAGTCTGGACGCAGACAGTTATACTTTTCCGGCCGGGCTGCTGGAAAAAACAGGCTATACCGACGCTCTGGGGCAAGCCGTGGCGATGGAAGAGAAAATCATCCGGTTCTACTCGGAAGCCGCCGCGCAGTCAAAGTCCCTCATGGCGGATGTCCCCCGGGCCTTCGCCATGATAGCCCGCAAGAGAGAGGGTCGTGTGGCCACGTTGAAGTCACTGCCAGATAAGTAGCCCGGCAGGCTAACCATGAGTGGTGGGGAAACGCTACTTCTCGGTGGAAAAGGGAGCGGTACGGCTCAGGCTTTTTCTTGGAGGTATTCCCTGGTCTCAGGTACGACTGCCATCAGAGTCTCGCTCAGTTTCACCGCCGGTAGAAAGACACAGAAAAGTTTTAAGGTCTCGGTTTTACTCGTGTTCCGGCACTCGTGTTCCACTCCCATGGGGGCAACGATTACCGTATCTGTCTCTATTTCCCTATTTTCTCCCTTCATGGTGCACTCGCCGCGGCCAACGCAGTACATTATCTCATCGCTATCCGGGTGGCTATGACTGCCGGTGGCGCCGCCGGGTGGGATGTGCGCGGAGAGGATGGTCGCTTTCTCATAGCTAGTGGTCTCTGGAGAGGCAATGAGTTTTAAGTACCTTTCGGTGGGGGGCGCCACTTTTGCTACCGGAAATTCCCAGCTGTTATAGACCGAGGTGGACATTCTTTCTCTCCTTCGTTATTTCCCCCCCAATCCTCTGGGGAGCTATTGGTTACACTGGGACTGCTTCCCCGATTAACTCCGGCCACAGGTCTTCAATAGTTGGTTTGAGCTCGGCCACGACGTCGGCAATGGCCCTGACCGCGGTATCGATGTCCTGCCGGGTCATCGGCGTGGACATGACGTAGAGTCCCCGGGCCGCCGAGAACAGGCCTCTTTCCAGCGCTGCTAGGTAGTACAGGTGCAGGAGGTCTTTGTTGGTTTCCCCTGCCGACTTCCCGTCCACTACTGGCCGGTCGCTGAAGTGGATATTTTGCAGTGAGCCCATCCCGGTCACCTGCCCCTTGATGTTCAGCTTTTTAAAGACGGCGCGTACTCCATCGGCAAAGGATTCGCCCAGCTGGTTGATGTGGTCTATGGCTACGGTGTCCAGCTGTTCCATGGTGGCCACGCCGGCGGCGGCCGTAATCGGGTTGGCGTTCAACGTGCCGGCATGGTGGACCCGGTGTACTTCGGGGGAAAGCTGCCGCATGATGTCTTCGCGCCCGCCGAAAGCACCCACTGGATAGCCACCGCCGATAATCTTGGCCATGGTGGTCAGGTCCGGCTTGACACCATAGACGCTCTGAATGCCGCCCATCGCCAGCCTGAGACTTATTACCTCGTCTAGGATGAAAATAATACCGTTCTCCGCGGTAATCTTACGCAGAAACTCCAGGTAGCCATCTCGAGGCGGAATCATACCGGCCGCTCCCATGGCGCCCTCGACGATGACCGCCGCCAGCCGGTCTTCGTGCTCTAGGACGGCTTTCTCGGCGGCTTCTTTATCATTGTAAGGGACAACTATGGAGTCCTGCCGGGCGCTTTGCGATATCCCGGCCTCGTCCGAGGGATAGACCACAGGGTCGTAGCTGCCGTGGTAGCAGCCTTCCGTTTTTAAAATCAGGTCCTTGCCGGTAATGCTCCGGGCCACGCGTAAGGCCATCATGACCCCTTCCGTACCCGAGTTCCCGAACCTTATCTTGTCTACTGAGTCCACCCAGTTACAGACCAGCTCCGCCCAGCGGGCTACCGTGGGAATAAGCGCGCCCAGGGCGGTGCCTTTAGCCGCCTGCTCCCGTACGGCGGCGACTACCCTGGGGTTGGCGTGGCCCAGGATCATGGTCGTGTAGCAGTTATGAAAGTCGATGTATTCGTGCCCGTCGACATCGGCAAAGCGGCAGCCTTCGGCTTTGTCTATCCAGATGGGATAGGGTTCAAACCAGATGGAAGCCCGGGTATCACCCCCGGGCATGTATTTCCGGGCGGCTTCCAAGGTGGCCCGCGATTTTGGCGTCCTCCGGCGATAGATGTCTTCGTATTTTTTGGTTACCTCAGCCAGTAGTTGTTCTCCGGCCATGTCTCATCTTCTCCTCGTTGCTTGTTATCTGGTGATTTCATATCACCAGCTAGATAAAGGTGAACAGCCTCTTCGGGTTACTGATAAGTATCGTATCGATTAGCTCCTGGGAAAGCCCTTTGAGTTTCATTACCGGTACGGCGTCGCGCAGAATGTGGGCATAGCCCCAGCCGCCGTAGTGGCAGAGGGAGCTTTTGGTGTAATTATCATGCGAGACGAAAATCTGGTTCTGGTAGCCTTTATCGGCCAGTTCTTTTAGCTCGTTAATCCGCTGGGCGTCATTAGGTACGTCCAGCAGCCGGAAGCGGGTGGGGTAGTAGCCTTCCCGGCCGAACAGGTCGTATTCAATAACGCAGCCGGTTTTGGCGAGTTCAAGCCGGTTCCCGGGATCTCTGACGGCGCGCTCCACGTGGCTCATAATAGTGCGGTTAATGTCACCGCCGGCCCTGTCTAGCTCACGAATACACTCCATCGCCGCCGCCTCGTTCTGGCCGGGGTGGATGTTTACCACTGCGCCGGTGGCTTGCTGGGCGCGCGCCGCTGCCCGCATCACCTTCCTTTCGTTGTCGGTGAACGGCCAGGAACAGCCGACTTCGCCGATAAGACCGGCGTGTATTCCCGTGTTGCCAAAACCTGCCATTACGTCGGTGATGAACTCTTCGGCGATTTCCTCTTCGCTCTTGGCATTCATATCGATGTTGGCCGGATAAGACTGTTCCACGTAGTAAGCTGTGCCCATGATTATATTGATGCCGGTCAGTCGGGAGATGCGGGCGACCGCCTGGGGGTCAGGGCCGATGCCTCTTATGGTGAGCTCAACGATTGACCGGCCGCCGTGGGCTTTGTAGATGAGGACCTCGTCGACGGCCGTTTGCTCGTCCAGCAGCTGTAGGTCGTCCCAGTTTTGGAAAGCGTGGTAGCGGAGCCACCAGAGAATGTCTATGGTTACCGGCTGTCGCATCAGCCTCTTTTCGGAAGCCTCATCGGGTTCGGAGTACCAGGTAGTGCCGTCGCAGATGAGGTGCTCGTGGGGTAGGGTGATACCTAGCTCTTCCGAAGAAATCAGCCCCAGTACGGTCTGGATTTTACCTTTGAGCTCTGACCGATTCATGTATTTTCCCCTTCCGTGCCTGGTATTAACCCATCAGCATACTCTGCCTATCTTATGCCCAGCGCTGTCTTAAAGTCAACCATAGCGGGGTTCGGCCTGCAACCCACCACCCGGCGTAAGGGCGGGCGGTGCTACTCGGCAGACAGGTCACATACCGTAGCGGCGTTTAACCGCACGATGTCCTCGGTCTTCAGCTTGACCAGCTTAGACCGAGCCCCGCCGCCGCACCAAACGTATTCCTGGATCAGAAGTCCCTCGTCCAAGAATACCGGTAGTTTCTTCTTGTGCCCCACGGGAGGTATGCCTCCGGTGGGGTAGCCGGTGGCGGCCTGGGCGATGTCATCGGGCGCCAGCCTGACCGATTTCAAGCTTGAGCGTTGTTCCAGCTTATGCCGGCTGGCATTGCGGTCGTCGCTGATTAGGGCGATTATCGGCCGGGCATCCTGGTCAATGAAAACGATGGTCTTGACGATTTCATTTAGCCTCACACCGCTGGCCTGAGATGCCTCGGCGGCATGCCGGGTGGGTCTTTTCTTTAAAAATTCAAAGCCCACCTTGTGGCTGACCAGAAATGCCGCCAGGTTCATGGTTCAGTCACCGGAGATACCCGTTTCCGGAGTGGCGCTTTCATTTTGGGGCTTTTCTTTTTCCTCGGCGGCCGCACGGTCGCGCTGCCAGCGGTGAATTTCATCCAGGGCCGGCGGTGAGACACTGAACACCTCTATGTCCTGAGGGAACTGCACCAGATGACCTTCCCGGATAAAGAGCACTCCCACCTCGTTGTCCTTCAGGGTCTCGTTGATTACCTGGGCAATGTGCCCGTACCTTTTCCGTAGGGCGGCGACATAGAATTCAGAGACCGTCCGGGCCGCCTTCTGGCTGATGAACCCCATGAGGAGGCACCTCTCCCAGTCGATACTTTCTTCCACCAGTTCTTTGTCTTCGGTCGCCTCGAAAAGCGCGCCGTTCCGGCACTTGTCCCGGGCTATCCGGCCGCTGACCGGACTGAGCTTATCCAGCGCCTTGAATCCGTCTTCTCCGGCCTGAACAGTTGATTCATGGTATACGTGGCTTACTCGGCCTAATTTCGCTTCTAGGCTGGCGATGTGCTGGTCTGCCTGCTCCCAGTAGAGTTTATACTTCACCGCATAATCAGCCGGGGCCTCTTTCCCGGAAAATATCAAGGGGACAAGGCAGAGTTTTTTCTTGCCGGTGAAGCGCTCTGCTTCCGGTTTTTCAATCTTACCCAGTGGTGCCGCCGTTTTTGAGTCGTCCTTCTTTTTCATGGTTTCATTTTACCTCTTACCAAAATCTGGGACAAGTGGCGGCGATGGAACGCCGTGGAGATAATTGACCGATGACCGGTAGTGCCACCGGTGTGCTATACTTAAATCTTAAGCTTGGGGTAGATTTTAATGGTGGCGACTTCCTGGCACGGCTGGCTGATTTTACACCGGAGGCCGTTTATCGGGAGAAATTAGGCTTGATTGAGGGGCTGATGGAGGAGCCGGACAGAGGCAAAGTGGTTCTCAAGCTGGGTAACGGTATTGAGGTGTTTAATTCGGTGCCCACGGCAATATGTTCTTTTCTATCCCGGCTGCAATCTTTCGCCCGGGCGGTGGTCCAGGCGATAAGTCTGGGCGGGGACACCGATACCGTCGCGGCCATGACCGGGGCTATCTCCGGGGCATACCTGAGCGTTACAGCGATACCGGTCAACTGGCGAGACCAACTGGAGAATCGGCGATATATCGAGGAACTGGGGGAGAGGCTTTTTACGCTGGCGGGCGGCTAGTCTTTATCCTTTTTTCTCAGGAACTCCTCGGCCAGCCGGACCGCCTCGCTGGCCGAGATGTCCAGTGGCTCCTCGTACTGGACCTCGGTAAAGTCCTTTTCCAGTTCCGTCACGTAAGCTTGGAACTCGGGATTATGGCTGGTCATAAAGCTGAGCTTGGCTTCGAATTCTTCCGCTTCCCGGCTAAGGTCAGAGATATCCAGGGAAAGACGGAGCAGGCTGTTCAGTCTCTTGACCACGGCCCTTATCGCCTTGGGATTATGGGGAATGATGATATTGAACTCGGGGTAGTAGGTAGCACGGGTAATGAGGATTACCATCGGCATTTGTTTTTGCCGGCAGGATTGGAGCAGCGTCGTGCCGAAACTGCCCGGCCCTTCGTAATTGCTGTAAAGTGTGCCGTATTTCAGCATCTCCTCCCTGAGCTCGACGGAGCTGCAGGCGCAGGAAACGCTGGGCTCCCTGGTGTGTGGGGTCTTGTCCAGCACGCCGCCCAGCAGATAGATTCTGGTCACGCTAAACTCATTGGCCACGCTCAGGATGGTCTCGGCATGCTCTTCCCACTTCAGGTTCGGTTCCATCCCTAGGTAGAGAATCAGGTCATTGTCGGCGTCAGGGTTGACCGCGTAGTAAAACTGGTTCTGGGGGAAACGGTGTTCTTTGAGTAGGCCGTTCTCAATTTTTATTTTGGGCCTCTGGGAAAGTTCTCCCGGCATCTGGAAGATATGATACGGAGCGATGGGTATCTCGGCGAATTTTTGTGCTTTCAGCTTCTTTATCAGATACCTGGCGCTGCCGGAGGCGGACTCACCGCCGTCAACCCAGCCGCTCAGGCCGCAGACCATATAGGGTTGTCTCAGCTTTGGTCTTTCCAGAATCATTACATTTCCCGATTCGTCCATCTTATCCTCATCGCCAGAGTCTTGGCCCTCAACTTGGGCTACTGCTCTATTCTAAGCCCTGTGCGTTTAGTTGTCCAGAATTGAGGCTGCGATGCTATTAGTGGTACAGGTCTCTCAGGCGGCGGACAAACTGCCGGCCCTTCTCCTGAATAATGGACGCTACCGATTCGGGAGTATCTTCGAAGAAACCTCCGTCGGTCTTGGTGCTCAGGCCTCCGCGGAGGTTTCTTCGAAGATATCAGGGAGGATGGTGCCGGAATAAATTTCTGGTAAAAGATCTCATTAGGTGAAGCTGAGGCCGGACCCCATCTGCCCTAGTCTGGTAGCCAGGCCGAGCCTTCTGGAGAAAGAACCTGACGCGTGGTGCGGTTGACGAAAGTAGGCCAGCGGAGTAGACTTTGGGCTAGCCGGCGGTAGTGATGTCTCAAAATTATCTGACTCAATAGAAAGGTCGGGCAATGGTCAAAAGACCGTTATTTTTTTATGGCTGGATTATCGTCGCTAGCTGTGCTGTTCTGATGATGATGCATGCCGGCGCAATGTACAGCTACGGCGTCTTCTTTAAGTATTTAGTGGCTGATTTTGGCTGGAGTCGCGCTGCTACTTCGGGCGTCTACTCCCTGTTTATGTTTACCCACGGCGTTTCCTCCGTAGTTATGGGATGGCTGGTGGACAGGTTTGGCCCGGCCAGTGTGATGTTGTTTTGTGGTGTCATAGCCGGGCTGGGGCTGGTCCTGACCAGCCAAGTTAGTGCCCTGTGGCAACTGTACGTGACCTATGGACTGGTGGTGGGTGTCGGCCTAGGTGCGCATTACCCCACGTGTACGGCGACCACGGTCCGCTGGTTCGTCGAGCGCCGCGGGCTGGCCTTGGGTATTGTCACCAGCGGTGTCGGCCTAGGCACTTTGCTGCTGATACCGGCCGTCGAGTACCTGATTGTCGCCTCCAGCTGGTCCACGGCCTACTTTGTGCTGGGCATAGCAAGCTGGGCGATTATGATTCTGGCGGCTCTTTTCCTGCGACGTGCCCCCGGCGATGTAGCGCGCCGCTCCCCCGGGATGGCTGGGCCGGACATGCCTCCCGCCGTCATTTCGGAAGCCGGGATAAGCCTAAAAATGGCCGCCCGCTACCGGCCGCTGTGGATGCTTTGTGCCACTTTCTTTCTCTTTAATTTCTGCCTGCAGATGGTGATGGTGCACCTGGTCAATTACGCCACTGACATCGGGATTGCTTCCCTCATCGCGGCTACTTTCATCAGTATCATCGGGGTGGGCGGCTTTATCGGACGGCTGAGTATGGGTACCGTATCCGACCGTATTGGCAGCCATAATGCCCTGATAATCTGCTGTACTATACTGACGGTGACCCTTGTCTTTCTTATCTTTACGAGCGAACTGTGGATGTTCTACCTCTTCGCTATCGTTTTCGGGTTCGCCTACGGCGGCGAGGTGCCTCAGCTGCCGGTACTGGTGGGTCGTTTCTTCGGGATGAGGGCGGTGGCGGCACTGGTGGGCACCGTGGTGTTCGGGGCCACCATAGGCGGCGCTCTGGGTGCCTGGGTGGCGGGGCGAATCTTCGACGTGACACAGAGCTACCAGATGGCTTTTACCATTGCCGCCGTAGCTAGTCTGGCCACAATGATAATTACCGTAATGCTCAAGAAGGCGAAAGCGGTCACTGCGGGTCCGGCTTAAACTCCGGTTCCGGGCACTACTCGTCTCGCTTGACAGTCGGCGAACAGTGGCGTAACATAGCCCACAACAGCTGAGACAGGGGGTTATTTCTATGGAAACATCACGAGAGAGAGCTTTAAAAGCCATCAATTACCTTCCGTCCGAGACCACTCTGGTTCACGTCATGGGGTTTACAGGTGTTGAACGATGGCTTGACCATTTTGCGGTCAAAGATGAGTCCGCCCTTTGGATTTCGGGGGAAGACGTTGCTGCTTGAACTGAGAGTCAAAGACTTCGGTATTATTGAAGAGATAAACTGGAGTCTGGGTAGCGGGCTGAATGTTATCACCGGTGAAACCGGGGCCGGGAAATCTCTGGTGGTTGATGCCCTGGAAGCGCTGCTAGCCGGGAACGTGTGCGGTGAAGTTATCCGCCACGGCGCCGATGAAGCCTGTCTGGAAGGCGTTTTCTCCTTGCCAAAAGATGAGAGCTTTGCTCCGCTCCGGGAGCTTCTGGCGCAGAACGGACTGGTCGGCGATGAAGAACTTCTGGTGATAAACGGCGAGTTTCGCCGGCAGGGACGCCGTCTGTTTCGTGTGAACCGGCAGGCTGTGTCGAGAGGGCTCCTGCATCAAATCGGACGTTTCCTCATTGATATCTACGGTCAAAGTGAACACCTGTCTTTACTTAATATTGATTACCACCTCGATTTTCTGGATGCCTATGCCCGGACCTTGGAACTACGGCGCCGTTTCACCGCCAGGGCGCTGCAACTGGCCCAGGTGGAGCAGGAACTCAAGGTGCTGGTCGAGCAGGAAAAAGACTTGGCGCGCCGTGAGGAATTCCTGCGTTTTCAAGTAGACGAGATACGGCAGGCGGAGTTGCGGGAAGAGGAAGAGACGGCACTGGAAAGAGAACGGGCGATTCTGGCCTCGGCGGAGAAGTTGAAAGCGGTTTCTTATGAAGCTTACCGGGCGATATACGGAGACGAGGCTTCGCTTTCGGCCGCCCCGGCCCTGGACCGGTTAAATGAAGCCGTGCTTGAGATGAAAAAAGTGGCGGAGCTTGACGCTTCCCTGAGACTGCCGCTGGAGTTTCTGGAAGAGACGATATCCGGCCTGACCGAGGTGGCGCGGGAGATTCGAGCCTATAGCGACCGGCAGGAATATGACCCGAAGCAACTTGAGGCGATTGAGCTGCGGCTGGAGGGTATCCGGAGTCTGAAAAGGAAATACGGTCAAACAGTGACCGAAATTCTCGATCACCTGGTAAAGATAGAGAAGGAGCTGGAGGGACTTTCCCATTTGGTTGAAAAACGGCCCCAGCTTGAGGAAACGCGCCACCGCCTCAGGGAGGAAATGGAGGGTATAGCCTTTG
>PVBE011612358.1_pt1 | contig 12232 bp, 11 predicted proteins | sample 1631181 | NCBI WGS metagenome assembly PVBE01 (sample SAMN08397723, study PRJNA350692) | Marine metagenome, whole genome shotgun sequencing project. | isolation source: water | place: Pacific Ocean | collected 2012-04 | reverse complement strand
ATGATCTTGTAGTCCATTTCTAAAACCTCCAGTCCATAGAATTTGATGGCGTTGTCGCGACAGATCAGCGGATTTCGCCCTTCGGAACGCCGTCGAAGCGTTCTTTTTCGAGCTCTCTCGATTTGGGGAAGCTCGTGTCGCTATGCGGGCAGTCGACCTCGAACATCAGATTGTCCACGCCGATGTGGTGGCTGTCGGTTCTCAGTACCGGTCCGCCGCGGAATCATCGAGCTCTTCCCTTCTGGAGCCCGATCGATCATCGACCGTTGGTAGCACGAATCCAGACGAAGAATCAGTCTCGTATCGCGCAGTGACACCGTGCAAAATGCCCCTCACCATGTGGCCGCCGCTCGATTTCGTCTCGATTGCGCAACCCTCCTCGGCAGGGTCGAGTCTACCACCTGAACGGGGCGATTGGTTCAACCATCAAAAGCTGCTCGAGCCAATCGGGAATATCCCAGCGGCCGAGCTCGAAGCGATGCACCGCGAAGAGCAAGGACGTCCAGCCGGCTTGGCCGGACTCGGGTAAACGAGTCTCCGGAAAAGCCGGGGGCGGCTCGCGCCTCGGCTACAACCGTAACCTTGTGCTCAATTCAATTAGAGAGCACCACCGGTGGTCTTCGTCCCAACAGTATCCTACCGGACTCACAGTGTTCTTCGAGCATGGCGAGCTCGTTAGCGCTGGGTTCTTTGTGTCCGGCACCACCGGGCTCGAGCAAGGCGCAGGCCTCAGCCAGCCACGCCTCATCATCTGGCAGCTCGAAGAACTCTGCGACCCGTCGCAATGCCTTCCGCGGGTCGGCCATGAGATCTTCAAAGCTGATTTCAGTGTATTGGTTCGGGGAAAGCGCCTTGAGCGCGGTGAATCCACGCACGATCAGATCGTTCCAGTCGCGCAGAAACAGATCCAATGGCAGCTCATGGTCAAAGACGCTCTGTAGTCTCGGGGACATCGGCATGTCGTTGTTCAGGTCGCCAGCATCGAGATCATTCCAGGCCACACCGTCGGCGGTGACGAGACAATTGCGTTTGAACAACAACAGGCGAAGATGGTGATGTGCCCTCATCGAGAGCGCGACATCCAGAGGATTGCGATGCAGATGCAAGAATTTCGCCTTTGGAAACAACGCCACCAATTCGGGCAGGTGGGCGATGGTCCCGCCACTTCGCTCGATCCAAAGTGTCTTCCCCGCCCGTCGGGTCACCCAGTCGAAGAGCAGCCCGTATTGTTGGCTCAGCAGCCGTTTCGGCTGCGCCTGGGCGAATTCGATCAGTTGTTCGAATACTCTCCCCGGGTCATCGAACAGGTTGGCCAAGGGCAGAAGAATCAAGTCCGGCAGTACGTCGTCACGGTAGTTCTCTGGCACGACATTGCGGGGAGCGGCCGTGGCATCGAAGGCGATCTCCGGCGTAGCGAGATGTGCGCCAATCTTCTTGAACTCGCCGTTGGAACCCAATCCACAATCCAGTATCTCGGCCAGCTCCGCTCCACTGACCTCACGCTCACCGTATTTTTTGACAAAGTCCAGTGCCACCATAAACTCGGAAAGAACAGCCACGTGGGAATGTAGATCCAACATCTTTGACAGGATCGTTGAGCCACATCGACCGGTGCCAACAATAAAGCGTTCATTCGTGTTACGCGTTGTCATGAGAGCCTGATTCCTGTCGCCGTTTTCGAGGCGGCTTTTATCATACTCGAAAGGGACAAGAGCAAAAAGCGGACCTTGCCAACCCTATAAAAAGACGGAGCACATCGACATGAGGTCAGCGAAACTCGACACGGCAGACCAGGTCGCCATCAATGAGCTCCTTTCACGGTATTGCCACAGCATTGACGCAGCCCGGGCAGAACTTTGTGCAAGCCTGTTCACCGACGATGCCTCATTGAAGACCCCGGTGGGCAATGCCAACGGCATCGAAGCCATCCGCGCATGGATAGAGGCTCGCCTGGCCCTGCGTGAGGAGGGCATGCAGGTACGTCACTACCTCTTGAATGTTCTCCTGGCTCCGCTTGCCGCCGACCTGGTGCGAGCCCGCAGCACGCTGCTCTAGACGACCCAGGCGAGAGACGCGCAAACCAGTGCGCAGCTACTGGCAACAGGAATATACGAAGACGAAATTCGGCGCACAGCCCAGGGTTGGCGATTCAGCGGTCGCACAGTCGAGATGGCGCCCGTGTTGGATGATGCTTATTTCGTGTAGAAGGGGCAGAGCCGAATAGCATTGCTGCGTCTCAAAACACCCTGGACTCGAAGCGCTGCAACTACGACGCCTTGAAGGCAGGAGGCATTTCCGAACCTGGTAGGGCCGAGGGCTGCCGGGTCCGGCCCGTGCATTACCGATGGCCGAGGCGCTCTCGCGCCACGGCCTTGCGGCAGATCGCCAAGGGGTACCGATCGCGGAGGCACTGATGCATGCTGAGACAGATCGGCATTCGGTGCCAGATTCTGGAGGGTGGTGAGAGACATGGTGGAAGCGTTCGAAGGCAAGGTGGCGTTGGTGACCGGTGCGGGTTCGGGCATTGGGAGGGCCGCGGCCCAGGCCTTTGCGGCAGAGGGTGCGAGCGTCGTCGTCGCCGACATCGCCGTCGAGGGGGGTGAGGAGACGGTGCGCCTGATCGAGAAGGGCGGGGGCAAGGCCGACTTCGTCGCCACCGACGTGAGCCAGCAGGAACAGGTCGAGACCCTCGTCGCCGCAGCGGTCGATATCTACGGTCGACTCGACTACGCATGCAATAACGCGGGCATCTCAAACGAGGGCCAGACGGCCGTGGCCGATACCCGCATCGAGGTCTTCGACCGCATCATGAGCATCAATCTTCGCGGCGTCTTCCTGTGCATGAAATACGAGCTCCAGCATATGCTCGAGCAGGGCGGCGGGGCCATCGTAAACACGGCCTCTACGTTGGCAGTCGTCTCGCACCCGGGCTGCCCCGCCTACTCGGCCAGCAAGCACGGCATCGTGGGCCTGACGAAGTCGGCGGCACTCGCCTACGCGGAGCAGGGCATCCGCGTGAATGCGGTGTGCCCAGGAAACACGGACACAGGGCTGCTGGATCCCGTGAAGGCGGGAGGCGCCTGGGTCATCGAGGCACTCCTCGAGAACACCCCGATGAAGCGGATCGCCGACCCGATGGAGATCGCGAAGGCGATGGTCTGGCTCTGCTCGGATGCGGCCTCGTTCTGTACCGGGCATGCGCTGGTCGTGGACGGCGGCTACGTGGCTCGTTGAGCGGGAATCGCGCGGCGCTTGTTTGTTCTCGAGATCGGTCCACCGCGAAATCATGGGACGTTTCAGTTTCGATGGCAAGTCCAAGATTCCGGTACCAGCCGTTGGGTCAGCGATCTCGGCTTCACGCCCAGGTACACGGTCGAGCAGGGCATCCTCGACTACTCGGACGAGGTCCGCCGCCGCGAAAGAATCCGGTAAGGCTCCTATGAAGCGATCATCCCGCTCGCAGCCGTGCTTGGCATACTTTCCTCTGGATCGATGGCCAATGCCCTCATGAAAGTCGCAAGGCCCTGGTAGCTCACCACGGCCAGGATCAGCTCTGCCAGCTCGCATTCGCTCGATCGCGTCAGGACCGCCTCGATATTCTCTGCATCGGCCGTTCCAGTGGTGACGAGTTGCTTCGTCAGCCGCAGCGCCGCAGCGGCCAGACCCTCGAAATGCTGGGATGGATCGGGGAGGTCGGCAATTGCTGCAACGTCGCTCTCGGCAAGGCCGACAACCCGGGCAAAACTCTCGTGTTGAACCCATTCGTAGCTACAATCCGTTAGGCGCGCGGTATACAGGATGCACATCTCCCGGATTTGAGGGTCCAGCTTCTGTTTGCTCAACAGGCTCAGCAGATAGTCTGAAAGGGGTACCGCATTGTTTCGAGCGTGTGCCATCAGTCCCGAGATATTCCTGGGCTTCCCTTCCCCGAACATGAAATCGAGCTCGGGATCCACTGTGTCCTCGGTGATGTACGCGATACGGGCCATCTATTCTCCTTGTCTCCTTGTAGGGGCTTCCGGAAGGGACGACCCGGATCAGGACTCAATACTCTTCGCTCCCGAAAGGCCGCTCCAGGAGTTGCGATGCCAGGGCGGCGAGGGGGACCGGGGTGCCGATCTTCCACGCGAGAGCACAGGCGTGGCTGAGATCCTTGTGCCCCAGCTCGGCTAGCCCTTCTCCTCCGCCGGGATGACGTTCGGGCATGCTTCGGATGTGGTGCCAGTTTTCCGCCGACCAGCAGGCTGCAGTGGAATTTGCGATCACCTCGAGCAAGAGGTCGATGGATAGTCCTGCATCTCGTCCCATCGCGATCCCTTCGCGCACGGCCTCCATTGTGACGAGTCCAATCAGGTTGGCGATCAGCTTCGCAAGTTGCCCATCACCGGGTTGGGGACCGATATGGAGGATGGTCTTCCCAGAGACTTGCAGCAGCGGCCGACAGTCTTCTAGCAAGTCGACCGAGCCGCCAACCATGAAGGTCATGCAGCGGTTCTCTGCGCTCGCTTCTGCCCCCTTCGTTCCACTGACGGGAGCATCCAGCAGCCCGACCGAACGTGAGTCGAGCACCTCAGCCGCAGCCTGGACGGTCTCGGGGTGAAGCGTGCTGTGAACAATCACGGTGCTTCCCGGCGCGAGCGTGCTCGATAGTCCGCACTCCCCGTCGCCCACCACCTCCATCACCTGATCATCGGTCGCCACCATGACCTGTACGATCTGGCAAAGCTCTCCCACCTCGGCGGAGGAGGCGGCAATTGTGGCCCCCTTCTGAGCGAGCTGCTCCAAGGGCTCACGCCGGGTATCGAAGGCAATGACCGGATATCCAGCCGCAAGCAAGTTGTTGGCCATGTGAAGGCCCACATTGCCGGTGCCGATGAATCCGATCGCCTCTTTCTGATTCGAGGTCATCATGGTTGCTCCTGGCGGAGCTCGACCGAGGCGTACAACATCTTCGAGATTTCCGAATCATCGATCAAATGGATTCTCAAGCGCTTGTCGTATTCGAACTCGCCGACCACCACTGGCTCGAAGACGCACTCGTCTCCCGGTCTCACGAAGCTGGAGAGGGAGGCGTCGTAATCGGGATGCTCGAAATAGACCACCGAAAGACGCGGTGTGCGGGTGTCGTTCGGACCGGGATTCAGGACCCGGTGAACGGTGGAGAGCCACACTCCGTTGCTCCAACGGTGGAGCAGATCCCCGACATTGATTACGAAGTCGGTGACCGACGGTTGAACATCGATCCATTCGTTGTCCAGGTTCATGAACTGGAGCCCTCCGCCGGGCACCTGTTCGGTATTGAGGATCGTGAGTGCGCCCGAGTCGGTATGAGGTTGGATGCGGAAAGCACCCTCGGGCTCATGCTCCTTGAGCGGATATAGGATTCCCGTCAGGTTACCCGTCGATCGTTGCATCTTGCTGCTGAAGTACCCAGAGGGTGTGCCGAGTGCGACTTCGAACAAGTCGAACATTCGCGCCGAGAGCTGCTGGACCTCATCGAAGTAGGTCCTGCACAGCTTCGAAAACTCCGCCGGCCGATCAGGTAGCTGGTTGGGCGGAAAATGCGCCTGTCCCAGCAAGGACGAGTAGTAGGGATCCTCGCCCGGAAGGGTGAATTCACCCATGGAAAATCGTTCCATTCCCGGATCCGTCTCCCGGACATCCATTCGACTGACATAGCCTCTCGCGACGGTCTCCGTCTCCGGACGAGCTAATCGTGTCTTGTACTCCGCAGGCTGGCCGAAAAACGCGCGGAAGGCGTCCCTCATTTCGGCAATCAGGCTCGTGCTGATGCCGTGTCCGGTGATCATCATTCCACCGACTCGCTCCAGTCTATCCCCGATTTCCGAGGCGACGGCGCGCTTCGCTGCCTGTGACCCGCCCAGCGTGCTGCTGAGATCGAGGGTCGTTTCGTCGTGTTGCGTCATTGGTTCTCGTTCCTCCAGTTGGCCCGCTACGAGCTCGCATTGCACTTCTGCTCGCAGCCCAACCACGGCTTTTCTCGCCCGGGCTGCATCTCACTCATTTCCAGCTCTCGCGAGCGGTGTTCTCTCCTCTCACATCGTCTGGATCAGATCTCGCGCGCTGCTCCACAAAGAGCTGTTGGACGTGCATTCGGTGGCCGCCCGGGGTCGCGACGAGTGACGACGAATCGAGAGTGGGCACCCCGCACGGATCAGTTGTGGAATGCCATGCCGACAAGACAGCGTCGTGCCCTCGAGGTCGAGGGGGAGCGTCTGTTCATATTCGTCCAAAGCGACCTCCGTGATCGGCGCATCGTTCGCAAGCGAGCCGCCGGAACAGTTGAAGAGACAATCCAGGCGTCCGAAGTCTCGCGCCGTCGTCGTGCACTGGGGGGCACCTCGGGTCGTCATCCCGTGCGGGTTCGCTCTGCAGCCCATCGCCGCGTCAGAATATTTATAAGATACTTCTATAATTGGCAATACCGTATAAAAATTGGAATCTTATACTCCATTCAGGTTCAATTCGATGCTCACGAGGGGTGGGGGGCAGGAATGGCTCTACGGGAAGAGGGGAAGGAGCGAAGGCGTCAGCGAATTTTGGACGCAGTCGTGGAGATCCTCTGCGAGAGCGGGTTGTCCGGACTCAGCGTCGCCAAGATCGCGGATCGGGCGCGGGTGAGTGTCGCAACGCTCTACAATTTGATCGGGCCCGTGGACGAGATCGTCGGCGCCATGGTGGGGCGCATGTTCAAGGAATTCGAGGCCATTCGCCTCGAGCCCAATGCTTCCGAAAATCCGATCGACGCCATCTATCGCTTCGTCGACGCGACGGTCGAGCACTTCCAAGAGGACCCCGCACGCTACCAGGCAATGGTTCGCGCCATCTTCCAGCTCAACCTCTCGCAGGGGCAGTCCCCACTCGTCGTTCACACGGCCGAGCGAAACCAGAAGTCGCTCCGCGCCCTGATCGAGGAGTCGAGCCGGCTCGCGCTGATCCGTCCTGGAGCGAACCCCGATCGACTCGCGGAGCAGATGCTGACAGGACAGATGAGTCTGCTCCAGGACTGGTCGATCGCGCTCATTTCCCTCGAACGCTACCGGCTCTCCTGCCGACTTCTCTTCGCGACGCTGCTCAGAGCGTGGGCGACGCGCAAGCTAGTCCCCCGACTCGACCAGGAAATCTGCAATCTGGAGACCGCGCTCGAGTCGGAAGACGAGCTGATTTCAGCGCAGTGCGCCAAGACTCGGCCGACCGCCTGAGCGGCCCTCCTTTCGTAGTAGTCGAGGACCCCGCCCAGCCGTTCATGGCGCTCAACAGCGCAAACCCTGTCGCCCACGCCATGCCGCGCCCAGATTGTGGGTTCAGGTATCGGTCCGCCGCGGAATCATCGAGCCGCTGCGTCTCATGACATTCTGGATCTCAGGCGTTGCGATGGGAGCTCATGTCCCGTCTTCGTGAAACGCAATGCCAGATCGGTCCCGGAGTAGGTGATTCGCCGCGATGTAGCCGAAGGTCATGGCCGAGGCGAGGGTCGCTCCCGCGCCTGGATAGGTGCGTCCCATGACCGGCGCCGAGCAGTTCCCGAAAGCGTAGAGTCCGTCGATGATCGAGCCGTCGTCCCGCAGTACCCGGGCGTATTCATCGACCTCGAGGCCTCCCTTCGTTCCAATCTCACCGGGATAGACCTCGATCGCGTAGAAGGGCGGGGTCTCGAGCGGCGCGAGGCAGGGATTCGGCGTGACCCGGGCGTCGCCGTAGTATTTCTCGATCGAGGTCTCTCCACGCTGGAAGTCGAGGTCCGTTCCCGATCTCGCGAACCCGTTGACACGCGCCACGGCGGACTCGAGGCCGTCGGCGTCGACGCCGATCCGATCGGCGAGCTCGCGCAGCGATTCCGCTCGAACGAGAAAATTGTCCTTGACGTTCCGGGGCAACGCCCAGTCGGGCTGGACGCTGGACTGGAGCGCGGGCCCCGCCGGATATCTGCGTCGATAGCTTGCGTCGAAGACCAGCCACGCAGGAATACAGGGGGCGTCCGGCTCGTTCCGCTCGTAGATCGCCTGGACGATGTCGGCGTAGGGCAATGACTCGTTCACGAATCGCTCGCCCTTCTTGTTGACGAAAATGCCCCCGGGCAACGACTTCTCGACGACCAGCATCCGGGCCAGCGCTTCGCCCGGGACGTTGGCCACGGGACCCCACCAGGCATCATCCATCAGCCGCAGCCCCGCACCGAGCGATTGGCCCATATTGATGGCATCTCCCTGGTTGTGCGGGCTCGCGCAGGTCCACTCGGCCCGTGAGGGTTGCGGGAGGAACTTCTCTCGCATCGCCTGATTCGACTCGAATCCACCGGCCGCCAGGAAGACGGCGCGCTTCGCGCGGATCCGCACGACCCGTCCTGCCCGTTCGACCGCCGCGCCAACGACCTTGCCATCCTCGACGATCAGATCCCGGGCGGGCGACTCAAGCCAGAGGGGGATGTCGCGATCCATCAGCGACCGTCGAAGCATGCCGACGAGCGCGTTGCCCAGCGACAGATTCCGGTCGCGACTCGAGCGGACGCGCCAGGGGAGGTCCGTCCAGTACTTCGCCATCAGTCCGAGAGTGGCCTTCAGCCAGCCGGGATCCCGGCAGAGGATCGGCCGCATCTCCTTCAGGGTCATCGAGACCCGTCCTGCGATCAGCGCCTGGTAGCCGATCTCGCGCATTTTCGTGAACTCGCCACCGAGCTCGCGCGCGTGCATGTGGGTCGGCTCGAGGGCGCGGCCTCCGGGTCTGCTCCCCGGGTTGAGCGGGTAGTAGTCCGGGTACTCGAGAGGTACCAGCTCGAGACGGGTCTCTCGGCACAGATAGTCGATCATGTCGGGGGCGTGGCGGAGGAAGGCGTGGACCCGCTCGTCGGGGACGTCGTCCCCGGTCGAGGCCTTCATATAGGCGTAGGCGTCTTCCGAGGAATCTTCGATACCAATCGCCCCCATCAACCGGTTGAGCGGAACCCAGACGCCGCCCCCGGACATGGCCGAAGAGCCGCCGTAGAGATCGTTTCGCTCGATCACAAGGGGCCGGGCGCCCTGGTCGTGGGCGACGATGGCGGCGACCATGGCGCCGGCACCCGATCCGACGATCAGCACGTCCGTCTCCTCGTCCCAGTCTGTGGCGTTCATGCTCAGCCTCCTCCTCGCGCGATCATGCGGACGTCCAGAGTACGGCTCCCCGTGGCGCAGCCGCGTTCTGGACGCGAGACCCGGTCTCTTTCGACCGAGTGGGGCTCGCACTAGCTCCGTCGTTCGCCGTCGAGTAGGTTACCAGGACGTCGTTCATCGTAATGGGAGGAAACGAATGTCCAGGGATGACCGAGAATCGACCGCCCGACGCTATGTCGAGTGTCTGGCGAAGAAGGACATCGCGGGGATCGAGTCGATCTATGCGGCGGATGCGACCGTCGAGGACCCGATCGGATCGAAGCTGATCGTTGGAATCGACGCGATCCTCGAGTTCTACCGGGCGTTCGCCTTTCCACCGATCGAGACAGCGGAGCTGACGGGTCCGGTCCGGTGCCCGGCAAACGCCGCGGCGTTTCCCTTCCGGCTCACCATTGCGAACGATGCAGACGCGAGCGTCGTCGAGACCATCGACATCATCGACGTCTTCGAGTTCGACAAAGCGGGTCGGGTCACATCGATGAAGGCGTACTGGGGCTAGAGCCCGCCGCCCGTATCGTCTCGTCGCGCGCAGATTCGAGCGCTGGCGCGCATCGGGACACGAGCCCGGTCCTGGATGCGCGGAGCCGCGTGCCTGGCGGTTCTCAATCTCGGTCCTGCACGGAATCATTGGGCTTTTCCCCTTCCGAACTCAATCGTTCATCGGCCGATAGTAGTCCGAATCCGGACCAAAGATCAGACTCGAATCGAGCAGTGACCTCATGCAGAATGCGCCTCGCTATGTGGCGTGGTCCGGCTCGTGACAACCCTCCTTCGATGCATTTCGGCCTTCATCAGAAGCCAGAACAAGCATGCTCGTTGAGCTCGCTCTCCGTCACCAGCTCGCCACCTACGCCGAAAACGGACCTGGGCCGGATTATTCATGAAGGTCCTACTGCGGCGGCACATCTCCGCGCTCTGGCTGGGTTCTGGCCCGCTACAGGATCATGTCGGGCCGTGCAAAGACCGGCTGGGGGTCGTAGGTGCCGTCCGGTTTGATCAGGTCGGTATTGCAGAAGGCCGAAAGCTTGTTGCCCTCGGGATCGCGCACATAGGCGAGGTAGTAACCCCGATTGTAGTCCGCGCGTCTTCCCGGAGCGCCTTCGTCGGTGCCACCATGGGCGAGGGCCACCTCGTGGAAGCGATCGACATCGGAGGCCGACGGCGCGTGCAAACCCACCATCGAGCCATTCCCGACCGTGGCGGGATTGCCGTCTATCGGATTGCAGACCCAGATCCGCGGCATGTACGAGCCGTCCGAAAGCGAATATCCGAGCCAGCTTTCGGTCTCAAAAATGCGCTCGTGCCCCAATGTCCCGAGTACCGCGTCATAGAACGCCATGACGCGCTGGATGTCGTTCACGCCGATCGTGACGTAGCTGATCACACAATCTCCTTTGCCGTCGTTCTCGATCCCACGCCGATCTCGCCACCTCATTCGTCCTTCTGGCGATCGACCGTTCAGAAACTCCGAAAGCTCTCGCCGACTATCGCCTACCAAGCCGAGGGTCGCCGCATCCCCGTCGAGCGTCTGCATGCGCGACGCGTGAGTCATGAGCGCGCGCGCTCGGAAGTCACGGAATCGATCAGGTCAGCGCGACTGCGTCGAAGTGGAGGCGGCAGTCGGGCCGGTCGAGGCAGCTGAAATTGGCGGAGACGCCCACTGACCTCGAGAACGAAGCGCCCTCTCGACCCACCTCATGGCGCGTACCAGATCGGGCTCGTCCAAGCCCTCTCCTGCACCGTCCGCGGTACGCTCGAGTCACAACACAACTCGTATCCCTGATTCACCGTCGTCGGATCCGAACAATCCACCTTCGCTGCGACACAGAGATGCTGTTGCCAGCGGCAGGTCGGGTTCTCGAGAACTCGCGCATAATAGAATGCGCCTTCGCTCGAATCGAATTCCGGATCCCGCCAGACCGCACACAGGCCCCGCGCCCCTGCACCGGTCGGGGTACACGAATTCAGATCAACCGAGGCCTCGTTCGGCCCGCCCGCAACGTCGTAGACCTTTTCGTGGGTCACCCCGTCATCCGTCCAGCCCTTGACGATCTGGATTCTCTGAAGAGCCGTTCCCGGCCGTCGCCTGGTCCCGGGATCCTGGAGAGCGGAAACCACAAACTCTGGTGCGAGGAGACTCTCGGCTCCGCTCGGTCGCGCTGGAAGATCCGCACCCATTGGAACGCCGAGTGCGTACCCCTGCTCCGCGACGTTGCCCGTTTCGCAGATTTCCTTGGGATAATCCCAGCCTCCGAAAAAACGAACCTCGGGCCGCGTCCCGCTCGTCCCGTAGACTTCACGCCGGGACAGCGCTTCGAAAATCGAATCCCGCGCGTTTTCCTCCGCCCAGACGACCGCCAGTCCGCCGGGGTTGAACTCGATCGCATCCGGAAGTCCCAGCGGAACGGCGGGCTGCATCACCCGCGATGCTCCGCCGTGCCCCATATGCTCGTCTTCTGAGACGAGGCCGGGCGTCCCCAGGTGCGTGTCGGTACTTGCGATGATCCCGTATTGCAGCGGGTTGATTCCGAGCTCCTGTTCGAGAAGGAGCCCCTTCTTGAGGCCTTCACGGACCATCGCGGATCGCTTGGGCGGAGTTCGCGGCGCACCGATCGCGCCGGTCATGGCGTCATAAGGCAACTTCTCGAAACCGCAGGCCTCGTCGGTCGTCTCGGCGCCGAGCAGACATTCCGAGTCGCCCTTGTGCTGCATGATCTCGACGACCCGTTCGAAGCGGTTGCGCAGGCGGGCCTCTTCGCGATCGACCTTGCCCTCGCCCGTCTCGAGTGAGGTCAGCCGGGTCGTCTTGAACATATAGCCGTCCATGCTGATATTCGAATTATGTGGAATCACGATGGCGTCACAGCCTTCGAGACCCTCGAGACATTCCCGCTCGAGTCCCTCGAAGAGGCGAAAAGCGCTGATCGTATCCATCGACGAGAGAGCGTAGTCGGGTACGACGTGGTTTCGAAACAAAACATTTCGATGCAGATTACTCGCAATCCCAGAGGTCCACTCGTAGGCGATCACGCTCGTGAACTGACAGGCGGCACTTCGATCAT
>PVBE010909139.1_pt1 | contig 12232 bp, 7 predicted proteins | sample 1631181 | NCBI WGS metagenome assembly PVBE01 (sample SAMN08397723, study PRJNA350692) | Marine metagenome, whole genome shotgun sequencing project. | isolation source: water | place: Pacific Ocean | collected 2012-04 | reverse complement strand
TGAATTCGAAAACCCCCCAGTTTCCATTTTCGAGCTGGGAACTGTAGAGAATCTTGTTGCCATCGAAATGCAGGTCAACGTCTCCGAGATACTTGCCTGCGTCCGCCTTGTGGATCACCTTGATCTCGCCCTCACATATGGGGGACATTGCCACGATCTCGTCGTCAAACTGCTTATTGCGACCCAGCGAAGCCTTGGTCTCCCAGTTGTTAGAGTAGCGCTTTCCCTTTCGGCTCCGCACCATGAGCAAGGTGCTGAAATCGAGAACAGGATTAGCAAGAAGAGCTTCTTTCTTAAGTGCCTTGAACTCCTCCGAGTTAGTATCGGTAATCTTCTCGAGTCTCGCCAGGTACTCCCTGCCTTTGGGGTATTTCGCCCCATAAGTCTTGACTAGGTCCTCAATGGCGAGCTTCAGGGACTCAACATTGCCCTCACCCTGGGCTCGATGACCGCCCTTCATCAGCGGACCGTTGAGTATCCCGCGATTGGCTTCAGCGGCGGTAGCTTTATTCGTTGAGATTTGACTAAAAGTGCCTGCAAGGAGGCACACGAATACGACGTTTATAATGGTTTTACTTTTCATGGTCGGAAGAGTAGTTCAGGAAGAGGAGGATTTCAAGGCCTGTAAGCGTCCAATTTTGAACGCGCTATGGGAAAGTACAGACGTATCACGTTCGTGCATAGGCAGTTAAAAGGATCACGACCCTCGCCCCGTGGCAACAATAATCTCACGGCGGCACAAGAACAAACCAGATTCGTGCAAATTGCGCGTCCGGCGGAATACCGCCGGCTCCAAACCGCTTTCTAAGCTAGCTATTTCGCTTCCGGCTCTTCCCCACCGAGCGCCACTACGCGAAAACCATAGTTGTCGTAAACGAATTCAGGCGGATTGCTGACATAGCGTGTGCCCGAACGCATGTAACGCTCGCTGTCATTGAACCAGTACGACCCGCCGCGAATGCCACAGTTTCCGCTCTGCCGTGTTTCATTCCACTCCCAGACGTTTCCGCCCTGGTCAAAGGTACCATGGGGGCCCGGGCTACCTTTGTAGCTACCCACGTCTTTCGCCTTTTCGGAGCCCAGGTTGGCTTCCGGCGCTTTCCCGCCCTTCGCCGGGTACATCCAGTACCCAGTTCCGCCTTTTTTACCGGGGTCATAGTATGCCGCTTTATACCATTCATCCTCGCTGGCCAAGACCCACTGGAGCTTCTTTCCGGCCGCCAAGGCGGCATGGTTCGGCATCTTGATGGTCATGATGCCCCACTCGCTGGCAAACGTGTAGGAGCCATTATCTATGCTACCCTTACCCTTGCCGTTGGAAAGCCAGTTGCAGAAATGCAACGTCTCGTACCAGTTCATGAGGACTGCCGGCTTTTGGGCCATGCCTTCCTTGAGCGTATATGAATAACTGCCCGGTTCACCGCCCCGAGTGATGCCGCCGTTCTCCTTCTTGCCCATTTGCCAACGCCAGAGCACGTTATCCTCCCCCGCCGTATTGACGGCGTTGAGGAACTCACAGTACTGCTCGTTTGTCACCTCGTACTTGCCGATACGATAGGTGTAAGAGACAGCACCGAAGCCGGTACTATCCGCACGGTTGCCCGAATCACCCACAAGCACGGTCTCGGGATAACTCTCCGGTGCTCCCGGAGCCTGCCCCGGCAACAAAGCACCGACAGTCAGACAAGCTGACACACACAGAGTTATCATATCCGCTTTCACAACATTTCCCCGCAATAAACGATAGTAGAAACTGCACTGCCGCTATCTAAGGATCACAGATTACCTCAGACCCAAAATCTTGTCATGTCGGATGAATATCGGACACGCGAATTGCGTTCAGACCGCAGTTGCACATCCACGAGCTGGCGCTCGCGACTACAGGGAGGGTCCGCGGCCTCGCGGACCGTGCAAAGAGGCACGTCGTCCTGGTTCTTCAGCTCTGTCTGCCAGCCGCCGATGGTTTTGCCCTCTTGCTTCTCCCCGCAGCCTGTCCCCATGAAAGCCAGCGCGGCCACAGAACATATAGCCATCCTCGTCTTCATACAAAAAAGGACTCCTTCCTCATAGGCACTGGCCGGAAGAATCTAAACAGAACGTACCACATATCATTCCACAACATATGACCCAGTTGACTGGTGGGGTGTCATCGGCCAGGTGTCGGTTCGGAACTGATAGGCCGGCAGTTCCCTCCGATTCATTAACCCGCCCGCGGGCAGGTTCGACCAGCCGTAACGGACGGCCACCGGTTCGGGGATCTCGTCGTTCCAGACGATCAACTGGTTTTTGCCCCGGTCTATGCGTGCGCGGGCATGGTGAAAGACCCGGTCTTCGCCGGCTATGTAGAATCCCTCTTCGACATCCTGGTCGAGTACCAGGCCGCGGCAGGTCTCTTCCTCGAACGAGATGACGATCTTTGTTTCCTTGCGTTCCATGGACTGATATACCGGCCCCTTCCATTCGAGGAGGCGGTTGGATCCGTGGGCCAGGGTGCTATACACCTCGGCCAGCGCCCAGCGCGCGGCACGCTCTCCGACCGGTGCTTTCCGAATCGGATGGATCCCCTGCGAAACATTGGTGTCAAACGTCACGATCAGCCCCGTGTTCGGAGTAGCCTTCCAAGTATTGAACTGGACCTCCCGGACGATGTTGCAGTGGTGATTCATGTCATATTCCATCCCCCGGCGGTTGCTCCACCCGGCAATCTGAACCAGGCCGAAGGGCAGCTTCGCGTCGCCGAAGATCTTGCGCCAGTCCAAAACTACTGCGGGATACGTTTTCGGAAACGGCTTCCAGCCTACGGTAAACGAGTTATTCTCTCCCTGGTAGAACAGGACGCCCTTAATCGCGCAGTTGGCAAGCGGCATGATGCAGCCGTTGAGCATCCCGCCCGGCTGATCTTTGAGCGCCGGGTTCGTGTACGCCTTCGCGTTCGGTTTTCGGGGCTCCTTTTCGCCTTCCGACTTTGCTTTTGCCCGTGCTTCCTCCCACGCCTTAACATCCTGTTCGTAACGCCTTTTCGCTCCTTCCTCGCGGCCCCCATCTTCCCATTGTTTTAGTGCCACTTCAAATTTCTCGAAGTAAGGCGCCATTTCAGGAATTGGTCGCAACGTCTCTTTGGTCACCCAGTGCTGGGCCATCGTGCCGCCCCAGGAGCTGTCGATTAAGCCGACCGGAACGTTCAACCGCCGGTGAATCCGCTTGGCAAAATAGTATCCCACCCCTGTACAGTTCTCGAGCTGGTTGGAGACGCACAGACGCCAATTTCCCGTCGGACTTTCCGGATTCTCGACAGGGAAATCGTCCTGCGGTTCCAGGTGTGCAACCTTCGGCAGGCGGATAAATCGGATGGCGGGAAAGGTCGCCGCGGGTATTTCCACATCAGAGTCCCGGGTGGCGCGCATCGACCACTCCATGTTGCTCTGTCCGCCGCACACCCAGACATCACCAACCAGCACATCCCGTATAGCCAGGCTCTTTGAGCCCGCCGAGACATTCAGTTCGCGCGCTTCAAAGCTGGCAGGAACCTGTTCCATCTCAACCCGCCATGTTCCGTCCTCACCCGCCACTCCGGACCGGACCTGTCCCGCGAAAGCAACCGTGACCTTTTCTCCCTGCTTAGCCCATCCCCAAACGCGCCACGGCTTGTCCCGCTGAACAACCATGTGGTCGCCGAAAAGATGGGGCAGGCGCAATTCGGCATGAACGCTCGCAAAGGCGAGCAAGACGAGACAAAGAACAGCATAGCGGCATTTCATATCATTACCCTCATTGTTTTCACGTTCCTATTCGCTGGGCATCCACTCCCTGTTAATCCAGGCCGCCCTCATCCGTAATACGATTGTACTCATTCCACATCGCCTTGTAGCTCTGCGGCGGCATATCCTTGAAGATGCAGTTCGATGTGGAGAATATATACGGCTTACCGACGCCACCATGGGTCATGCAGTAACGAACGGACTCCCTGATCTCGTCTTCGTTCGCGTCATGTAACATGTTGCAGGCGACATTACCCATCAGAATCCAATTCGGGTACTGCTCCCTGACTTCCTTGATGTCCATATGTCCCTGTGGATCCACAGAGTGATAGCCATCCATTCCTGTTGCGTACAACTGATCAAGGATCTGGACGATACAGCCGTCAGAATGCAAAATGGCTTTCCTGTCGAGATCGTGGATGCTCTGGACTATTTCTCTCAGATAAGGCGCGACAAGGTCTGCGAACTGTTCGGGCGAAACAAAAGGAGCATCGTTATACCCGAAGTCATACGTGAGCACGAAGAAGTCAGCGCCCGCGTCGACGGCTTGCTTGAAATAGGCCTTTGCAGTGTCGCACTTCCGGCGCGCCTCTGCATGCAGTTCCTTCGGCTCCTCGTAGAGACGAACAACAAAATCCATCATAGCCCGGCCCGTGGGCATCCAGAAAACTCCGTCACCCTCGTATGCAGGAACCAAGGCTTTGTGACCCAATACGGACTTCATTCTTTCTATTTCATCCGGGCCATATCCACCACGAACGGCAGCCCAATCGTATTCGTCAACCAACCGTTCGTACAGATCCACCTCGAAGCTCGACCGGTCAGCTTCCGGCACGGCATCCCGGTCCATGCCGAACATCTCCCTCTCGATCTGGAAGACAAGCTCCCAGTGAGGCGGAGAATCGGGAATCTCTCCGTTTAGAATTCTCTCGAGTTTCTCTTTACCTGTCATGTGGCTTTCCCGGAGACAACTCCTTCGCCTTCAGGGCCTTCTCGGTATACTTCACCTTGCTCTTGAATCTGGTCGCCTCATCCAATACCTCTGGATAGCTGCGCAGGAAGTTATTCTCGTCAATCAGATTGATGAAATAATGCGTCGTTCCTTTTGGTAGCTTGGCCCTCACTTTCATGCCGGGAACCAGGGCTGCCGGTGTGCGAAACCACTCCTCGTAACGATGTCCTCCGTTAAGCGTATAGATCAGATTGGCCCTGAGCACCTTCGCTCCGTTCTGCCGGTAGGTGACTTCGACGAAATCGCCCGTTTGCTTGTGCGCGAGTACAGCGCAGACCTTCTCTTTGTTCGGTAGCGGGCGGGGGCAATGCGGGTTGTAGTAGGGATAGCTCGCCTTCATTTTGGTCAGACTTTCCGTGAGTCGCTTGTACATTCGCTGCGTCTTCTCGGGCATGGATTCGACCAGGTCCATGGCCTCTTCAATGTCTACCCGCACCTGCTTGCCAGCTCCGGAATCGTACAGCCGGTAGAGTTCCAGCTCCCGGACCTTCGGATTGTTCACGTGGTTGTAGTTGTGGACGAGCTTGTAGTCCCCAATCCGGATAGAGCTTTCCAGCGCCGCGCTGTTGGGAAAGTGCCACACCATGGTGTCCCGGACATTGCCGCCCGTTTCCCGGACCAGCGATGGATCGGTGGGGTCCTTCAGGAGCAGCGGAGAAAGATCGCAACCGTCAAAATGTTCTCCTGCGGGTCTTTCGGCGCCCACCAGGGACAAAATGGTCGGATAGAAATCGAGACCATTGACCATGACATCCGAATCCACACCTGTCTTTATACCAGGGCCCGTAATAATCAACGGAACGCGGGTTCCGCCTTCCATTACGGATATCTTCCCCTTGTCCAATGGGTAGTTGTCCGTAATGATTTCGCCGGGATGCCCCTCCATGCCGCCGTTGTCCGACGTGAAAATGATATAGGTATTCTCACTTAGCATGTGTCCCGGCCATCTGGGATCGTTTGTGGATTCCAGGTAGTCGAACAGCTTCCCGACATAGTAATCAAGCTGCTCGACCATCGCACAGTAGAAGGGGTTGGTCTGGCCTTCGCCCTTCCATTCCTGCGGATTCTCCGGACGCTTTACGCCCAGTTTCTCGCAGTACTTATCCAGCAGCGCCTCGCTCCGCGTATGGATCGGGGTATGTACAAGCCATGTTGCGTAATAGAGAAAGAAGGGCTTGTCCTTGTTTTCCCGTACGAAGATCAGGGCGTCTTCACTGTTCTGATGATACGGGAAACCGTTCTCATCCAGGCGGTACGGATCCTCCGCTTTGTCCGTCGCAAATCCGGCCAACCGATGCGGACGCATCGGTTGGCTGGCTCCACGGTCGTGACGCGTCCAGCTAAAGCCCTGGTCCTCCGGTTGAGGATAGGCGTTGTGGCTGATCGCCATGTGCCATTTTCCACAATGCCCGGTGCTGTAGCCATACCGCCGCAGTACCTTGGCCAGGGTCACCTCGTCGGCCTCCATGCGCCCGCTGTACCATGGGGACATCATGCTCCATGCCGTCAGGTGATGGGGAGCCGGTGGAGCTCCACCAACTACATGCGTTTTCTGTGCCCGCGCCGGATGGATGCCACTCATGATCGCGCAGCGGCTCGGAGCACAGGTGGGGGCCGGGGCATAGGCCTGACGGAACAGAACGCCCTTTTTCGCGAGCGCATCGATGTTCGGTGTCTCCATAGGGCACGGCTTGTCGATGTCATAGCACTTCACATCCTGCCAGCCGAGATCATCGGTCAGCAGCAACACGACGTTTGGCTTTGCAGGACGCTCCGCCACGGCAGTCGCCCCGCAAAGAAGCATGATCGAAAGAAACAGTTTTTGCATCATCTTCGCTCCAATACCCATGTTGACGCTTCTTTGCCATCAAGAGGCAGATTGAAACTCATCTTGTAGGTGCTGGTTCGAGGGTCGTAGTCAGTCTGCCAGAAATCGTTTCCGTGCACTGACTGGTCAAGTGAGATAAGCTTGTCCCCTACCCTCTGTTGCAAGGTGTATTCCGTTGCGGACCTGAGCCCCTCAAAACGTATCGGAGCAAAGCCCACGCCGCCTTCAATTTCGACCGTCATATTGTCGGCTTCGGCTTGAACGATGATCGGATAGCGCTTCAGTACGGTTCCGCCGGTGACCTTGACCTTCAGGTCGTTACCCGCGGCCTCACGGTAAACGGTCTTCCATGAACGCGGGTTATCGGCGAGGTGTTTCCGAAACGCTTCGTTGGGGCCGTAGTAATCATCTGCGGTCCGCGGCAGCGTGACCCACTCCAGGTCCATCGCCAGCTGGTCCCCGGGCTTGAAGCCACCGACTCCCGGGGGAGGAACCAACAGCAGGTTGAGATCGAGCCGGCCATCCGCCTGCACCCTGTGAACGGGCATGGAAATCGTTGGCGCTTCAACAGCCTTGCCACCGAATGATCCCAAGTAAGAACGAATGATCAGGGCGCGGCTACCGGTACCCCAGTCCCCTCTGCCCAAGGGGGTTGATCCCGGAAAGGCAATCCACCAGGGCCCATCGCCGGACAGCGGCACCTTGTCCACAAACAACTCGCCCCGTTTCAGACGCCGCGGCACCTCGTGCTGTGCAATCACCCCGGCGCCGTTTCCGTAAGCAATCCGGGGGGTGAGCAGACGACCTCCCCCCATCTTGAACAGCCACCCCTGGGCAATGGCAAGCTCATCGCCAAAGGTGTAGTCGATAGTATGAAACGTGCGCGCGTAATCGTCGGTGCGCAGGGTCCGAACCGTCGCCCGTAAGCCCACTTCGCGATGGGAACCGTAGAACCCATGGTAGCGCGCCTCTGTCATGCATGGACCGTGCGCCATGTACGCGGTTTTCAGTCCACTGAAAGTCAGCTTGTGGCCTTCGGCATCATTGACACCGAGCCAGTCGCCACCCCAGGCCGCGTCAGTCCAATTCCACTTCTCCCCGTCCAGGCCATTACGCAGCATCAGGGCCCGGACATCGGTGATTGCGAACTCCCTGCAGCTCATGTCCATATTCAGGCAGAAGGTCTCCCCCCAGCAGCCAATTGCCAACTGGTCCCAGCGACCGTTGCCACCATAGCCAACCAGCGAAAGCTGCGCATGGCTGGCGGACGGCAGCGTTCCGTAAAAGCCGTATGCGATCCGTAATCGGTAGACCGACTTGCCCGGAGGCGCCGGAAGCAGTGCATAGGCGCGGAGATACGCCCCTATCTCCAGATTGTGCCAATTCTTGCTGAGCTGAACCGGGATGCCGGTGGGGACGCCATCTTCGTCGCAGAGGATCGGACAAAGCCCGGTGACATTGGCCACCCTGGTGAAGTCCAGCAGGAACGGCACCGTCCTGCCCTTCCCTCCCCTGTTCTCCACCGCAATGTCGAACTCATCGTAGTTCCGGATATCCCTGTAACCCCTCTTCCAGGCGCGCTTCAGATTTCTCACGCGCACCACCATGCAGTTTTTCTTCTTCTCGAAGGTCACCGGAAAAGTCTGCTTGTCCGGTGTAGCCACCCGAACAACGACCTGCTCGTCCGGACGTAGCCCCTTGCGCATATCGTAGGTCAGCGTGACGTGCTGCCGTTCCCCCTGTTTCCAGGTGCCGATCACACGTTTCTGCTCCCGACAGGCAAGAGGACCGCTTTTCAGACTCACGCTCAGTTCGGCGTCGTTCCAGGCCGCCGGTGCGGCCACCTCGGCGGTAAGCGTCAGGCTGTCCGGCCATGCCAGCAGGTCAAGTGTTCCGAAGCACCCGGGTGAGTTTCCTTCCTCGTCCTCGAACTTCAGATCGAGCAGATCGAAGTGCTGGACCAGCCGACCGGACTCCCACATCCGCGCATCCTGCAGGCGCCTGACCTTCCGGCTTGTGCCGGCCGCGCAGCTTACCGCCAGGTAGACCCTGTCGTTCACCTTGAGAGCGATCGTCAATTCAGCGGACGGGAGCGCGCTCAGTCGCTGCTTGCCTGACTTGAGTGCTTGCCTGTAGTCAATGTCGTCATTGATCAAGCCGAAGCGGGCCTTCGTCAGGTCAGCCACATCCAGCATGAACCCGTAGTAACCGGACTCGAAACACAGGATGTCAGGTGATGTGTCCTCCGGGCTTTTCCGCCACCCGTTTAACCAGTAACCAAACGAGAAGTCCTTCGTAGACGGATACTGCAGACCACTGTCCTTCACTTTCGCAGCCGCAAGCGACCAACTTGAGACAGAAGCCAACCCCAGTATTAGAAGGATACCTAAAGTTCTACACTTCACATTCATGATTTCATGGGCGCCTAATTGACACAACCGTACCTCTATCCGTCGTTGTCTCATTTGTCGAGCAGGATTTGCTCGGCTCACGATTACGGCAGTCAGCGGAATGTCGACACTGATCACTCGTCACTGACCACCCTGTGGCACCGCGAGGCGGAAGCCTATCTGGGGGCTCCGAATGGTCGGCTTGCGGGAAAAGCGCGAGGCGGACCGGCTCCCCAGCCCACCATCTCGCGCACGATATCCGGCGATTCGGGCTCTTTCGGTCTTGTGGCCCGGGCCAGGTCGCGGGCGAAATCGATGATAATGTCCGAAGGCATCAAGTCGGGTGTGAACTGGATCCTCTTGAAGGAAAGACGCAGCACCTTGCTCAGCGTGCTGATCAACAGAGTCCTTGCCAGACCCGGAACACCCACCAGGAGAGCGTGGCCGCGGCTGAACACCGCCATCAAAACTTCATCGATCACATCAGTCTGGCCCACGATAACGTTGGCCAGCTCAACTTTCATGCGCTTATAGGTTTCGTGAACTTCGCGAATGACAGTTGCGTCGTCCTCGCTCAGCCGCTTCTTGTCGGATAAACATGGACAACCGGGAGAATAGCACGCAGTACATATAGCGTATCCATGCAACCGCGTCATGTCGGATAAAGATCCGACCCTTCGATACGACTGGAGCAGGAGATCTGACTCGAATGGCACTTAAGCCTCTTTTCCCTACTTTGTCGCGAGCTTTGTCGTAAGCTTTGTCGATCCAAATCCGATCTCATCGAATGGGTTCCGACAAAGCTCAGAACGTCTGGCTCGCACCCATCGGGTGATTCCCTTGGACTTCGCAAAGGGCAGATGTAAATAACGGAGATCGGAACTCTGGGCGAGTTCCGCTACGGGGAGAGATGAAATGTAGCTGAAGTCGCAAAGACTTCCGACGGGATAACGGGACTGCGAAGGCCTCAGTGTCCCGCGATGGGCTGGCGCGATTTACCTTCGATGTTGAGCAGCGCGCCGCTGGCGTATTGTTTTGACCAACCCGATCCAGTGGCCGCCAATTCGCGTAAGGCCGGGATGGCCGCCTTCGCTTCCGGTCCAATGTTACCCAGGGCCGCAGCGGCATTCCCTCGCATGTTTTCGTCTGCATCTTTCAGTGCCTCGATCAGCGTTGGTATCGCCGGAGCGCCAACCGCACCCAATGCCGTGACCGCATTGTTTCGAACGGATTTAGCCTCGTCCTTCAACATCTCGATCAGTGCCGGGACACCCTCTTTGGCTATGGAACCCATCTCTCCCAGAACCGTGACCGTGTATTTGTTCGCGTTCTCTTGATCCTGCTTCAAGGAAGCGACGAGCTGCGGCACGGCAGGGGCGCCTATCTTAACCAGTGCGCTGCAAATATTCTTTGACGTCTTCCCATCCGCGTCTTTGAATGCTGCGATCAGAGCCGGCGTCGCATCCTTCCCGATCATCGCCAGCGCAATGTAAACATTGTGAACGCAGTGCCCATGCCTCGGTGGATCTTTCAGCACAGAGACCAGTCCCGGGACAGCATCCTTGCCGATAGCACCAAGAGCCGCGCCCGCATCCTTGCTGAAGTGACCATGGACATGCCTCAACCGCTCGATCAGAGCAGGAATCGCGTAAGCCTGACGTCCTTCCGCCTTTCCGTCCTCCATCGCATACAGGGCCAGTGCCACCTGGTTGCGTACCGCTGTATCCGGATTCTTCAGCGCCACTCGTAACGCAGGCACTGCCGCCTTCGCCTTCATCCCAAACGCATGCAGGACATATGCCGCATTCAGGCGAGCGGTAGCGCTTCCATTCCCCAATGTTTCGATCAGCGCCGGCATCACGGACTCTGCGTGAGCTGGCATACGCGCGAGGCATTTTGCCGCATACTCACTGACTTTCGCATCCTGATCTTTCAGCAGCCTGACCACGGCGACGGCGACTTCCTTTGTGGCATGCCTCTGGCCACGGACAAAGCACTCAATCACCCGATGACGCACCGTCGCATTCGGGTTGCTTAGTTCCTTTATGAGCAAGGGATGCGCGTCTCCTCCGACGTTGGCCAGATGCTGGGGCACTTCACCATGCGTGCTGAGCACCGCGATCAGCGCTGGAACACCGTCCTTCCCAATCTTGGCCAAGGCAGCCATCGCAGGCCGAACAACGTGAATGTTATGGATTCGCATGGTAGCGGCGAGGGACGGCACGACATACTTTACTATTTCTGGTGACTTGGCTTCCCCCATCTCGTGCAGGGCCAGGGCGGCATACTTGCGGACACCCGGATCCTCATCCTTCAGCGCCTGATTCAGTGCGGGTACAGCATCTTTGGCCGCCGCTCCCATCGCTCCCAGGGCCTTAGCCGCATTCTGACGAAGCCCACTGTTCTCATTTTTCAACTGAGCGATCAGCGGGGGTATGGAACCCGTCCCCAATTGTTTCAGAGCCCATTCGGCTGTTGTTCGGTCATCCCTATCCCCGGTTCTCAACAATACAACGAGCTCTGCGGCCGCATCCTTGGCAGTCGGCCCCATACGCCCCAGCGCCGATGCAGCCCAATGACGATTTACGACGCTTGAGTCCTTCATCACCCCGATCAGGGCAGGAACTGCGGCAACCCCAATCTTTCCCAATGGATCGACCGCACTCGAGCTTCTCCCGGTGTCGGGGTTCTTCAAAAGCTGGATCAACGCCGGCAGCGCACCCTTCGCATCCGGCCCCATCCTGGAGAGGACCTGTAAAGCCTGCTGGCGCAGCGTGGAGTCATCGCTCTTCAAGAGTTCGCCCACCGCAACTGCGGCTGTCGGTCCAATTTCGATCAGTACCTTGTGTACCTGCTCGACAACCTTACGATCGGCGTCAGCCAGTGCTGACGCAAGGGGGCCCACCGCATCCGGCCACAGGTCCTTATCCATCCCGATCAAAGACAAGGCCACCGCCGCGTATTTGCGATTACCCTTCGTATCGGTTTTCAAGAACACCTTGAGAGCGGGACCAGCAGCTTCAGCCGCCGGTCCCAATTCACCCAGGGCCCGGATCGCGTTTTGGCGGAGAATCGGATTTTCATCCTTCAATGCCGTGATCAACGCCGGCACCACAGGCTCCCCTAGCGTAGCCAGGCTGGCGACAGCATTCTCGCGAGTAGTGCGGTCCGAATCTTTCAAGGCCTGGATCAATGCAGGTCCCGCATCAATCGCTTCCGGCCCGATCGCCCCGAGGACGGCGGC
>PVBE012728603.1_pt1 | contig 12233 bp, 8 predicted proteins | sample 1631181 | NCBI WGS metagenome assembly PVBE01 (sample SAMN08397723, study PRJNA350692) | Marine metagenome, whole genome shotgun sequencing project. | isolation source: water | place: Pacific Ocean | collected 2012-04 | reverse complement strand
GTGGCCGACGGAGAAGCTCTGGAGAAGTTTCAGCCGAAGCAAGGTGCGCTACCTCGGCGCCAGTAATTATCTTGCCGCGCGCCTGGAACGTGCGCACTGGATCAGCAGCACAAACGGCTGGGCGGAGTACTGCTGTGTCCAGCAGAAGTTCAGCTATCTCCGTCCCAAGCCGGGTGCCGATTTTGGTATTCAGGTGAACGTAAACGCAGATCTTCTGGACTACGTTAGAAACAACGATATGACAACGCTGGCCTACTCGCCGCTGCTGTCGGGATCCTACAGCAACGACGCCAAATCGATCCCCGACCAGTTCAAGGGCCCTGACTCCGACGCGCGGCTCGCCGCTCTCGCTGAAGTCGCCGATGCGCACGGCGCAACCCGGAACCAGGTGGTTTTTGCCTGGATGCTACAGGGCGCTCCGCCGATTATACCCGTGGTGGGCGCAAGCAGTCTCGAACAGCTCACGGAGAACCTGGGCGCAGCGGACCTTACGCTAACGAAAGAACAGGTCGAGAAACTGACAAACGCAGGGTCTTGAGCCTTTCCATCTTCACTTTCTTGTGGCGCAGCTTTCTTGACCAGGAGGAATGACGTGAAGTATGTGCTTGCGATGGATGCGGGTACGACGGGTGTCCGCACGCTTCTTATCAACAGGGACGGTCTTGTGGCAGCCGACGCCGGCAGGGAATTCTCCCAGATATATCCGCAACCGGGCTGGCACGAGCAGAGCGCACCGGAGATATGGCAGGCCCAACTCGAGACAACCCGGCAGGTCATACGTGCAGCCGAGGCCTCGGCCGGCGACATCGCGGCGATAGGCATAACGAATCAGAGGGAGACGTCGGTCATATGGTCCAGGGAAACCGGTGAACCGGTTTACAATGCCATCAACTGGGGTGACCGCCGGGTGGCACCTATTATCGAGGAAATGCGAGAAAACGGATGGGCAGAGGAAATCCAGGAGAAGACAGGAGTTGTTCCGGATGCAACGTTTTCGGCCCCCAAGATCATGTGGCTTCTCGATAATCTGCCCGCGATGCGAGGGCGCGCGGAAAAGGGCGAACTCGTATGGGGCACCATAGACGCATGGATCCTCTATAACCTCACGGGAGGCAAGGTGCACGCCACGGACGTTTCAAACGCGTCGCGCACCATGATGTTCAATATTCACAATATGGAATGGGACAGTGAGCTGCTCGAGAAGTTCGGTATACCCCGAGAGATTCTCCCGGATGTTGTGCCGACAAGCGGCGTTCTTGGACAGGCCGGAGCTGATCTGTTCGGGCGAGAAATTCCGGTGGCCGCCATTGCCGGAGATCAGCAGGCGGCACTCTTCGGCCAGGCATGTTTTGAGCCGGGTATGGCCAAGAACACCTTCGGAACAGCCGGTTGCTTTGACATGAATGCCGGCGACAGGCCTCTTCCGGCCGAGGGGCTGGTTACGAATGTTGGCTGGAAAATCGGGGAAGAAGTGGTGTACACGGTGGAGGGCGTGGCATTGATGTCGGGGGCGGTGGTCCAGTGGCTCCGTGACGAGATGCAGATGATAGAGAGCGCTGACGAGACGGAGGGGATCGCTGCCGAATTGGCGGATACCGGCGGAGTTTACCTTGTGCCGGCTCACCAGGGATTGAATGCGCCTTACTGGGACATGTACGCGAGGGGCGCTATCATAGGACTCACACGTGCCTCGACTCGTCAGCACGTGATCAGGGCCGCAATCGAGTCCATGGTATACCAGACTCGCGACATAGTGGAAGCGGTCAACAGGAGCGGGCGGATTGCGGTATCGGAACTCCGGATCGATGGAGGCGCGGCCAGGAATGAAGTGATGTGCCAGTTCCTCTCGGACATTCTCAATATCCGTGTCGTGAAGCCGCCATATGTCGAAGCTACCGCTTTCGGTGCGGCATACCTTGCGGGTCTTGCCGTGGGCTTCTGGTCCTCCCAGGAGGAAATTAGCGACAAGTGGCGGGTAGAGACGGCGTATGAACCTGCAATGAACGAAGAAAGACGCGAGGAACTCTACTCGGGCTGGACCAAGGCTGTTTCGCGATGCCGGGGCTGGGTTTCCGAGTGACCGGACGTCGGGTAGGTACATCATGAAATCGATGTTGATGAAGGATATCGGCGTTCTTGAATATGAGGATGTACCGGTGCCGGAAATTGAACCCGGCGGACTTTTGCTGAAAGTTGAATCGTGTGCGCTTTGTGCCACCGATATCAAACTTCTAAATTACGGCCATACCGCCATTCAATATCCGCACGTGCTGGGTCACGAAATCGCCGGCGTTGTGAAAAAAGTCTCGGTGGAGAATGCGGGCATCGAACCAGGGGATCGCGTCGTCCTTGCCCCCACACTTTCGTGCGGCAACTGCTGGCTCTGTCGGAAAGGGGCTGTGACCCTGTGCCGTGACAAGAAGACATTCGGCTATCATTTTCGTGGAGGATTTGCCGAATACATGGCCGTCCCCAAAGAGGCCGTCGACTTCGGCCTGGTTCTTCCGCTGCCTGGTAATGTGTCGTTTGAACAGGGAGCCGTTGTCGAACCCCTGGCATGCGCCATTCACGGACAGAACCTGGTCAACACACAGGAGGAAGATACAGTAGTGGTCATAGGCCTCGGCCCTCTCGGATGCATGCACGTGGCAGTTGCCCGGGCGCGCGGAGCCTCGACAATCATTGCTTCAGATATTCGCCGCTCAAGAGTGGACCTTGCTCAGCCGTTCAATGCTGACGTCTACGTCGACCAGGGGGAAGACGACCTTAGAGAAACCGTCATGGCGGAAACTGACGGCCGCGGCGCTGATGTGGTTATCGTGGCAACGCCCGCCAAGTCGGCGATAGCTCTCGGCGTGGAGATCGTTGCCTGTATGGGGCGTGTGAGCATCTTCGGAGGCCTTCCCCAAACAGATCCGGTGGTCCAGGTGGATGCAAATGTTATTCATTATCGTGAGGCGTCACTTCACGGATCATTTTCAGCGTCTCCTGAAGACTGCAGGAAATCCATATCCCTTGTTGCCTCGGGCAGTATTGATGCGTCGGCATTCATTACTCACCGGATGGGGCTATCCCATGTCGAGGAAGGTATGGAACTGGTGAAGCAGGGCGAGAGCCTGAAAGTGATTCTGGATCCGGCTGGATGAGGCGACGGGTTCGTTATGTTTGCATTGAATTCATAGGAGGTTACTACTCAGGTAGCTGCGCTACGGTCAGGCCTTTGGGGAAAGAGTGGCGGGCCTGAGAAGGGGAGGACCACGAATTACACGAATTTACACGAATCCCCCGGAATGCCTGGCCCGGCTGTGCCGGGCCAGGCATTCCGCCCCCTGAGAGCTTGTGCATGATGCGTCGCTCCCGAGGTGGAATTCGATATAGTCGCAGGGTTAACAGAACGGAGGCGGGCGTGGCTGAAATTATCTATAAGGAAGAGAGCTATAAGATCATCGGGGCGTGTTTCAGCGTGTATAACGAGGTGGGTTTCGGGTTTACAGAGGCGGTGTACCAGGAATGCACCGAGATAGAATTGGAAATGTGCGAGATCCCGTTCTATGCGCGTAAAGGCTATCCGCTGTTCTATAAGGGAAAACAGCTAAAGAAGCAGTATGAACCGGATATCGTGTGCTTCGACAAGATTGTTGTTGAACTCAAGGCTGTCTCGACCATTACTGATGAACACCGGGCACAGTTGATTAATTACCTGCGAGGTTTGCGGATGAAATTGGGCCTGCTGGTCAACTATGGCCGTTGCGGTGGCCTTCAACATGAACGTATTGTCTTATGACAGCCGAACGAGCACGGCAACTGCTTGTCCCGGCGCAGGGGCTGCTTACAAAGCGCAGGGGGCGGAATGGCTGGACCCCGAGCGCGAAGCGCCTCGGGGCGGGCAAAGGCGCGGACGGCAGCTTGCGAGCTTGCTCGAAATGGGCCGCATGCGCCTTTGCCTGCCCCGCGGAACGCGGGGTCAGCCATTCCGGGGGATTCGTGTAGATTCGTGAGATTCGTGGTTGCCTCTTCTCTCTCGCGCATACTCCGCGAGTCCAGTTGGCAGCACGGGAGCTTGAGTGGTCACCTGAGTAGTTCATAGGAGAAGCATATGTCAGATACGATGAAAGCAGTCAATCTCCACGCTCCCGGAGATATACGTGTGGAGCAGGTGGCGGTACCGGAACCGGGTGAGGGTGAGGCACTCATAAAGGTCAAGGCAGTGGGTGTGTGCGGTTCGGATCTGTCGCGCCTTATGGAAACGGGGACATACAGTTTTCCCACCATCCCCGGACATGAATTCGGCGGGGAGGTCGTCGGACTAGGCTCCGGGGTGGGGGGGGTGCCCGAAGGTGCACGGGTGACTGTCATTCCCCTGATTCCCTGCATGGATTGTGAGTACTGCCTGATCGGTGAGTATACCCTGTGCCGAAACTATGATTATCTGGGTTCAAGGTGCGACGGGGCGTACGCTGAATACGTGAAAGCGCCGGCAAGGAACCTGCTCGTTCTTCCGGATGTCGTCGACTTTGAAATGGCCGCAATGACTGACCCCATATCTGTGGCGCTTCATGCAGTAAAGAAGCTCGGGATACAGCCCGGTGACCGGGTGGCAGTGTTTGGCGTGGGGCCGATCGGCTTCTTCTCCGTACAATGGGCAAAAGCCCTCGGTGCAGGCGACGTCATCGGGATTGATATTCTTCCTGATAAACTCAAAGCCGCGCAAGGGGCGGGCGCGGATGTGTGCATCAACGGCAAAGAGACCGATGCGGTTGAGAGAATCAAGGAACTGACGGACGGGAAAGGCGTTGAACGCTCAATAGAGTTTGCCGGAAGTCCGATTACCCAGGAGCAATGCATTCGCGCCACGGCGGCGCTAGGCTCAACGGTCTGGGGCGGCATCAGTCACCGCGAGCTTCACCTGACTGAAAAGGCAGTGGATGACATACTCAGAAAGGAGCTGGTGATCGCCGGGTCCTGGAATTCATCATTCGCCCCGTTTGCCGGCGACTGGGAGAACGCACTGGAATTCATGGGCCGCGGGAAGATCATCAAGGGCGATGTGATAACGCACAGGCTCTCCCTAGACGAGCTTCCCGAGGCCTTCAGAATGATGCTCGAACGAAAAGAGTACTTCAACAAAGTCATGTTCTTCCCGGAAGAATAATGATCGGCGGGGCATGGTCTGCAAAGGATGAATCATATGAAATGCCTTAGAAACCTAATGATAGCGGCTGCATGTATCGTGGTTATGTGTGGGCAGGTTTCCGAAGCTGCGAAGGCACAGGTTGCCAATGTTGACGTGCTTGCAGACGGCAACGTGCAGTTCGACATTACCTGGGACGATTCCTGGCGCGCTTCGTGGAAGGAATCGGACACCGAGTGGAGTAACTGGGATGCCGCATGGATCTTCGTGAAATACCGCGGGAAAAGCGACGAGGGTTGGAGTCATGCAACATTGAGCCGTAGCGATGCCGATCACTCTGCACCCGAAGGTGCCGAGATCGACGTCGGCATGACCGGAAAGAAGGGCATGGGCGTCTTCCTGTACCGCTCCGCTGAAGGTAAAGGGACATGGACTAACAAGGGCGTGAAGCTGAAATGGCTGTCCGCCGAAGATGGGATACCGGAAGCGGCTAAGGTCGACGTATTCTTGCACGCGCTCGAGATGGTCTACGTGCCGCAGGGCAGTTTCTATGTGGGCAGTGCTGGAAAGCTGGCCGGCAGCTTTACCGAGGGATCGTGGAAGAAAGACAATGAAGTTATCCCTTTCAATGTAACCACTGAAGCCCAGTTCGAGGTGGCCCCCAAGCCGGGATGTCTGTATGGAACGGCCGGGCCCGGGGCGGCCCACCAGATGGGGCACATCGGTGAGCTTCCTTCCGAGTTTCCCAAAGGCTTCGGGGCCTTCTACTGTATGAAATACGAGATCAACCAAGGCCAGTATGCGGCGTTCTTGAATCAACTAACCGCCGCACAGGCCACCGAGCGGTATCCGTTTCCCACTATTCCGGCCCACCGCACCAAGGATGGCATTCACACGATCAGGAAGACGTCGTCGGGCTATGCCGCAAACAAGCCCCAGAGAGCCTGCAATTGGGTTTCCTGGGACGACTGCACGGCGTATCTCGACTGGGCCGGCCTCAGGCCGATGACTGAGTTGGAATTCGAGAAAGCCTGCCGCGGTCCGCTCAAGCCGATCAAAGACGAGTACGCCTGGGGCAGCGGAGAACTGATCGACGCGCCGTGGATTCTTAAGCTGGACGCCGCGCTGCCCATCCCGTATCCGCAGGGGATATGCGGTAAGGAGGGGCGCATCAAGGCCGGCTGCACCTACTGGGGAATTGCTGCGATGTCCGGTCACTTGCGGGAACGTACGGTCGCGGTAGGCCACAAGGAAGGCTGGGCCTTCACGCGCCTCTGCGGCGACGGTACCATAGCAGACAACAGTCTTTCTAATGTCACTGGCTGGCCCGGGCCGGGGAAGCTCTGGCCTGCGCGGGGGAGCTATGCGACGTGCGGCGGGGGCTTTCGCGGCGGCCCGTGGTATAAAGACAAAGTCAGACTACGTGTTTCCGACCGCTTTCTGTCCTCCTGCATGCGCAAAACCAGGGACAGCAGCTACGGTTTCCGCGGCGTCCGCCAGGCGCAGGATTTGTAGGGAACTTCCAACGAATTCAGCTACGGAGAGTGAGCCGGATGCACGAAATATCGGAAGCGGTCCGGTTTTATACGGTTCTGTGCCCTTGTGTCATCCACACGGGTGCCTATATATTTGTGACGTCATTCGAGATCTACAAGAGGGAGATTTGTGATGAGAATTCGATCATGCCTTGTCATCTGCGGCGTTTTGCTCCTGCCCATCTGGTCCGGGGCCGCTGGGGCCAAGCCGGCCGGAACTTTGAAAATCAACGCCTGGGAATTCGATCGCGGTAATGCTCGCGTCTCCGAGAATCCCGGCATTTATGGCGATTACCGGGACAAGCATCCCGAGCTCATGCTGACCGGCGGCGACAAGCTGCCGTGGGTGGTCGAATATGACATCGACTTTCCCGTCGGCGCCACCTACACGCTTCGCGTTCGCTACGCCTCGGCAGGTGTATATCCGCTGGAGGTCTTGCTTGATAATAGATCCGTGGGCAAATGCTGCTTCAAGAAGACCAACAACTCGCCACCCTATATGGATCGTCATCCCAATGTTCACGTCGGGCTGCCCGAACGGACATGGGAGAGACACGGTGCGGAGTGGGAGGACTCCTGCCGGATAAATGTCACCGAGGGCAAGCATACCCTGAAGTTCACCTGTAACGGACCGTCGGCCAGCCCGATAGAGATAAGGATGGAATCACCGGTGGCGTTTCCCAAGGGCTGGAAACCAGCAGCTCGCAAGGTGGTGCTCAGCAGGATCCCGGTGCGGTACCGCAACGTGTTTCTGCCTGCGGACGCCGTTAACATAGAAGCCATGCGTCTCGCCATTAAGGATATGACTGTTGATTACGGTCCGCAATATTCCGGGGGCCCGCAGTGGTTGAAGCAGCTGGCTGAACTGGAGAAGAAGCAGCGGACCGCCGCCGGCACGACCAACGAGCAGCAGGTGGTTGAGATCGCGCTGAAGGCGCTGCGGCGCGAAGCGATGCTGGCCCATCCGGCGTTGAAGTTCGACAAACTCCTGTTTCTCAAGCAGGAGTATGCCTCCGCCAGCACGTATACCCTGCAAAGGCTCAAGTACAAGCCCGCCATCCAACCCCGCAATATCTGTCTGCTGTCCCCGGTATCCGCCGAGGGCAAGGTCACGCAGCTGGTTCCGGAGTTTACCGAGGGGGTGTTCGGGCGGTTCGACCTGTCGTTTGACGCCACCAGGATTGTGTTCTCTTACGCCGCGGACAAACAGTATCGTATCTACGAAATTGACATTGATCCGAAGACCGGATTGAGGGCTGGAGGCAAGAGCCTGCGCCAGCTCACTTTTGGGGATGACGTCGAGGCGGAGACCATGCAGAACTACGCGGGCAGTCACTGCGCGGTGGGATGGCATGACCTTGACCCGTGTTATCTGCCCAACGGCAAGATCATCTTTGCTTCCACGCGCTCCCAGCGGTCGGTTCTCTGTAACCCTACGACGGTGACAACCCTGCATGTCATGAACGCCGACGGCAAGAACATCACCTGTATTTCGCAAGGGCAGGTCAACGAAATTAGCCCTTGCGTGCTGGATGACGGTCGGGTGATCTACATGCGCTGGGAATACGTCGACAAAGGATTCGGCAACGTGCAGAGCCTGTGGGCGGTGCGACCCGACGGCAGCGGCTCGGACCACGTGTACAAGAACATGATTGTTTGTCCGGGCGCGATGGTGCACGCGCGCAGCGTGCCGGGAAGCCGGCAGATTGTCACCACGGCGGCGGGACATCATGGCGGGCTGCACGGCCCAATCGTACTGCTCGATAATCGCCGCCATCGGCGCACCGCCGACGCGATGGAGAACCTCACACCCGAGATCAGGTATCCGGGCCTGTACAATATGCCAGGCAGCATCGGTGCTTTCCGGGAGCCTTACCCATTCTCGGAAAAGTTCTTCCTGGTGTCTCACAAACCCGGAGGAAGCGCATACAAAAAGGGGGCGGAGTTCGGAATCTACGCGTTGGACGCATGGGGTAATCGGGCTGAGCTGTACAGGGACCTGGAACAGTCCTGCCTGGAGCCGATCCCGCTGCGGCCGCGCCGCAGACCCACGGACATTACTCCGGTCACCCCGACGGCTGCGGAAGAAGACCGGCAGCTGGCCACGATGTTCATGAACGACGTGTACCAGGGTTTGCCGGGCATCGAGCGCGGCCGGGTCAAGTATGTGCGCGTGATGGAGGCCATGAACCTGAACTGGTACGACACTTGGCGGGCGGGCCAGCAGGGGGACGGGGGTGGCTTCCAGCAGATATCGATGGTCAGCAACGGGGGGGATGTCGCAAGAAAGTTTGTGCATGGCATCGCCACTGTTCACGAAGACGGATCGGCGTTCTTCACAGTCCCAGCCAACAAAAATCTCTACTTCCAGGCGCTGGACGAAAACTATATGGAGCTGCACCGTATGCGCACGTTTATCAACCTGATGCCGGGCGAGAACCGGTCCTGCGTCGGTTGCCACGAAGTGCGACGCAAGGCACCCCTCTTGAGAAGCAAGGCCCGTCCAATGGCCATGGACCGCGGCGTGGAGGCGCTCTGCCCGCAGCCGGGCGATACCGGTCCGCGCGCGGTGCACTACCCCCTGGACGTGCAGCCGATCCTCGACAAGCATTGCATCGCCTGTCACAGCGGCGAGGTGCCGAAGGGCGACCTGGTTCTTACCGGGGAGCCGAAAGGAACGTATTTCAGTCGCTCATACGAATCTCTGACTTATAATGCCAAGCTACAGAAGAAGGCGTTGGTCAGCTACCTGTACACCTCCAATTTTGGCAGCGCCAATGTGCCGCTTGAGCCGCCGCTGTCCTTCGGATCGCATCGGAGCAGGATGGTCGAGCGGATTCGGCAGAAGCCCTGCAAGGCCAATCTCAGCCGCGAGGAATTCATCAAGATCGTGACCTGGATTGACGCGAATGCCCCGTTCTACGGCACGCACGATGGCAAGAAGAATATCAAATGGAAAGACGAGCCGGACTTCCGTCCGATGCCGCGGCCGCTGGCTGCAAATAACTGATTTAGAACGTCCTGTAAGTAGAAGGAGAAGAGAGACTGTGACTGTATTCAACCGTTCCCTATGCCGTGACGCATCAACCGTCCTTGCAATGGGCTGTGCCCTGTTGGTGTCCGCAAATGTTGTTCGGGCCGATGAGCCGAACTGGCCGCGCTGGCGTGGGACGACGAATGATGCCAAGTCGACGGACACGGGGTTGCTCAAGAGTTGGCCGGAGGGTGGTCCGAAGCTGCTCTGGCACTGCTATGATGTTGGCCAGGGATTCTCGAGTCCCACGTTCGCCAATGGATGCATCTACATCACAGGTCGCAATCCCGCCGCGGACGGCGAAGCGCTTTTCACGCCGGCAGGGGAAAGCAGTTTGCGGGACGGCCGCAAGTCCTCCGCGGACACCGCAAAGCCTCGACCACGAATAGGTACTGGATATTACAAGTATCCGGGTACGCATCTTTACCTGACGTGTCTGGATATGAACGGCAAGATTCTCTGGACGAAAGACATCGGAGGAGCTTATGAGCACAAATTCGTGGGCAGCCGTTCGTCGGTCATCACGGATGATGGCCTGCTGTATGTCTTTAGCGGCATAGGCGTACTGGGCTGTTATGACGGCAAAACCGGCGAGACAAAATGGACACGCTCTGTCGATGATTTTGAAGGAACGCAGGGCATTAGAAACTGGGGATGGTCCGAATCCCCCTTGATCGTTGATGACAAGATCATCTTTACCCCCGGTGGAGAAAAGACCTTCATGGTCGCGCTGGACAAGAAGACCGGGAAGACGATCTGGCAATCCCCACCGGTGACGGAAGTCCACTACGTCCCGGCTCGTTACGTCGAGTACAAAGATATTCCCATGGTCATCACCGGTTCGAAGGATCTTTTGATCGGCATCCATGCCAGGACGGGCAAGGTTCTATGGACGCACCCGCACGGCGAAGGCAGCCTGGCCAACGTTCCGACTCCCGTGTTCCATGACGGCCATGTTTTCTGGGCTGTCGGCTATGGCCGCGGTGCCATCTGCATCAGACTGGCCGTTGACCCTAAGGGTCAGAAAATCACCACGAAGGAGCTGTGGAAAGAAGTGCCAAAAGGCGAGAAGAAGATCATCATGAACTGCCAGACGGGCGGCTTTGTCCTTCACAATGGTTTTGTTTATGGCACGAACGGCTATGACGGCTGGACTTGTCTGGAGATGAAGACGGGCAAGCCCATGTGGCAAGTGAAGGGAGTGAGCAAAGGCTCGATCTGTTGGGCTGAAGGCATGCTCTATATGCATAGCCTCAAAGACGGGCGTATCGCTCTGGTCGAATGTACCGAAAAGGAATACAAACAAGTCGGTGAGCTGCTGGCGCCGACGGTTGATGGAAAGAACATCGTTGCCTACTGCAAGAAGCGCGGTCTCCCCGTCCCTGAAGAGCCCGTCGCCGAGATCAAAGAAGAGCGCCGCGGCCCCAGTTGGTCCCACCCCGTCGTCACAGGCGGGCGCCTGTACCAGCGCTTTCACCGTCACCTGTATTGCTACGACGTCAAAGCGAAGTAGCTAGACTCAGTGTGATCCTCGCTTCCCCTCTGCTTCGCATACCCCCTCTCAGGGATCGCACTTCGGTTCAGCTACTAGCCTGCTGGCTATGCTTTGGCTTGGCGGGATTCTCACCCGCCGGGCACAGCACGAACTTCATCGTTCCGCCTTCACCCAGATCCAGGCTGACCTGCCTGGCGGACCCGTCGCCGTCGGTCGGCTTGCCGACTGCGTCACGTTGGGAAGACGCGGAACCGTCTTCATGGACCTTCACGACGCCGTAGACCCTTTTTCCGATGGACATCAACGTTCAACCCGATCTGGTTCATGCCGTGTTCACCCCAGGGCCACGGCAGGGCCCCCATCACCCGCAGATACTTTACCCGCCCTTTCTCGATCCCGGTCATCCCCTCGTACACGTTCTGCACAAAGAAAGAGCCCGTCTTCTCCTCAGACGCTGCCTGTGACTCGGCTACCTTGTCGTTGACGGGCGCGAACTGGTACAAGGAGCGCAGCGGCTACGATCCATTGATAAGCTGGTGGGCAGAGAAACCTTACCTGGAACTGATTGAAGTTCTGAACGCCTACATCAAGACGTTGAGAGAGGACATCGTGGAGAGAAAGATGGTGAGATTCCTCCCATTACAAACAAGCCACTGGGTCGCGACTTTATCGTAAACGCCCTGCGGAATGAGGCGATTGCCTATTCGCCTGAAGAGCTTATCGATATTGCCGAGAAGGAACTCGCTCACCGCAACTGTCACCCTGAAACCGTAGTTGTAGTGGACGTAGCCGGGGCCGGTCCAACTGTTACGACCCGCCAATTCAGCGTTTGGCCTCAATGACTACGCGAAATCCGATGGTGCCAACGTCGTCTGTTGTGGCGTTTGAGCTGCGTTTGGCCGAGCGACAAACGGCAGGGGAGTTGATCCAGCAACCGCCGCGCACCACGCGCTCGGTGCCGCTTGATGGTCCCTTGGGATCTTTCCGGGAATCGTCGCTGTATGTGCCGTACCAATCCGAACACCATTCCCAGAGATT
>PVBE010703067.1_pt1 | contig 12233 bp, 11 predicted proteins | sample 1631181 | NCBI WGS metagenome assembly PVBE01 (sample SAMN08397723, study PRJNA350692) | Marine metagenome, whole genome shotgun sequencing project. | isolation source: water | place: Pacific Ocean | collected 2012-04 | reverse complement strand
CGCCTCGACGTCGCGCTGCCCGAAGCTGCCCTTCTGCAGGGACGAGGAGTCCACCCGGGCCTCCGACGACAGCATGCGCATCGCCAGCGACTCGTCGGACATCTCCAGGCTGAACACGGCCACCCCGACGTCCTGGTCCGGTGACAAGGCGGCGTTCACCGCCATGTTCAGGGCCAGGGAGGTCTTCCCCATGCCCGGACGGGCCGCCAGGATCATCAGCTGACCGCCCTGGAGCCCAGACGTCATCTTGTCGAAGTCGGTGAACCGCGTGTGCAGCCCGAGGACGTCGGTGGGGTTCTTCTGGCGGGCCTCGAGCTGGGTGAGGGCGGCGTCCACCAGGGGGCCCAACGCCTGCGGCTCGCTGCGCAGGGCCTTCTCGGCCCGCTGACGGACTTCGAAGACCTCCTTTTCCGCCTCCTCGAGGAACTCGGAGACGTCGGGGACGTCGCCGTACGAGCGCTCGACGATCTCGGCGCAGCACCGGATCATCCGGCGCAGCGAGGCCTTCTCGCGGACGATCCTGGCGTGGGGGGCGACGAAGGCGGCCGACGGCACCGCCTCCTCGATCTCGGCCAGGTACTCGCCGCCGCCGACGGCGTCGAGCCGGCCCATCTGCTTGATGCGCTCGTAGACGCTTAGCGAGTCCGCCGAGCGCCCCGCGCCGATGAGCTCGGTGATCACCTCGAAGATGAGCTGGTGGCGCTCCTCGAAGAAATCGTCGGCCGACAGGGCGTCGGAGATCGCGTCGTACGCGGTGGCGTCGAGGAGCAGCCCGCCGAGCACGTGGATCTCGGCTTCGGCGGACTGCGGTTGCTGCCGAGGGATGCCGGACACCAGGCGAACCTAGAGAGGGCGCGCACCAGTGGTCAACCGTTCAGTGGACCCACGATCCGTCCACAGGCCCGTCCACAGCGCGGCGCCGCCGGGGGCATTGCCCCCAGCGGGTCGCCGGCACGTTGTGAATTAGATGTCTCGGAGATCGAGGTCGGGATCGCCTGCATAGACGATCTCCTCCTCCTCCTCCTCCTCGAGCTCCAGCTCGGGGGGGAGGCCGTCCTTGCGGGTGACGGTGACCTTCAGCTCGGCCACCACCTCCGCATGGATCTTCACGGAGACCGTGTGATCCCCGAGCTCCTTGATCGGCTCCTCGAGCACGATCTTCTTGCGGTTGACGATGAGGCCCTGTGCGACGAGGGCCTCCTCGATGTCGCGGTTGGTGACCGACCCGAACAGGCGATCGGCCTCGCCCACGAGCATCGGGATCTCGATGACCGCCTTGCGCAGCAGGCCGGCCAGGCCTTCCGCCTCGACCTTCTTCTTGACCACGCGGCTGTTGACCATCACCTGGCGGTGCTGGAGCTGGGCCGCGTTGCGTGCGCTCGCCTCGACCGCCAGCCCACGGGGGAGCAGGAAGTTGCGGGCGTAGCCGGGCTTGACCTTGACCTGATCGCCGGTTTGGCCGAGGCCGTCGACGTCGTCCAAGAGGATGAGTTGCATGAAGGCCTCCTCTAGTGCGGCGCGATCGCCGTGTACGGCAACAGCGCGATCTTCCTGGCCCGCTTGATGGCCCGGGCGACCTTGCGCTGGTTCTTGGCGCAGAGACCGCTGATCCGCCGCGGAACGATCTTGCCGCGCTCGGTGATGAAGTACTTGAGGAGCTGGGGATCCTTGTAGTCGATCACCAGGGTGCTGTCGGCCAGGAACCGGTCGACCTTTCGGCGCGTCATGCGCTTCTTGGGGTAGCTGGCCATCAGTCGTCCTCCTTGTCATCGGCGTCGGCGTCGGCGTCGACGTCGGCAGCCTCCTCCGCCTCGGGCTCGTCCGCAGCCTCTTCGGCCTCGGGCTCATCCGCAGCCTCTTCGGCCTCGGGCTCGTCGGCGGCCTCTTCAGCCTCGGGCTCGTCGGCGGCCTCTTCGGCCTCGGGCTCGTCCGCGGCCTCTTCGGCCTCGGGCTCGTCCGCGGCCTCTTTAGCCTCGGGCTCGTCCGCGGCCTCCTCCGCCTCGGGCTCGTCCGCGGCCTCCTCGGTCTCGGGCTCGTCCGCGGCCTCTTCGGCCTCGGGCTCGTCCGCAGCCTCCTCGGCCTCGGGCTCGTCGGCGGCCTCTTCAGCCTCGGGCGCCTCAGCGGCCTCCTCGGTCTCGGGCTCGTCGGCGGTCTCCTCGGCAGGCGCCGCCGGGGCGGCCTCGGCGGCCTCGGTGGGCTCACCGTCCTCGTCATCCGACGTGGCCAGCGACTCCTCGTAGGCCGAGTAGTCTGGAGGCAGCGCCTCGGGGGCCGGGCGGCTGGCGGCCTCGGCGGCAGCCTTCAGCTCGTCCGGGGTGATGTCGGCGGGGCGTGCGCCCGGATCGACGTCATCGTCCACCTTGACGGTGAGGAACCGCATGACGTCGTCCCACATCTTGCAGTTGCGCTCGATCTCACTGACGACACCGGGGGGGCCCAGGTACAGGAAGTACAGGTAGATGCCCTTGGTGTTCTTCTCGACTTCGTAGGCCAGCTTGCGCTTGCCCCAGTTGTCGATACGCAGGACCTTGCCCTGCACCTTCTCGACGATGCCGACCACGCGCCCCTTGATCCGCTCGACGCTGTCGTCCGGGATCTCGGGCCGCAGGATGGTCGTCGTCTCGTACTCTCTTAGCAGTCCCTCCACGGGTCCTCCTTCTGGTCTGTGGCCCCGGCGCTCGGCCGGAGCAAGGGGACAGATACTTCCTCGCTACTTCCCTGGCGGAGCAGCCGCAGGCGACGCTTGTACGGGAGCTTTCGCCGGAGCGCCAGTCGGCGCCGTCGCGCCCGCGGCGGCCGGAGCTGCGGGGGCGGCTGCGGGCGCTGCAGCGGGGGCCTTGGCCGGAGCGGCCTTCGCCGGAGCGGCTTTGGCCGGGGCTGCTGCGGCCGGTGCGGCCTTCGCCGGCGCGGCGGTCGAGGTCGCCGCGGGGGGCGCACCCGGCACAGGCAGCGGATCGGCGTAGCCCTGCATGCCGGCGAGCACCGGGGCCAGCACCAGCGCCACGACGCTCATGAGCTTGATCAGGATGTTCAGCGAGGGGCCCGCGGTGTCCTTGAAGGGGTCACCCACGGTGTCGCCGACCACGGCCGCCTTGTGGGCGTCGGAGCCCTTGCCGCCGTGGGCGCCGCCTTCGATGTACTTCTTGGCGTTGTCCCAGGCGCCGCCTGCGTTGGACATGAAGATGGCCATCAGCACGCCGCACACCAGCGAGCCCGCCAGCAGCCCGCCGAGGGCGCCGCCGGTGGGGTCGAGGAGGCCGGCGACGACGGGCGCGAACACGGCCAGCAGGCCGGGGGCGACCATCTGGCGGATGGCGGCGGCGGTGGAGATGTCCACGCAGGCGCGGAAGTCGGCCTCGGCGGTGCCCTCCATGATGCCGGGGATCTCCTTGAACTGCCTGCGGACCTCCTTGATCATGTCGAAGGCGGCGGTCCCCACGGCCTTCATGGCCATGCTGGAGAACAGGAACGGCAGCATGCCGCCCATGAACAGGCCGACCATGATGGTCGGCTCCGTGATGTCGATGCCGGTCAGGCCGACCTGCTGGCGGAAGGCGGCGAACAGCGCCAGCGCGGTCAGCGCCGCCGAGCCGATGGCGAAGCCCTTGCCGATGGCTGCGGTGGTGTTGCCGACCGCGTCGAGCTTGTCCGTGCGCTCCCGGACGATCGGGTCCAACTTCGCCATCTCAGCGATGCCGCCGGCGTTGTCAGCGATGGGACCGTAGGCGTCCACGGCCAGCTGAATGCCTGTCGTGGCCAGCATGCCCACCGCCGACATGGCGATGCCGTACAGGCCCGCCGCCTCGTACGCCACGAGGATAGCTGCGCAGATGAGGATGATGGGCAACGCGGTGCTCGTCATGCCCACGGCGAGGCCGGAGATGATGTTGGTGGCCGCGCCGGTCTCCGAGTCGTTGGCGATGCCCTGGGACGGCGCCTTGGCGTCCGACGTGTAGTACTCGGTGACCTTTCCGATGGCGACGCCCGCCAGCAGACCGCCGACGATCGCCAGGAAAACGCCCAGCGCCGTGATGGACTGGGTGACCTGCCCGGCGGTGTCGACCCGCTGGATGGCGTCGGGGATGGCCCACTGGGTGATGCCGTAGCTCGCCGCGATCATCAGCCCGCCCGCGATGAAGGTGCCACCGTCCAGGGCGTGCTGCGGGTTGCCGCCCTCCTTGGTCCTCACGAAGAAGGTGCCGAAGATGCTCACGAGGATGCCGACGGCCGCCAGGATGAGCGGGAGGTAGACCAGGTTGTTCTTGTCAGGGTTGTCGGCACCCATCACCGACACCCAGCCCGCCCCGAGCACCATCGCGGCGATGAGCGAGCCGACGTACGACTCGAACAGGTCCGCGCCCATGCCGGCGACGTCGCCGACGTTGTCGCCCACGTTGTCGGCGATGACGGCGGGGTTGCGGGGGTCGTCCTCGGGGATGCCCGCCTCGACCTTGCCCACCAGGTCCGCACCAACGTCCGCGGCCTTGGTGTAGATGCCGCCGCCCACGCGGGCGAACAGGGCGATGGAGGACGCGCCCAGGGAGAACCCGGACAGCACGGTGAGCGTCTTGGTCAGGCCCCACTGCGCGCCGAACATGGCGTCGTAGAACAGGAACAATCCGCCGAGCCCGATGACCCCGAGGCCCACGACGCACATGCCCATGACCGAGCCGCCGTTGAAGGCGACGGCCAGCGCCTCGACGAGGCCCTTTTGGGCCGCGGCGGTGGTGCGCACGTTGGCGGCGGTGGCGATCTTCATGCCGAAGTAGCCCGCCAGGCCGGAGCAGACGGCGCCGACGATGAACGACAGGGCGACCAGCGGGTGGCTGGAGTCGCCCTGGCTGTAGGCCGCTGCGAGCAGGACGGCCACGGCGACGACGAAGATCGCCAGCACCCGGTACTCGCGGCTCAGGAACGCCATGGCGCCGTCCTGGATGTGACCGGCGATGGTCTTCATCCGGTCGTTGCCGGCGTCCTGCTTATGCACCCACTGCGAGCGCATGTAGGCGAAGATGAGGGCGAGCAAGCCCGCCGCCGGGACCAGGTTGATGTAGGTCTGCAAGTGCCTGTCGCTCCTAGCCCGCGTCCTTGGCGGGCCCGTTGATCTCGTTCGCGGATGCCCTGAAGCCTTCAGACAGCAGGGTCTCCACGGCGTCGGCCGCCTCGTCGATCAGGAAGCCGAGCTCTTGCTGCTCGTCCTTTCGAAACGGCGAAAGGACATGATCCGTGGCGTCTCCCCGAAGCGGCCGGCCGATGCCGACGCGCACTCGGAGGAAGTCCCGGATGCCGGCGTCCTGGAAGATCGACCTGAGGCCGTTGTGTCCTCCGTGCCCACCACCGTCCTTGACCTTCACGCGGCCGAACGGCAGGTCCAGCTCGTCGTGGACGACGACGATGTCGCCCTCGTCCACGTCGTAGAACCCGGCGGCGCTCGCAACCGAGCGGCCCGACAGGTTCATGAACGTCTCAGGCAGCAGCAGCACCGCCGGTGCGTTCGCTACCAGGGCCGTCGTGAACCGGCCCTTGAACTTCTTCTGACCGAGGGTCTGACCCGCTCTGCGGGCGAGCTCCTCGACCACCATGAAACCGACGTTGTGCCGGTGGGCTGCGTACTCGGGCCCGGGGTTCCCCAGCCCAACGACCAACGCACGTCCCACCGACCCGTGAGGCTACTCGCCCCCCTCCTTCTTCTCCTCGGCGCCCTCGGCGCCCTCGGCGCCCTCTTCGCCCTCGGCGCCCTCTTCGCCTTCCTCGCCCTCTTCGCCTTCCTCGTCCTCGGCGATCTCGTCCTCGATGCCGCGAGGCACCAGCACGCGAGCGACCGCGAACTCGTGCTTGTAGACGACCTCCGAGCCGTCCTCGACCTCGATGTCCGCGACGCTGAGCGACTGGCCCAGGTTGAGCATCGACACATCCATGGTCACGAACTCAGGGATGGCGGTGGCATCGCACAGGATGTCGACGTCCGGCCGTATCTGCCGCAGGACCCCACCCTCGTTGACGCCCGGCGGGTCGCCCAGGAGGCGGACCGGCACCCGCACGACGACCTTCTGGCCGTCGACGACCTCGAAGAAGTCGATGTGCAGCAGGTCGCGGGTCAGGGGAGTCTTCTGGATGTCCTTGGTCAGGACGACCGTGCCGCCCACCTCGCCGTCGCCCACCAGGCGCAAGCGGGTGTTGCGGCCCCTGCCGTTCTCCATGGCTGCGGTGAACTCAGCGGAGGAGAAGGCGATGGACAGGCTGTCGCCGCCCTTGCGGTAGACGACGGCCGGAACGAGGCCATCGCGGCGCAACTGCCGGGCAGGACCCTTGCCGCGGCCTTCGCGGGTCTGGACGTTGATATCTACGATTTCCATGACTGCATCTCCGTGCCGCGGCTCGCTGCCCCCCCGCCAGAAGCGAATCTCCCGTGATTTCGGGGGATTACGGCCGGCGGACGAGCGGCGAGATTGCTATCACAATGGAATCACAGGGGTCAAACAACGGCCCAACCCACGGAAGACACTGCGGAAAGCGACTTCCAAGATCCCCTCGCGTGCCTACTCGGCTGGAGTCGCCGGGGTGGCCACGGACACAGTGTCCATCCGGATCGTGAAAGGCAGCAGGAGCCCCTCTCGCAGCACGACCGCGTCCTCGGCGGACAGCCCCACGGCGAACTCGGCGGTCTTGCCGCAGCAGTCGACGCGCTCGGCGGGACCCAAGGGGATGGGCAGGGGGGGGACCATGCCGTCAAACTCGTCGACGCCCACGGTCTTGAAGACCAAGCTGCTCACCCGGAAGTCCTTGTCGTCCAGCTTCGCCTCGAGTGGACGCCAGACCAGGCGGACGCCGCCCTTGTCCGGATCACGCTCGGGGCTGAGCACGCCTGTCATCGTGCCGGCCGCCGCGCGGCCCAGGCGCTTCTTGATGCGGTTGTTGATCACCTGCAGCGTCAGCTCCACCCGAACGCCGTCCGGGCTCAGCTCGACGACCGGGTCCTTGAAGCGCCATCCGAAGCCACCGGCCTTGACCTTGATGGGGACGACGGCCTCCATCACCTGCTCGAACCACGCCTGGCGGATGACCAGGAAGGCCCCGTCGCTGTCGAACACGCTCCGATCGAAGCCCCGCGTCCGTTCGATGGCGCTGCGCCGCAGATCGCGCAAGCGCAGATCGCTCTCGCCGGCCCGCTTGAGAGTGTCAAGCTGGACCTCCTTGGCGCGTCGATCCGCCTCGAGGACCTTGAGCTTTGCGGGGTCTGCCCCGCCGCAGGCGCAGGTCAGGCCGAGGGACAAGGCGAGCAGCAGCGGGACGGTGCGACGGCTCACTTGACCGGGTCCACCTGGACTGCCCGCGTGCGGGCATTGACCCGGGTCGCGCCGAGCTCCATCTGCATGGGGATGAGCAGCTTGAGGCGGGTGGCCTTCATGTGCACGCCCTCCCGGACCTCCAGGGGCCAGTCGGACTGCACCTGGATCGGGATCGGGATCGGCGGGATGTTGGCGCCGACGTCGATCTCCACCTCGTGGCCGCCGGAGCTGCACCGCAGCTCCCCCATGTCCGACAGCTTGAGCAAGTTGCGCTCGAAGTAGATCAGGTGGCCGTGGACCGGCCCGTCGCACTCGCCCGTGCCGAACCGGATGTTGTAGCTGCCCGTGACGAAGAGGCGGTCCTGGGCGGGACGGGTGCGCACGCCGCGCAGCTCCCACCTGGCCTCCGGCACGCCCCCCTCTGCCGCCTTCACACCGCCGTACCCGTTGAGGAAGGCCTTGACCACCGAGGACACCAGATCGGCGTCGAGCGACAGGAACACCTGGCTCGCGCCGGAGACCTGGCCAGACAGCAGGGCGGAGACACGCCCGGCCTCCTCCTCGAGCTCGCCCTCGAGGCGGTCGCTCTCCTCCCGGGCCGACGAGATCGCGGCCTGGGTGCCCCGAATCTCGGCCTTGAGGGCGCGGATGTCGCGCTGGAGGGCCTTCACCTCGCTGTCGCCGCCACAGCCGGTCAGGACCGCGGCCGCGGCGAACGCCACCCACAGTCCAGACCCCATCAGCAGTGGATGACTCGCCCCGCGCACGGGGATTTTCTTACCAGCGTGGGGCCGAATCGTCCATGAAATCAGGCAATCGCAACGGCTCGCCGCCAGCGCTCCATCGCCGTGGTTCGCGCCTCGGCGTCCATCTGCGGCGTGAACGTCCGATCCTCGCGCCATGCCTGCTGCACCGCCTCGGGGCCGTCCCAGACGCCGGTCGCCAGGCCCGCCAGGAACGCCGCGCCCAAGGCTGTCGTCTCCACCATCTTCGGGCGCACCGTGGTCACGTCCAGCAGATCCGCCTGGATCTGCATGAGCAGGTTGTTGGCGCTCGCTCCGCCGTCGACCTTCAGTCGGCCGAGCTTCTGGTCCGCGTCCGCCTCCATGGCCCCGAGCACCTCGGCGACCTGGAGCGCCATCCCCTCGAGGGTGGCCCGGGCGATGTGGGCGCGGGTCGTCCCTCGGGTGATGCCGCTGATCACACCCCGGGCGTCGGGCCGCCAGTGGGGCGCGCCCAGGCCGGTCAGCGCGGGCACGAAGATCACGCCGCCCGAGTCGTCGACGGAGGCCGCGAGGGCCTCGATGTCCGGAGCGGACTCGACGATCTTCAGGCCGTCGCGCAGCCACTGCACGGCGGCGCCGGCGATGAAGGTCGAACCCTCCAGGGCATAGACGGGAGCTTCATCTGCAATGCGCCACGCCACGGTGGTGAGCAGGCCGTTGCTCGACGGGATGGGCCGGTTGCCGGTGTTCTGCAGGATGAACGCGCCGGTGCCGTAGGTGCACTTGGCGTCGCCGGGCGCAAAGCAGGCCTGGCCGAACAGCGCCGCCTGCTGGTCGCCGGCGATCCCCGCCACCGGGATGCCGTCGGGGAGCCCGGGCACGCCTTTGGTCGTGCCGTAGATCTCCGAGGAGCCCCGCACCTCGGGCAGCGCCACGCGGGGCACGTTGAGCATGCCGAGCAGCTCGTCGTCCCAGGCGCAGCTCTGCAGGTCCATGAACAGGGTGCGCGAGGCGTTGGAGACGTCGGTGACGTGGGCGCCACCCGCGGCCGCGCCGGTCAGCCGCCAGGTCAGGTAGCTGTCCATGGTGCCGAACAGGGCGTCGCCCACCGTCGCGGCCTCCCGCAGGCCGGACACGTGGTCCAGCATCCAGCGGGCCTTCGTGCCGGAGAAGTATGGGTCGAGGACCAGGCCGGTCCTTGCTCGGAACAGCTCCTCGTGGCCGTTTCGCTTGAGCTCTGCGCAGAAGTCGGCGGTCCGCCGGCACTGCCAGACGATGGCGTTCATCGCCGGGGCGCCGGTGGCCCGATCCCAGAACAGGCTGGTCTCGCGCTGGTTGGTGATGCCGATGCCGGCGATCCGCTCCGCCTGGACGCCCGCAACCGCCAGGCACTCTGCGAGGGCGCCCACGACGGAGTCCCAGATGTCCGAGGCGTCGTGCTCCACCCACCCCGGCCGGGGGTAGATCTGGCGGAACTCGCGGTAACCCTTGGCCTTGAGGTTCAGCTCGCGGTCGAGGAGCAGCACGGTGCTGCCGGTGGTGCCCTGATCGATGGCGAGGACGTGGTCTGCGCGATCGGTCACGCGCTCCCACCGTCGCACGGGTTCGACTGGACGGTGCACTCGTCGTCGCAGCACTTCAGCCCGTCGGTCTTGTCCTCCTCCTCCTTGGCCTCCGCGACGTAGCGCTCGCAATACTGCACCGCCTTGTCCAGATCGCCCTTCTGCTCGTAGGCCTTGGCGATGTTGAACAGGTACTTCGGCACAGGATCGGCGCGGTACGCCGCATCGAAGGCGGCGATGGCGTCGGTCCACCGCTTGTTGCCGTACGCCTTCTTCCCCTTGGTCTCGAACCGGGAGGCGCGATCGGCGTCGCCCGCAAAGGCGGCGGTCGGGATGGACACGGTGACAGCCGCCAGCACCAGGGCGACTGCCGAGAGCATCGGAGTGAGGCGTCGCATTGAAGGGGGCGGATGATAGCATCGCTTCCGGTATGGCCCACCACCTCGAGCTTCTAGCCTGCGTCGCAAGGTCGGACGGCGACGTCTCCGTCGAGGAGGCCCTGGCCATCCGCAGCTTCATGGACTCCGCAGGCACGTCGGTGGAGGACGTGCAGCGGGTCAGCGTGCTGCTCGACCTCAAGAACGACATCGACGTCGAGAAGGTCCTGGCCCGACTGGCCGGCCAGTGCACCGCCTGGTCCCTGGCCGAGGCGATCCGCGACGCCTACATCATCGCCTCGGCCGACGGCGAGGTGACCAACCATGAGATCTCGACCGTGGAGCGGCTCTTCGAGATCCTCAACCTGTCCCTCGAGCACCGGGCCAAGCTCCACCGGTGGGCCCGCAACGCGGCGTCGCAGCAGCTGCTCGGCATGACGTTCATCTCGGCGAACCTCGACCACGCCCGCACGGCCGAGGACTCCCCTGTCCTTCACGACCGGCGCATGGACCCCCAGCCGGAGCGACGCAAGCCGTCCATGCGCATGGATGTGGTCAAACGGAGCGTCCACGAGCTTGGCGACAAGGGCGACTGAGCCCTGGAAGGCGCAGCGTGAGTGGACCCCCGGGCGCGCCTCGGCAGCCCGTCGTCAGGGAGGCCCCGTGCGGTGGCGGGCGACGAACGCGTCCGGCTGCGCGTCGTGGTCCGGCTGTACATGCGCGTCGAAGCGGGTGCTCCTCGGCGTGCCGGCCCCGAACTCCACATCTCCCAGGAACCAGCCCGTCGACCACGCGTCGCCCGACGCCGGATCGTAGGCCACGGCGCCCATCTCCGCCCACTGGCTGCCGGGGATGATCAGGGGCACGGCATCCTCGGGGTGTTCGTGGTCGGGCCCCGAGTACTGGGCCAGGAACATCGACTGTCCGGGGAGGTCCGGCGGCGGGCCGTCCGCCTGGGGGAACACCGGTGCGCCGGCGAGGTACCCCACAGCCAGGAGTCGATCGTCTGCCCAGGACAGCCCCGTCACGCCCTGGTGGTCCGCGCCCGTGACATGCGCCGCCCAGCCGGGGGTGCCGATGTTGAGGGCGATCTGCGCCACGAAGCCGTCGCTGCCGTCGTCCGATCGGAGCTGGACCGTGTTGGTCAGGGCCCCGTCAAACCGACCACCGACGTACAGCGACCGCTCCGCCAGGGCGTCCCCGATCTCCCAGTCGGTCACCATGTCGAAGCCCCGCGCGGTCCCGGCCCCGGAGATCTGATCCGCCCAGGCGAGCCCGCCGTCCGGGCCGTACCGAACGACGACCACGTCGTTGCCCGGCTGCGACAGGTTCACCTGGCGGGTGCCGCCCGGGTTCAGCCCCTGGAAGAGCACGGAGGAGTCCGTGTCGAACAGCCCGTACACGCCGCCGTCCGGGAGCACGATAACCGCCCGGCCGAACTGGTCGCCGCCCTGCCCTTCCTTGAACGCCCGCACCAGCGCGCCGTCCGGTCGATACACGGCGATGAAGGCGTCGGAGTTGTTTACGCCGGTCAGCTCGACCACGTCGCCCGCGCCCCCCTCGCCCAACACCGCGTCCCCGGTCAGGTTGCCGGTGACCGCGATGAGGCTGTCGTCGGCGGATACCGACACGTCGGTCACCTCCTGACGCTGATCCCCTTCCACGCCGGAGACCCACGCGATGGTGCCGTCCAGGCGGTACCTCGCGACGAAGCCTCCACCCGGTCCCGCCTCGGGGATCACGTGGCTGTCCTCCGCTCCGGAGTTCAGCACGAAGTCAGCGGCCGTGTGCCCCCCGCCGACCACGAAGCCTCCGGCGATCGCAGCGACGGAGATGACGGTGTCGTGGCCCTGCCCGGTCAGCCTGCGCGCCCAGGCGACGCTGCCGTCGGGCATCAGCCGGGCCAGGAAGTAGTCTTGCCCAGCCGCCGGCGGGAGCGGCTCGTCGGCCAGCGGGGCCTGACCACCGTCGGCCTCGACCCCCGCCACGACCACGGAGCCGTCCTCGAGGACCGCCAGGTCCGTGGAGTGCTGCGCCGCCAGGTCGCCGATCTGGCGGGCGGAGACGAAGGCGTTGCGGCAGTCGTCCCAGCGCCCGGGATCGCCGTCGTCGCAGTCCAGCAGATCACCCCAGGGAGACTCGGGCGGGGTGTGGCCGTCGTCGTCGGCGTCTTCGTTTCGGACCGCTTCGCCCAAGGACCAGCCCACGTCCTCGGCCGTGACGAACGGTGCGCTGGCGAAGTGAGCCAGCGCCGGCCGGACCGGTCCGCCGGCCGTGTCG
>PVBE010394829.1_pt1 | contig 12233 bp, 8 predicted proteins | sample 1631181 | NCBI WGS metagenome assembly PVBE01 (sample SAMN08397723, study PRJNA350692) | Marine metagenome, whole genome shotgun sequencing project. | isolation source: water | place: Pacific Ocean | collected 2012-04 | reverse complement strand
CGCCATCTGCGTGGGTCACCTTGATCAACCCCACCTCGGGATCGAAGTGCCCCGGATGCTCTCGCCGGTTGCGCTGGATACGACTCTCGGTCGCCACACCAAAACCGATCTTGGCCGGGACCAGCGCCGAGTTGGCTGCGATCAGCGCCTTGGCGCAGGCCAGGCTCCTCCGCCCACCCAGCTGGCCGACATCCTTCGCCTGGTGGTCATCGACGCCAAGGGAGGACATCGATCGATCGGTGTTTTCTTGAACTTCAACCGCGGCCATCTCCCGCTCGACTACACGATGACCAGCAAGGTCGCCGAGGGCAGCGTCCAGGCGTTGCTCGGGCGCGTCATGCTCAAGGGCAACAGTCGGGAGCTCCTGCCGGCGGGAACGTATCGGGTGTACGCGATGCTGGGAGATACTCTGGGCGGCTCTTTCCGCCACGTACCGAAGGGCGCTCGGCTGCACTCGAATCCGCTGACGATCACGATACGTTAACCGGCCAACAGCAGCCCGGCCAACAGCAGCCCGGCCAGCCGCTGGCTGGGCGATGGCCGCCTCACTCCGGAAACTCCACCTTGAAGCCGTCAACTTCTCTCTGCGCATCGGGGTTGTCCTGATCCACCTCCACGGTGACCCGCAGCTGCAATTTCTTGGGGTGCCTAGACAGGGTCTCGACCGTGACCACCGTGACCGATGACCAGAGGGTGACGCGGTATATTCTGGAGGCCAGGCTCAATCCGGCGATCGTCATCCGTCCCGCCGCGTTGCTCTGACCACCCTTGCCCGCTGGCATGCCGAAATGGATCTGTGCCGAGACCCCCTTGACCGGTTGGCTGTCGGCATCGACGAAAAACAGCTCGAGCACCCGACCTGGATGCAGAGCGAGGTCCAGCCTCGACGACGAATGGTCTTCGAGCCGAACTTTCTGGATCCCGGAGGTGAGGCCTGGGCTGGTGACCTCCACGCGATACTCTCCGCCCTTCAGTCCGGTCAACTGGTAGTGACCGCGCTGATTGCTGTAGATCGTCTGGCCCAGGAGACTGGGCTTCCCGAAGGGGATGATGATCACCTTGGCCTTGGCGACGGGTTGCCCGTGCTGATCTCGGACCATCCCCGCAATGCCCGCACCCCGACGGAGGGTTACGGTCGCGACAAGCCTGTCGCCCCGACGTTCCAGATGATCGACCTCACTGATGTTGCTGGGCAGATAGCCTGGCACCTGGACCTCGAGAACCAGCTCCTGCAACAGGCTTTCCCTCATACCGAACGTGTGCCGGCCTTCCTTGTCGACCACCGAAGGTCTGGTCACCGAATTTGAACCATTGATTCGCGCGACCCGGACATAAACCGGTTGGGGAACAATGACGGGGCGCCCGTCGGCGTTTAGAAAGGAAAGCCCGAGGTGCAGTTCCCGCTCTATCTTGAAATCGAGGTGCTGAGCTGCCTTCGTCCGATCCAGCGAGCACGTTTGGGTGAAATATCCAGACTTGCCCACCTTGACCTGCTGGGCAAGTCTCTTCGGCACCTGGTCGATCGAATAATATCCGCTGCCGTCGGTCAACGCCATGTGCGGGTTGCCCGCGAATGGGAGATTCAACTTATTCGCCCAAATGCTGACCCACGCCCCGGGCAAAGCGCGCCCGTGTCGATCGGTGACATACCCGCTGACCGAGACGTGCTTGGGGGAGGTCGGCGCCCCCTTGCGTGCCTCTGCTGACCCTGCCTTGTTGTCCGCTGCTGACCGTCCCATTCCGTCCGGCTTGATTCCGCTGACGCTGCTACTGTTCTTGCCCTGCATCGGAACGCCGGAGCCCGCGTCCCGATCCAACCTGGCTGTCCCAGTCTCTGCCCGCAATCGGTCCCGGTCTGCGCCAGGCCTCCCTGACGCGTCTTCGCGGGCGCTGGCTCGGCGAAGTTCCTTCGACCGCTGACCGTCGTTTTCCCCCGGAAAAAGTGTCGGCTTCAATAGCACCCCGACCATCAGCAGCGAGAGGGCGATCAGGCCTGCCACCATGCTCTTGGCCATGCTGAACCCAACGGCTACCTTTACCGGAGACAGTAACGCCGTGATGGCGGGCGGGGCCGGGAGCGGCGGTGCGGCTGCGGCATGAGTTTCCTGGAGCAGTGACACGATGGCGGTGGTGCTGAGAGCCGCTCCACGGCTTCCCAGTGACTCTCGAAGCCGTTCGAGACCCAGGCGAATCCGGGACGAGACCGTTCCCACAGGCCAGCTCAGCGCGTGAGAAACCTCACTGTGGGTCAATCCCAGCCCAAAATGGAGTTCGAGGGGAACGCGGAGCTTTTCCGAGAGGGACCCGACAAGGTCTTCCAGACTGAACTGCGGACCATCCGCCCGCTGCTCGGTGTCCCGGGCGACCTTCTGTTCGCGTGTCGTCCTCCGCTGTTCGGCCCGACGCTTCGTCAACGATTCATTCACCACTACTCTCCTGAGCCATGTTGCGGGATTGTCCAGCGTCTCCTTCCGGCCAGCCTTCTCCGACAGCTTGATGAAGGCGTTCTGAGCGCAGTCTTCGGCCAGAGCGGAGTCCCTGAGAATCGCGTAGCTGGTGCGAAAACAGCCCTCCCAGTGCCGATCCAGCAATAACTTCAGTGATTGGTCGAGCGAGTCGTCGCAACACCCCCGATAGAGTTCCTGGTCACTCGGGGACATCACGCGAGCCCTTTTGCGGACCGGTGGTCGTTGTGTTCTCAGCATGTCTGTTGGCTCCATTCCCAGTGCCGTTTTGGGAAAAGAACGCCGCCGACAGCCCTGTCACATCAGCGTTTTTTCGGAATCTGGCTTTTTTGCCTGAGTGGTTAGAGCAGATCGCGCCGTCACGCACCAGGTCCAGGGCGGTAGGAGGAGTCATGTCTGTGCCTGGAGAGTATCATTTTTCGGTATAGCCAGCAGGCGAACAGGCCCCATCCAGCGGGGATCGAGAGGCCACATCCTGGACAAAATCCCAGCGAACTTACCCTAAGCGGTCAAGCAGAGGCCACAAATGCGAATATCCGGGCTATAGGGATCATGGGAGATGACTTCTGTGAAATCTCAGCTGATTTGTAGGGGGATCCCTGCTCCAGACAACCATTCATAGGGTGAGGATCCGCTGTTTTCTATTCAGCAACACATCGCACCCATCCAAGGTGACTCATGGCCAATATTCTGGTGGTTGACGACGAAAAGATAATCTGCCGTTTCATGAAGGCCGCGGCCAGTAGCTGGGAGCATACCGTGACGACGGCCCTCGACGTCACCGCAGCAGAAAAGCGGCTCCAAACTCTGGACATCGACCTGGTCATCACCGATTTCAACATGCCGGGCCGCAATGGTCTGGCCCTGATCGAGTTGATTCGCAGCCTGGACCTCAGGTTGCCGATCCTCGTTCATAGCGCCTCGGGAAGGTCTGCCGAGATGCTCGCCGCAGGCGCCGATCAGGTGTTGCCCAAACCGGCGGACCTCGCCAGCCTGAAGCAAGCGATCACCCATCTGCTGAACACCAGGGACACCAAGGCCGTGCGACGCCCACTTTTGCAGCCTCACAGCTAACCAGAGGCCCCTACCTGCGCAGTGACCGCCCCCCACCATGTGCCTGGCTCATACCAAGCGGGCACACACGGACTGTCGCTATTCAGCTACCCCGAATGGCTGAATACCATCCGCCGGCTGACCCTATGTGGTGTTGGCACCCCGGTAATTCAGTCCGACTCAAAACTCAGAAGACCGAAACCCGAACGCGCAGTGAACGCCCCTCATCTGAGAAATTCTCGAATTTTCCCGAATCAACACACGGGAAGACGCATTGAACCCTACAGGACAACCACTTGTGCTCCAACTAAGGGCCCTAGGCTCACGGTGGTGTGCCCACTGAATCATCGCAAGTGATGCACTGGTGATGGCCTACAGGCTCATTGCCTGTTCGAGAACGCCAACCCCGAGAGGAGCGAAGGATGACCCGAGGAATCATCGCCAGTTGCATCTTGGCCGTCATGGTATCCCTGCTCGTGGCACCTGCGGTCCGTGCCGGCGGCTGATGAGTGCCGGGAACCAAACCCTTCCTGGAGTTCCAGGACAATCAGAGCGATCCGACACGCTGGGAAGCCTGGTGGAAACACCACCGAGAGCTCTACCTCACGATTCGGCAGAAACGCAAGCAGCAAGACAGCAGCCAAGGCAGCAGAAGTACCTCCTACAGCACCGCAGAACGATCCCAAGCGATGGCTGCGCTCGTGGCGGCACTGGATGACCGGGATCGCAGCGTGCGGCTTGCAGCGGTCGTCGCCTTGGGGAAGGTCGGCGGTCCGGACCAATCGCGGCAGGTGGAGAGGCGGATGACCGCGGATCCGGCCTGGCAGGTGCGCCACGCAGCAACCCTGGCCCGCGGCCTGTTGAAGGATCCGAGTGCGGGCCCGCGACTCGTCAAGCTGCTGCTCGATCCCCGCGGGGAGGGACACCAGCGCAGCTTCGCCGCGGTCGCGCTCGGTTTCCTCGGAGACCCCAAGTACGTGCCCCAGATCGAGACAGTGATCCGGCGTCGGGATAATATCGGCGTTCAACTCTGCGCCTGTCTCTCCCTGTCGATGTTGCATCACGAGCGGTCCGTTCGACTCCTGGGGCAGGTCCTGGCCAATCCCCGGAATAACAGAATGATGCGCACCCTGGCCGCATACGGATTGGGACGACAGCCCGGTAAGTCGGCCCTGGATCAACTCGTCCGCCCGCTGGGGCTGCGCCGTGACCAGCCGATGGTGCTGCGGGCTGTTGCGCTAGCCCTCGGGCAACGTTCTGAACGTTCGGCGACCGCGATTTTGCGTCGGATGATCAGCCGAGTCGAAGACATCCCGACCAAGGGATTCGCCTATCTCTCACTGGCCCGGCTTCGGCAGCCGGACCAGACACCCTTTCTCATCGATGCGCTGAAGCGCGCCCGCTATTTACTGCGTCCCTTCGTCGCGCTGGCCCTCGGGATTCAAGGAGACGCGGCAGGGCGCTCTACGCTGCGAAAGTACATTCACCGCTACCGCAATGATGACAGTTACTACTCTGCTGGAGCGATCGCTCTGGGCCTGCTCAAGGACAAGCAGTTCGTCGGCGGTGCGATTGCCAGGCTCCGCGACCGCAAGGATCCAGGATACAAGCCGTACTGGATGTCGGCACTCGGGCTAGCGGCAGACCGCTCGGCGGTCCCGGTGTTGATCGAGCAGTTCAAACAGCGCCCGAAAAGCTGGGAGGTCAGGTATGCGGGCACGGTCTCGCTGTTGGCACTCGGCAACTCTGAACCGCTGAAGATACTCCCTGGCGATCTTGCCAGCAGCGACCGCCCGGTGCGCGTGCTCTCGGCACTGGCGCTCGGAGAAACTGCTAGCCGGACCGTGATCGGGGACCTGTGCCGCGCACTGAAGGATGGCGAAAAACAGGTCCGGTTGAATGCCACGATCAGTCTTGGCCGGTTACTGGACAAGACCTCACCGCATGGATCTCTGCGTCAGCTGGTCTTTGGCTACAACTACCAGCTGACCCCACTCAACCACTACCTCGGTCATATCTTCGGCCTGATCTGGCCGGGAGCCGGCCGTGGATCCTCCACCCAATCCAACAGTCCGGCAGCGGGCGGCAGTGGTGTCGGCGGCATTGCGGGAGGTGGCGTGACACGCTGATCAGGTCAGGCGGGAAACGCCAGATCGATCGATACGCGCCACCCACCGCCACGCGTCGGGCGCTCCCCGCACCTGCGAGTCGGGTCCCGCTCGAACTGTTCGCCCCCGTGGTCTTTCCCCAGCTGTCTGCAACCGCTCTGAGCCAGCCCCGCGCAACCGCTGCCTTTTCGACCCGCAGGGTGTAGCTAACCGCTTGACGGATCTGCCGACTGACTGGATGCCGAACACCGAGAGCGCTTCACGACCGTAGGCTAACCTCCGTCGTCCGCTCATGGCGGGTCCTGCACGATGTCGTCGAGGCCAACCAAGAACTACAAAGAGAAGCTGCCGTTGTGGCGGCCCCTCAGGTAATCTCGCATCTCGCAACATCTCATGGGCTGTTGAAACCGCTGGAGGTAGTCGCATCTCGACCGATGACCGTATCGCTGAAGGACCTGCCGGCAACTCCATGCTCCGGCGTGACGTCGGCGTATTTGGCGCGGTGATGATGGGGCTTGGATCGATCATCGGCACCGGCGTCTTCATCTCCATCGGTGTCGCTGCCGGAATTGCCGGTCCCGCACTGATCATGGCGATTGCCCTCGCCGCGCTGGTCGCAACGGCCAACGGCATGTCCAGCGCCCAGCTGGCTGCCAGTCATCCGGTGAGTGGAGGCACCTACGAGTACGGTTATCGCTACCTCGCCCCTCCATTGGGATTCACCGCCGGCTGGATGTTCCTCTGTGCGAAATCGGCCTCCGCCGCAACCGCGGCGCTCGGATTGGCCGGATACTTGCTTAATAGCTCTGGGGCAGCGCCCGGCCCGTGGCTGGTCCCCGTCGCCGTCGGCACCGTCATCACCGTCACTCTCGTCGTCATCTCCGGCATCCGACGCTCAAATATGGCCAACATCGTCATCGTCACGCTGACGCTGCTGTCCCTGACGTTCTTCGTCGCCGCGGGGCTACCCCTGCTGATCGGCTCGGGCCAGCGCCATTTCACCCCCTTCTTTTCGCCGGCCGACACCGGAGGCGGAGGCCCGCTTGAATCGGTACTCCATGCGACCGCGCTGATGTTCGTGGCGTATACCGGATATGGCCGGATCGCAACCCTGGGGGAAGAGGTCCGGGAACCCCGGCGCACGATCCCGCTGGCCATCATCGTCACGCTCGTGGTTTCGATGCTGCTCTACATCGCCGTGGGAGCCGTCGCCGTCGGAGCCGTCGGCGCCGAGCGCCTGGCCTCGGCCACGACCGCCACCGCAGCGCCGCTCGAGGTCCTCGGTCGGGACTTCGGGGTTCCGGGCGGGGGCTGGATCCTGGCTCTGGGAGCAATGACCGCGATGCTGGGGGTGCTGCTCAACCTGATCCTCGGTCTCTCCCGCGTCTGGCTAGCCATGGGCAGGCGCGGGGACATGCCCCGGGGCCTCGCGCGGATCGACGCGTCGGGATCCACACCCGGGCCGGCCGTCATCACGACGGGCATCGTCGTCGCCGGACTGGCGCTCATCGGAAACGTCAAGACGACCTGGTCCTTCAGCGCCTTCGCGGTGCTGATCTACTACGCGATCACCAACCTGGCGGCACTCCGGCTGCCCGCCCCGGACCGCCTCTACCCCCGCTGGATCTCTGTCTGCGGCCTGCTGGCCTGCCTGTTCCTCGCATTCTGGGTCGATCTGCTGATCTGGGCCACCGGCCTGGCGTTGATCGCTGCTGGGGTGCTGTGGCATGCCGCGGCCAGCAGGCTGGCCAGACCAGACGGAGACTCCCATCGTTGACCGGGCACCGTCACGGCCCGACTGGCGCAGAACTCCAGTCCGCCTGACAGAAAGCTAGCACCCCGCCCAACGAGCACACGGCAAACCCTCGCCCTCCCAGCGGCTCATTTGGTCGACGCAGCCCAGGCCTTCCACTCGTCGATCGATTTCTTACGGCTGGCCCGGCTGCCGTAAAGCCAGTTGCAGGCGTAGTCCTTGGCGCTGCACGTCCGCAGGGCGCGGTAGGCGCCGAAGCGTACCCAGCCGTCCTCGTCATCGAGCAGCTGGACCAGGCGCTGGATCGAGGCCTTGGTCTGGACACCACCCAGTGCGACGGATGCGGGATAGCGGCCCCGCGCATTGAGCTTGGCCAAGCGCCCGAACAGGAGATCCTGCCCTGCGCCCTTGTCGACCTCGGCCCGGCCCAGCTCCAGGATCGCGACCTGCAGCACTTCGGGCAGCGTGTAGACACTATTGGTCAGCGTTCGACTCGCCGGGATCGCCTCCGACTGGCGCTTGTCGAGCAGCGCAGCCACCTCCTGCTCCTTCTCTGCGAACTCGATGATCTTTTTCAGCTGCGCGACCTTGTTCTGGCCGGCCCGGCCGAGCAACTGCATCGCGGGGATGACGATCCAGTGCTCCTGACTCGGCAGCTTTCGCCATTTGGAATCCGCCGACGGAGGTCTCAACCGCAGGTAGCCGCCGATGATCTTCTGCGCGACCCGGATCGATCCCTTGTAGTCGACCCGCTCCAGGCGTGCCAGTGAGCGTGCACGCAGCGGACTGGGCATCGTCGTGCCGAGAAGCCCTGCCGCCTTGGCGCCTCCGACCTGGCGCGCCCCCCCGCCCAACGAGCGGAGCTTTGAGTAGGCCGCCAGATATTGCTGGTGAACCTTGCGGTACTGCAACAACAGCTGAGCTCGATCGGCACCCGAGGCGCGACGCATCTTGGCCAAGAGTGCCGTCCGCTGGGCCTGCAGACGGCTGACCTCCGCCTGTGCGGCGGCGATTTCGTTGGCCGAGCCCGGCTTCGCCGCGCCCGGCTTCGCCGCGCCCGGTTGCCGTGCTGGCACCTTGGCCCGCCCGCTGTTACCGATCGCCCATCGCTCGAGCTGTGCGGCGATCAGCTTCTTGTCGGAACCCAGCGCCTGACTCAAATTGAGCAGGTCCATCGCATGCAACCTCAGGGCCGTGAACTCGGTGCTGTCCTCGACGACCGCCAGCAATTTCTTGTGCCCCGGTTTACCCATCTTGGCCAACGCCTCACAGGCAATGAAGCGAACCACCGGAGCCAGATGCTTCAAGGCACGACCTCGCTCCCGGCCAGCGAAGGCCGAGCCTCCGCTGGCCGCACGCAAGCTGGCCGCACGCAATTTGGTGTGGGCTGCTCTGTAGTCCTGCGTGACCTTACGGTACTCCTTCGACAAGCGATCGCGCTCGGCACCCGTCGCGGGCCGCATCTTGATCAAGACTGCGTTCATCTTCGTCTGCAGCCGCTTGACCTCTGCCTGGGCCGCCGCGATGGCTTGCTTGGGTCCGCCTTCGATCATCTCGATAAGCTGCGGCCCGGCCTTCGCATCCCCCATTACCGAGAGCGCAGCCAGTGCCAGCTGCGCAATCACCTGGGCCCTGGTCTGCTTGTCCGGGAGATCGACGCGCCAGTGGGGTCTGGGCACCGGAAAGGACTCGATTCGGCGGCTACACGCCAGGTAGATCTTGCGCAGCAGCGCGGCGCAGCGCTTGTCCCCGTCAGCCACACGCCCAAGCGCAGGTATCGCCGCAAAAAGGATGTCTGCGTTCTTGCCGTTGCGCGCCACCAGCCGTCTGAGCGGCTCCTTCGCCCTGGGCGAACCGGTCTTGCCCAACGCGTCGGCGACCAACATCACCTTGCCCACCTCACCTCTGAGCAGCTCGGTCAGCGCCGGAGCCAGGGACGGGGAGCGGCGTTCAGACAGCGCGACCAGCGCTCGATTACGTATCACCCGATCCTTGGACCTCGCCAGCTGGAGCAGACGATTGGATGCCATCCCACCGGTGTAGGCGCCGAGCATCGTCGTGGCGTTGCGGCGAACGAAGCGGTGAGAGTGCTTGGTCAACTCGATCACCGGCCCCACACCCTCCGAGTCGAGCCCTCGCAGACGATTGGCAAACGGTTTGCCAGGCCCGTACGGATGGGCGCTGGCCACCTCGGCCATCGCCATCCTGAGTAGCATACTCTGGTAGGGTGATGCTCCACGCTGGGGGCTGGGCAGTCGCCGGTCCATTGCTCCGACCGCGGAAAGCACCTGCTCGGCGATTTGCTTCATGGCGCCCGTTCTACGAGCCCTGCTGGCCGCATAGTGCGCCGGCTGGCCGATCAATATCAGGTACTCGACCGATCCGGCCCGGGAGACAGTCGCCGGGTGCAGGTCTGTGCGCAACATGATCGCCATCGAGAGCCAGTGCAGTGGATGGCTGTCCTTCGGCGGGAAGTGACTCTTGTGCCTCGGCTTGCCTCTGCCGGTCAGCTCGACCTGGTGCGGCGTCTTCCCGGTCTCGGTCGGCTTGGTCCAGCGCAGGTGACTCGGCATGTCGATGGTCGTGATTCCCGAGAACCCAGCCGAGGCTGCGGCGACAGTGTATTCGTTCCGCGGCGTGACCTCGACCGAGCCTTCACCGGATTGCTTCTTGGGAACCCGCCCGGTACCGGTCAGCGTGGGTGCGGGAAGGCCCTTGACCCAGTCGGTGGGTAACCCGGGCGGTACAGCCACGTCGAGATCGGCACCGGTCTGCGACGTCGCGCAGAGCATGCCACAGAGAGCCACCACAAACAAAACACCTACTGCCCCACCTCGCCTACAATCCGCCATTGCTCGCGCCTAGTTCAAGGGTTCTCCGGATCTCCGCAGCCCCTGGTGATGGACTGATCTGGCCCGAAGCAGGTCGACCACGCCAGTCTACCTAAAGAGCTGTCGAAAACACAACGTCGAAAACACAACATGGAGACCTGTTCGCACACCACGACGCCTCAGTCATCCGAGAGGACCCCCGCGTGGCCCAACTTCTCGGCCAACGCCACGGCCACCAGGCGATGTCCCGTGGCGTTCCAGTGGCAGTAGTAGGGCGGCTCCTCGACAAAAAGGGTGCGATGGGCCACTGAAGCCTGGGGACTGACGGAGGACAGTAACTCGACCGAGACATGTCGTCGGGCAAATTCCCAGTACTCCTCTCGAAGTGCCTGATCGCTCACACCCTCTCGAGTATCGGGAAACGCGTAATTGAGTCGGCCCGAGGAAAGTACCAGCGGGAGCACCATCACCAGCTGGACGCCACGGGCCTGACTGCCTCGCGCGATCGCTCGCATATTGGCCAGGTAATCATTCAGGTACACACGACGCTTGGTGAACTGATCCGGAAGCGGTGTGCCTCGCAAGCGGCGAAGGAGTCGGAACAGCCCGAGCCCGCCCACGAGCTGGATACCGGGGGATCCGACTGAGCGCTGATGATCTTCGCGGCTGGCCGGGTTGCTGTCGTTGATCCCCAGGTAGGTGATGATGACGTCCGGCCGGTAGTCGAACAGCTCTGATTCGAGGTATCGTCTGGCCTGATAGGAGGAGTAGCCGACCACCCCGGCGTTGATTACCTGGTAGCGGCCCCGCTGGCACAGGATTTTTTCCAGTTGGTGCGGATAGGCCTCTTTCCGCTGGACCCGATAACCGAATGTCACGGAGTCGCCAAGACAGATGATCCGCTTCACCCCGGCCTCCGGTTGCCGTAGGATCGGCTCGTCCGCTCTGAATCCCTGGGCATTGATGACCCAGTCGAACGGACGCCCCAGGTTGCCGATGTGCCGCTTCAACCCCCGCCGGTTTTTCCAGAACAGCACCGGGTCGGGTTCGTGGACCTCCGTGTCCTGCAGATCTTGCAGGAAGTACTCCGGCACGCCCCAGACCGACAAGACCAGTCGACTGCCGATCTCCAGCAACACCAACACCAGAGTGGCCATCACGATCCCGTAGACCAGCTTACGCGCCCGTGGTATCTCTCGGCGACGGGCTGTGTTTACCGGCGGGGTCTCCGCCACGTTACTCTCCTCAGAAAGCGCTGGGTCGGGAGTTTCACGCACCGCTCCGTCCACCGATTTGACTGCCTGGTGGTGTCTGTGGGAGCTGAACGGCCTTCGACCAGCGGATCATCGACCGATCCGTGCCTGCTTTCAGCTTGCCAGATGAGGAGGTGATTCACAAGACCGGACGAGCTGAGAACACCCCTCAACCCGTGGGTCCGCTGTCATCGTGACAGTGAGCACACCGCCGTCTCCGAGGGCGCGATCACTCCCACAGGTGTATAATCCTCATGTGGACGACACGAGCCTCGGTGGGCAGGCCGGCCAGTTTCCCCAGACACGCTGGGCCTCGGTGTTAGCCGCTATCGATCCCGAGCAGGGAGTCCAGCACCTAGGTCGCCTGATTCAGCAATACTGGCGACCGGTCCCGTAAGAAGACAAAGGGGTCGGTGGAATCGGCGGATTCCTCCCGCAATCGAGATGCCGAAGGCCTTGAGAAGGGATAGGATGGGGTATGGATTTCGCCAAACTCAGCGAGAAGGCCAGGCAGCTGTTCGAGGAAGCCCGGGAGCAGATGTCACAGGCACAGTTCTCGGACAAAGTCGTGGAGGCGCTCGCCTCGGCGCGCTCGATGCTTGTCGAATCGGAGCACGCCGCCAAGCTCGGTGAGCTGCTGCAGCTGGCCATGCAGGAGGGGCAGGAGATGACCGACAACGCTGCCGAGCGAGTGGCCACGCTCTACAGCGACTGGACCGGCAAGTCGGTCACGGCCGACGAGGTCAAGTCTGTCGCGCTGAAGGCCGGGG
>PVBE012250912.1_pt1 | contig 12234 bp, 13 predicted proteins | sample 1631181 | NCBI WGS metagenome assembly PVBE01 (sample SAMN08397723, study PRJNA350692) | Marine metagenome, whole genome shotgun sequencing project. | isolation source: water | place: Pacific Ocean | collected 2012-04 | reverse complement strand
TAGGACTTCTGGGGTTACTCCTCCTGGGACAGCTCAGCCACCCAGAATGTCTAGGACTTCCGGGGTTTCTACCTCTCCTCGGACGGGTCAGCCGCCCAGAATGTCTAGGACTACTGGGGGTTCTACCTCTCCTGGGACGGCTCAGCCGCCCAGAATGTCTAGGACTCCTGGGGCCTGGGACGGCTCAGCCGCCCAGAATGTCTGGGACTTCTGGGGGTTCTACCTCTCCTGGGATGGCTCAGCGGCCCAGAAAGTCTAGGACGTCTGGGGTTTCTACCTCTCCTGCCGCAACACTCGGAAAATGTGAGAGTGCTGTTGCCAAGACTTCCGCCGCCCCCTCCCCCACTTTGAACATGGAGCGACTCGTTGCGTTTCTGTTCCCTGCGAGTATCTGCAACACCCCCATTCGCCATGGTCTTCTTTTTCGGGATTCCTGCTTATTCTTCCCTGGGGCGGTATTCCGAAAGGGAGGGACGCCCACAAAGAAGGGCGTGCGGCCTCAGTCCCAGCAACCCGGCCCCATCACTAACAAAAAGACCGGGCAGCCAAAGGCAGTCCAAGTCCAAGCCCGCCGGCCCAAGAGCCTCTAGACTTTGTCACGAAACTGCGTCGAACCTGCCCCACAGGCCTAATGGGAGAAAGTCTGCGGTGAGTACGCTGTTTTCAGCAACCAGGCTTCTAACCAGACTTCTGGGAGAAGTCTGGTTTTCCTGCCCACCCCTCCCACGCTTTTTGGCTTCCCTTTTCGCTTCCCTTTTCGTGGCGGAAATGGAAGCGGCCCCCGCGATTGGGGAGAGGGGGGGCGGGAAGCCGCAACAGACAGCAACAGGCGAGATGGAGGAGACCCATGGAGACCCCCACACCCTCAAGCGAGATGGAGGGGGGAAGCCCCCCCCCAAGGGTCCCTCCCCCCATGTGGTCTAAGGTGCCCTGTATCCCTTTAAAGGCTTCATCTAATACCTCCATGCATATCCATAGCCATTTTAGTTTTGCAGTTTAGGCCCAGGCTATCCAGCCCGCCAGGCTTCGTGTCGTGGCGCTTCCGTTGCTGCGCCACGAGCAAAGACAGTAGACAAGAGCGGAAGACAGACGATCTTGCGCTGCCGAGCAAGGATAAGTTGACCCGGCTCCAACCTACTTTACAGACCTCGACTTTGCTGATATAGTGAAGGGTCCACAGTAAGAAACGGCTTATTGCCAGGCTACGCCATACCGTCGAACCCGATTGGAAGGATCCGACACCCGTACAATTGGATCTGAAGCTTTCAGCGCCGGTGCACACCCCGGTAGGGAGTATACCCATACTCTCAACGAGAATCATACCACTAGTACACAGGGAGAATAGCAGTAGATACAATGGCTTCAGCTGGTTCCATTTTGGTGGATCCGGATCACCTAGAGGGTGGAGACGGAACGGTGACGGAGGCCATGCGGCTCTGGAGTTGCAGAACTGACCCCGTGCAGTACAATGAGTGGCAGTCTTTGTACTTCCATCTTGTGAGGGCAGGATACAGTGATGCGGAAGCGCCAGAGGACGAGAGTGCTAAAGATAGGCAGGCTCGGATTGGCAGGATGTGCCACGAGATCCAAGAGGAGATTCACGGACCTGACTATTTGGCGCTGGCAGTGAAGGCTAAAAAGAAGGCAGGCGGTGCTGCGATGCCTGAGAGGGAAGGACAGAGATCGTCCATGCCGGTTCGCCAGATCACATCTGGCTGGACGACCAGGCTCAACAGATTTTGCTCGAACATGCGGCTGTCCATACAGAGGCTTCAGAGGAGATGGCCGATCGTATGACTCGAGTGGCGGAGATGCTGACGAATCTTGAGAGTTCTAGCCAAGCAGGGCTGGAGTTCGTCATCCAAGTGGAACAGACCAGTAGAGAGTACAGGGACCACTATGGAGATTGGGTCAACGCAGACCCAGAAAATGCGAAAGTGACGTTGCAACTCTACGCGATGGAACGGATGGCGGAGTTGACAGCGGACAAGTTCGAAGTGTTTGAGGACCTCAAGAAGCACGCGTATGCCTTAGGGAGTTTGTCAGGGCGACCTTCCGAAGGCTGCAGAAAGATCGCGGCGAATCTTTGGGAGTCGTCGGAGATAGCATCGCCAGAAGCCGCTCGGTATGTGGGGCCGCCGTCCCCGGATCGAGTGGTGAGTCCAGTCTTGCGCGCAGACACTCCTGGGGGCGTAACCAGTGCGGATATGGTCAACCTCGTTGGAGCGGTTGCAGATGGATTCAGAGACGCGATGAGTACAATAGTCGAGAGGATGGACAGGCAACCCCGATGGTCGGATCAAGAAGGAGCGGATGACGACAGCCTTTATCGGAGTGACAGGCTGCAAGCCATCATGGGACTCGACGTCAAGATGAATTTGCCGAAGATCAAGGACGATGACGCAGACCTTGACCGACATGATAATGCCTTCGACGATGCTATTATCTGTTACCAATTCGGAGGCAGAAAGATAAGAGATATTGATGTATTGCTGTTGTATGGGGAATCGTTCCCAGAGGGGACCACTCGCAGCCATGTATTCGAGAATTACTTGCGCAAGGCTAAAAGAGCTAAAAGGATACCGCAGGAAGCCGCGAAAGTGAAGGCCGCGGTCAGGGAGGAGCTTCGGACTTACATCTGGGAGACGGCCCTTCAGCGCATGACCAGGTTAGACAGGGAGTTCGACACCTTGGTGCAGGGCAACATGTCGCATGCAGACTTCAGAGCTCTGTTTGAGAGCAAATTGCAGGATATGGAGGAGAACGAAATGGACATGCCTACAGAGACCACACTCTTGCGCAAGTACTTGCAGAAGATCAATCCGGAGATGAGGATCCGCATTCTCCAAAAGGAGTGGAAGGTCGACGGCCCGAATAAGCCGGCGAGGAATCCGACCACGTATCAGGAGGTTGCCATCGCAACCGGGTTGGTGTTGGAGGAGAAGGCCGATATCTATGCGACTGGAGTTGTTGGAGACGGATTCATGTTCCTCAACGGAGTGGCGGGCCCAGGTGCTCCTGCCGGAGGAGCAGTGAAACTTCCGATGGCAGGAGGCGGCGGAGGCGGTGCCGGCGGTGCAAAAGGAGGAGGCAAAGGAGGCCCCACAGTTTGCCGGTATTGCCATGCAGTTGGGACTCACTACGCCAGTCAGTGCCCGCAGAAAGCCGCTGATACAATGAATGATACGAATAAGCCAGGGGAAGTATGCGAGTTTTGCAAGTCCACAATCCATCGTAAGCACCATCACCTTCTGGCAAGCCAGGGCTCCGGGAATCAAGGGAATTCCGGAGGTGGGGGGAAAGCTCAGCCCTCCCAGAATTCTGGGGGTCAGAAGGCGGAACAGAAAGGGAAAGGACGAGACAGTTGGCAAGATAAAGGAGGAAAGGCCAAGGGCAAAGGCAAATCAGAGAAAGGCAAAACCAATGCGTGGGATTGGACGCCGGTTGACCAGAAGACGCGGAAATGCAAGCATGGGTCGAAGTGTTGGAACATGCTTAATACGGGCCAGCGCCCTGATTGGCATCAGCCGCAAGAGTACCAGGAGCTTTGAAATAAGTGGCGCTCGACTACGATTGCCCAGAACGCGTGGCAGAGCAGCAAGGGGCGCGGGTATGGCCGAGGCGGAGGCGGAAAAGACACTCGTAAAGGCGGTGGAAGGGAAGGAAAAGATCCAGGAAAAGGAAAGGAGCCTAGAGGTGCTGTGCCGCCGAAGTTGAATCAGCCAACGCCGTGGATGCTAAAGCGAAACCAGGAGCCAAACCCAAACCTGGACCCAAGCTGAATAAGGGGACCGAGAGTGGGCTCATGCTGCAAGAGGAGGCGTTTACCGTTGTTGAGCAGATGACTTATTCTGGGAGCGCCGTTCGCCGAGTACCAGACACTATGGAGATGAGTGATTTCTTTCAAGTACCGATACAGAGCGGAGTGGAAACAGAAGCAGAGCTGTGTTACAGCATTGAATCTGTCCCCACCTCGTTGCAGAAAGAAGCGACGCCTTCAGCGGAAGGGCCTACGGACTTGGCGGCGTTTATCGACAAGCTTTTGGCGACGAATCCAAACTTTGCACAGATTACTCGATTGCAGGACTTGGATGAGTCGCGCCTTATAGAGAAAAGGCTGCAACGCCCGGTAGGATACGCAGCGACAGCCCGAGTTCATATGGGAAGACTATGTGTACCCATGTTGAACGATTCGGGCGCTACGTGCTCGTTGCTCACGGAGGGGTCATTCTACTTGCAAATCTTACCCTGAAGATGGCCGAGGACGGGAAAATCACACTGGAAGACTACAACTACCCGATTGCTCAGTTTTACCGTTTCAGGGAATCAGCTTATATGCGTGGAGCGGAAAGGAGGGGAAGATGGCCGTCGAGTTCGCGGTTGTGATCGCCGTGGAGTTCATTCCAGAAGGGTGCCAAATGTGGTCCAGTCAAGGAAATCTACTTTAAGATCCTCAAAAAGGGAACTTGCGGAGTTGTCGGAGGGTCGTCGGATGGACGAACTTGGACAAACCCGTTGTTTCAGGAGGAGAAGGGATGGCATGGCATAACCACGAAGACGGGGCCGAGTATGAGGCGCTAGGGGTCACGCTACCACGTCTGGACGACCACAGGAAGATGAACGACAACATGTCAGTAGGAAGGTATGCAGCATCCAATGGAGAATTCCTTGCCGTCGATGATGTCACGGGCGACCGAGTGAACTTGATCGATTCAGACGGGGCGCAGCGTTTGAGAATGGCGTCTATGTTGGCGGACCAAGTTCCGTGCGCAAAGATGCAGTTAGCAACGCCCGCAGAGTTCATTGAGAGCGTTGTCCTTCAGCCAGGAGAGAGAGCAGTGGTGCCAGTGGAGTGGAGCGTCCAGCCGAACTCCGAAAGTTTCCATTGCACCGCCCATCCAGAAGCACCAGTAGGATTGGTTGCACTTCCGGGAGAATGCCCGGCTAAAAAGGAGATGAGTATTTGCGTTGAGAACGAATCGCCCTTGCCTATCACCATTACAGAGAAAGATTGTCTAGCGGCAGGCACGCGAGAGGAGGAGGTCCCTACGTTGGAGTCATGTGCTTTGTTCCAAGCACAGAGGGAGAAGTTCTACAGCTTGATCGGTTGGAAGGCGGGGACAGCCAGACCGAGTCCGACAAGTTGAGAGCCCGCAGCAAGACCGAGTGATCTTAGTTGTCATCCATACCGCGCACAGATTTGTGAGTTGCGACAGTTCAGAGTTGCCAGAAGAGTGGAGGGACCACGTCGTTTTGATGCGAACGTTGACGTATGAGTCCGGAGAAGTAGACTACATACCTGAAGGGTGGTCGTGGGACGGAGCCCCCAAAGAACCAATTCAGCAGTGGAAGAAGGAGAGGCCGTGGTGTGGCCAGACTGTGTTTGTCCTGGCCGCAGTGGCCGGGAGTGGCCCGGAAGTTCCCAAGCCTTTGCTGACTTATGTCGAGGAGGAAGCAGCAGTTAAGCAAGTTGCCCAGATCCTAGCAGATCCTGGACGCGTTGCGTCCGGGACCTGCCCGGATCCGGGAGGACTTGGGGAGGATGAAGAGCCGGAGGAAAAAGATATCGAGAGCGAGGTTGCCGCCTGTGCAGTATGCAAGACAGGAGTCGTCATGGTGGAAGGAGTGTGTGGAGCGGTCAGAAATCCGGAGTACTTGCATCAGTTGGAGAGAGAAGAAGGATGGCCGGATCGCTATAAAGAAAAGACGCTGTCGGAGCTGGTCTTGGTTGGAGTGTTCAATGGCATTGGAGGAGCCAGACGAGCATTGGAGCTCCTCAACATAGGAATGCCGGATCTCTACATATGCATTGAGATTGATGGGGATTGTATCGAAGTTATCACTCGTGCGTGGCCCGGCGCAATGCACCTTGGGGACCTGTCGAAGATTACAAGTGAGCATAGGGGGATTCCCTTGTCAACCCTTTTCGGGGCTTTCAGCGGAGCGGAGAGGATTTGATGCCCCGAGAGCGCTTGCGTTCCCGATGATGATCGACCTTGTTCTGAGGCTTCGGAGGATGGCACCAAAAATTAAGTGGGACGACTTGTTTCAGAACGTCGCGTCCTTGACGACAGGAGATAGCAAAGCGATCGCGGACGAGTTGAAGGTGTTGCACGATAAGTTGCCGTATCGCGTCAATGCAGCTGATTTGGGGCATATTAACAGACCGCGGTTGTATTGGATGAGTTGGGAGGAGGGCCCAGAAGCTACAGACCGAGATCACCGGGAAGGAAGTATTCGAGTGAAACCTCCCACTTTCGACTTGCCACCGCTGAGTTTGTTCTTGGAGCCAGGAGCGGTCAAATTGGGAGAAGAAGGGAGCAAGTTCTTCACTGCTACGAGGTGGATTGAGCGTAGGCGGCCGCCCGTAGTAGTTGTGGGTATCGAGGATCGCGGCGAGGAGGAGTTGGATGCGTGGAAAGCTACCAATTACGCTCTCCCGCCGTACCAGTTCAAGAAAGAGAATTGCGTCAAGACCGGTAGTTCGCGGGTGCAGATACTCGATGCGGAGGAGAGAGAGATGTTACACGGCTATCGAGTCGGCCACGCGGAAGGCAGTCCACTTATCCCGGAGACTATGAGGATCAGCCTCGTGGGTAATACATTCCATTGCGTGGTAGTGGCGCATTTGCTTGGTCCGTGGGCCATCCAAGCGGGGTATCTCAGCCGTAGGCCCACAGTTTCGGAGCTCTGGGAGAGAGCTCTAAGAAGCAGTTATCGAGGACCGTACGAGATGGATGCTAAGTTGACGGATACCTACGATGAGTGGAGCCGGAGGCAAGGGGATGGTTGCTATGTCGTTGGAGAGCCTTCACTTGATCCAGGGGTTCGTGAGATGGATCTGGGGGATCCTGATTATCAGTATTGGCGCCAGGAGACGCTTAATGCTATCGGCGACCAAGGAGAAGGACCCGCAGGAGGGAGAACGGAAAAGGCCGACGATGCCCTGGAGATCTGCATTCGGAACTATACAGCGTATCAAGGGAAGCCGGATATCACTGTTCCCGAGGAGCAAGGAGAGCAAGTACTTCACCTCGTTCAAGACGAGGACGTAGTTAACCAGATCCAGACCCAAGTGCTGCCGCCGGACGAGTACTACGAAGTGTTGGCGGACCTGTGGTTGGATTGGTAACCGGAGGCTGATAAGGACCTGTTGGAGCACATGATGTCCGTCTTGATTGCGTTTGACACCGCTACAGCCTTTGCCATGAGCTTCGGAATAGCTAAGTTTAGCTTGGCCCAACTCGAAGCCAAATTGGTGGGGGAAATCGTCGGAAGGTTTGGACGATCCCCCAACCCAGCAATTGTGAGAGCCATAAAGAATTGGCCACCGATCTATACGCTGAAGCAGTTGCAAGAATTCTTGGGGACCATTAACCATGTTCGACCTCATTGTGGCCCAGAATATTGTCGAGTCGCGGCGCCGCTCAGAGCCTTGTTGAAGCCAGGTGCCGCGTTTCCCCCGAACGAGGAGCAGTTGCAGGCGATCGAGAACCTCAAAGAGTTCTTGTTGGAGTGTCACCGGTTGGCAGTTCCAGATGAGGCAGCAGCAATTGAAGCAGCGGCCGCATGGCTTGCAGGAGATCCTCCCGCTGGAAGGCCCTATGAAGTCGGAGCTGATACTTCAGGGTATGCGATAGGAGGAGTTGTGGGGCAACGTGCGGAAGATAATGGCCGACTTCTGGTTCTTCTCTATATAACTGCTCATTTAGCCGATCATCAACAACATTGGCATTCCTTTGAGCAGGAACTATGGGGGCTGCTACATGTCAAAAGAGAGAAGAACAAGCAGTTGGGCAGGATACTGGATGTTACCCACACTGATCGCGAGAATTTAGCGAGGTTGGACTCGCTGCCGCTAGGTCGAATTGAGCCCAAGCATTATCGGTGGTACCCAGAGATAGCGGAAGGAGGCAGTGTGTTGCTTCATCGGCCAGGAGCGAGCGCGTTGCATAAGTGCCCGGATGGTCTTAGCAGGAATGTCGAAGGTCGAGACCATTTGATCTTGGCTAAAAGCTCTGAGTGGCAAGGCTATCGCGATCGGATAAGGGGCATCCAGAAGGCTATTGAACAGGAAGTAGCAGACGATGAAGACCAAGAAGCACTCACAACCGACAAAATCCCAGAGGATAAGCTGCGACCTCTTCCTCACAACCAAGGACTCGCAGTATCCGTTCAGTACGAAAACCGTCAGAAAGAGCACCAGTATGGTAATCGAGCTAAGCAGACGGTTCATACCTCTCAGAGTACTGCTCGGGGGGATGATGGACGGAGGGAAGAGGATGCGTACCCTTTATCCTCGGGTTCGTAGAGCGCCGGCTGTGTTACGGCCGAAGCTCTGCCAGTCGAGGAGGAGATCGTGCAGAGGATGTGTGCTACCTACGAGCAACGGAAAAGAGGCGCCGATCTAGTTCCAGAAGAAGGAGAAGAGGTTGAAGTTATAGCGCTCTTTGTCGGACCATTTGCTCTGGATAGGATCGTGCAGGAGCGCGCTAAGCACTGGAGAGGCAAGCTTGAAAACGAGTATCCGTTGAAATTGGACCTCAGAATTGCTCATCCTCCATTCCAAACAGATGATCTCGAGTGCAAAGGCTACTGGTTAAAACCAGAGGCGAAACATACGACAAAAGAGTCAAAAGTTTGCGATCCCAAATCAATAGTGCCCTTGTTGAGTTCCTGTCGCAAGTTGAACGCAACAGACCCCGGATCGTTATTGGTTTGGGCAAGGAGCTGTGGTGACAGCCATGTCATCCTTCCCGCAGATTATGGAGCGAGCTTGTCGAGATCGAGCGGCTACACAGCAGCAGATGAGTACATTTCGGCAAGCGTGGGCGGGAGTCACGAGTTTGCTTATCATTGACCCCGTCATTTTGCCAGCGAGCAACAACCACAAGTCTATACCCTTTGAGATGTTGCAGGACGCTTTCCCAGAGATAAGGTGGGCACAGCCGAGAAACAACAAGAGAGGGATCGTCAAGACTAAGAAGTACATGACGCCTCTCTTTGCAGAAGAGCTTAGCGAGTGGATCGGTTGCCCCGCCGAGAACGAGAGGTTACCGCAGAGGCCCTTTATTGAAGATGCCCTGCGGCCTCCCCCGATCTATTTTGAAACCGAAGAGAGGACCTTGCAAGGAGTATGTTGCGTCTGCTACAAAAAGGGAGTTTTGGGCAGATGTCCAAATCCTTCTTGCGGTTTGCTTATGCACTATTCGTGCGTGCCTTCCTTGAAGCCGGGAGAAGGTCAGAAGTGCCCTATTTGCAAGAACGAGAAAGAGATCCAAGAAGCTACAGAGTTGCCCTATTGGCATGAAGCTGAAGTAGGAGCTAAGTTGGGGAGGCCCAAGCTTCGATCCTCGCCAGAAGTTGGGAAGATGCCGTTTCCGACCACCAGATGGCCGGAGTTGCAGGAAGCGAGATTGTACGGCTACCGGTCGCTGGAGGACTGGTATGTGGAATCAAGGGCTGGGGGATTGAAGGAGCCAAAACTGATACTTACTCTGAGAGTAGAATTCCGGGAGGAGGAGTCGCAGAGGCGAGAACTGCAAGAAGAAGCGCAAGAGGAGGAGAGTCCCGAGACCCCGTTTGGGCAGCGTTTGATTACGTGTCGTCCCAAGCGGCCAGTCGACCTAGTCAGTGCAGTACCTGGGCCGTGTTACAGCCTAGGATCTGCTAAGACCGGGCGGACGCTGGTGGAGCCAGGAGTATTCGATGATGTTGGCCCTCTCGTAGCCAAGAGGATGGAGTCCGCCCTCGAGGTGCGAGAAGAGTTGGGGAAGGTGCTCCGAGCGAAATGGGAAGAAGCCAATCGACTCCCGGAGGAATGTGAGATGCCCGAGACGATCAATGGAGAAGATTTGCGAGCTAGACTCAAGATCGACCAAGGTCGATGTTTGGAGACACGAGAGATGATCTCGGTCCAAAAGAAGATTTTAGGAGCGACTGCTAAGAACCCGCATGGGAGGAATCCCTTGAAGGGCCTAGAGAGCGCGACGGGAGATTACAGACTATCACCAGTTGATCAACTTTTGGAGAGAAAGGTTTTGTCCTCAGCTCGAGCGGAGATGTGGGTGGTAGTCCTCCCTAAAGGTTTGGCCCCGGGAGAGAAGGAGTGTATTTCGTGGAGACGATGGGCGTCGTGCAGTGCTGGAGCGAACGGTTACGTCTTGAGTTGGCATCGTACCTTTTAGGAGTGCCTAAAGTCGAACCCTTTGAGCGATTAGAGAAAGCGCACTTCCTCAGAGCCATGGTGGCTTGTGTGATGAGAGCAAGGCGGATTCCTGATGTGGTGAGATCCGACCGAGGTCCGGAGATGATTTCGGCGGTGACCGAGGAGTTCTCGACGTTGTGTAATGCGAAGCAGTTTTGGGGAGCTGCGTTTACCCCTCGGCACCAAGGCGCAAGTGAGAGAGCTCATCAAGAAGTCATGACTCAATGGCTCATCCTGATGCACAAGACCTGTCGAGCTTTCCCCAAGAGTGGGACACTTTGGCGCCAGCGGTGGAATATTTGATGGCAACAGAGATAGGAGAGTGTGGATTTTCCGCTCACGAGCTGGAGACGGGATGCTCTCTATTGCAGGAGCCGGATGTTACCCTTGCGCCCTTCTTGGTGCCGCTAGGTACTGCGCAGACAGATCTAGCCGCACGCCCTTTCAGTAATTTCAGGGAGCTTGCGGGCATCTTGAATCGGCATAAGGCGGCTAAATTTGCGAAGAAGGCTCTGCAAGTGAATCAGACGAGACATCTGCGCCAGTTGATTGCCGGCGAGACAGTCTTTCGTCGCATGCCTAGTAAAGCCAGACCAGCGAAGCACCTTTTGGGGGAGCCTAGCTCTGGCCCATATGCAGTAGTGCGACAGAATACCCTGAACAGTGTAGTGTTGCAGGATCCAGCGACTGAGCAGTTTGTCGATGGCGGAGCGAATATCCCTTTGGAGCAGATCTTGGCGGGCCCCCGTAGAAGCCTGTTTGAGCTCAAGGAACCTACAGGAGCGAGGAGTGTCGGATAAATGATAGCCGGAGAGTCGAATGTGGGAGCTCTTCCTCCGGAAGTCCGAGCCAGAGGCTGGAAGCCAAGCGAGAAAGGAGGATGGAAAGGCCTCGCGAGGGGACAGTATGTCGCGTACAGACCACATACGACAAAAAGACTAGCAGTGGCGCTGGTGCTGTATACCGATCGAGGGAATCAGAGCGTTGAAGTTCAGACCTGCCGATCCATTTGGGCTGGCATGGCGGTTTTCCACAAGGTGGAGTACCGCACTACAGTGGCAGAAGGAGCGGAGGTCGTGACGGAGCCCACCGGCGAGCTGGTGAAGGCCATTATCTTTTATTCAGCTCTTGTAAAGTAGTAGAGCTGTACTTGGATGGCAGGATGCATCAAGGAGACGCGTCGACCTTGGCTGCCGGAGGTTGGGCTTTTAGGATCCACGCCAAGGAGGGCTTCCGAGCCATCGCAGGCGCCAACATCCTCGCAGCGAAGCTGGAGAGAGTACCGGAGCACGAGGCGTCTACAGGAGTCGGGTTGTGCTATGGCGTAGACTCGGCAGGTGTTCATTATCTCCGGGACGCCAGAGAAAGCGATCGGTTTTGGCGAGCAAAGGTTGGCTTAACGAGAGAGGACATGTGGCAGAGAATTGCTGCCGAAGAGGAAGTGTACTCTGTGACCGACCCGAGTGAATTGATGTAAGGACAGCCATGGGCCACCGAGAGGGAAGGTGGAGAGGTCCTTGACCATCAGAGTTCTGGCTGCGTTGCGGCCGGAGATGTGCCGGTCAGGAACGATGGAAGTGCCGAGATTCGAGGGCGAGGCTCAAAAGCTGCGAGTACCTTGACAGCAGCTCAGAAGGAGAAATTGAGGAGGAAGGAAGTGAAGAAACCGGAGCGAGGGACCGTAAAAAAGACGTTGCAGACCGTAAAAGGACCCGCGCTGGCCCTCCAGCGCTTGCACTAGCAAGGTCTAGCTCCACAAGCCCAAGCCAATTAATCAGCAGCATCATCGCGCCCGCTTCGCAATGAAAAAGTGATGTGACCCGTACGTTCCGAAGCCATCCATGTGACCGGCAGGGCTTGGGGTTCAGAGGGAACGCTGTCGCGAAGAATGAAGTTCAATGTTTTTTTCCCCCTCCGGTCCGTTAATGCCCGGCGGGTCGTCGCATGGATCCCCCTGAGGGGGCGGGGGGTTTTGTTGCTTTTCGCAGTCATATTTATGTTTTTTGGGGATGTTAGGCGTCAGGTCG